>Ga0116229_10000888_pt1 | contig 44125 bp, 42 predicted proteins | sample S1TSphgellanicum_3_FD_87313 | JGI IMG/M metagenome (GOLD analysis project Ga0116229, IMG submission 87313) | Host-associated microbial communities from peat moss isolated from Minnesota, USA - S1T2_Fc - Sphagnum magellanicum MG | ecosystem: Host-associated > Plants > Peat moss > Unclassified...
GAAACGTCGAGCGCGATCACGCCGTCGGCGCTCTTGAGCAGCGAGAGGGGCACGATTTCGCGGATCGGGTGCCCGATGATCCGCTCGGCGGTCGGCGCGACCGTCTCGAGATGCTGGATGTTGAACGCGCCGAGCACCGATTTGCCGGCCGCGCGCAGGGCGAGCGCGTCTTGCCAGCGCTTCGCGTGAACGGCGCCCTCGGGATTCGTGTGCGCGAGCTCGTCGAGCACGATCGTCTCGTAGCCGCTTGCGATCGCGGCTTCGACGTCGAAATCGGTGAACGTCGCGCCGTTGACCGTGTACGATTTGAAGGGGATGCGCGGCAGGTCGCGCGCGAGGTCGTCGAGGCCCGGCCGGTCCTTCGTCTCGATCCAGCCGATCGCGACGCGGCGGCCCATGCGCCGCTGGAATTGCGCATCCGTCAGCAAGCGGTAGGTCTTCCCCGCGCCGGGAGCGCTGGCCAGATAGATCGTCAGGCGCGGTTGAAAGCCGAGCTCGGCGAGGAGCGCTTGGGCGCTCGGCCGTTCGTCGCGGGTCACCCTGCATGCTTCGTCGGAGGGCGGCGGCGAGCATTGAGGAAGCGCGATTTCGTGCCGTATCGCTACGTACCGGCCATTTGTATCCTCGCGCTGCTCGCCGCGTTCGTCATCGACCTGATCACGCCGCAACTTTTCGTCGCGGCGATCTTGCTCGATATTCCCATCGTGCTGAGCAGCCTCGGGGGCAGCCGCAACTTTCGCCTCTGGCTCATCGTTGCGGCGCTCACCGCCAACGTCGTCGCCGGCTACGTCAACGGCGTGCAAGACCACGACCACTGGGACGCGGTCGGGATCGGCGACCGCATCCTCTCCGCGCTCTCGATCGTGCTCGTCGGTTACCTCAGTTCCGCGGTCAGCGAGACCGCGCAGCGAGCGGGCCGCGCGGCCTCGCAAGAGATGCGCGCACGGCGCGAGGCGCAGATCGGCGCGGCCATCGAGCGCGTGCGCGCCTCGCTCTCGACCGAACTGGTGTTGCGCGCGATCGCTCACGAAGCGCTCGAGCTCTTCGACGCCGACGAGGCACGCTTCGTGCTGACCGCCGCGCCGGCGACGACGTTGATCGCGCGCGGCGACCGCGACGAGATCGACGTCGACGACCGACGGCCCGCGCCCGAACAGATCTCGCTCGTGCAGCGCGCGCTCGATGACGGCGACGTCGTCGTCGTGCGCGGTTCCGACGCGTTCGGGCGGCTCGTGCTCGAGGGATTCGGCGCCGGCCACCTGATCGCGATTCCGATCGCCGACGGCGAACGCCGCTTCGGCGCGCTGCTGCTTCCCGCTCGCGACGACGAGCCCACCGACGATTCGGTGGCGGTAGCGCGCGCGTTCGCTTCGCAGTGCGTCAACGCGCTCGAGCAGGCGCGGCTCTTCGAGCAGCTCGCCGAACGCAACACCGCGCTCGAAGAGCGCAACGCCGTGATCCGCGATCTGGTCTACGCGCTCTCGCACGATCTGCGCACACCGCTCGCCGCGCTCGGCATGACGTTGCGTCAGGCACGCAGCGGCATGTACGGCGTGCTTCCCGAGAGTTATACGCAGGTGCTCGAACAGAGCGTGATCGCGACCGACGACGTGCAACGGCTGGCGGAAACGCTGCTGCTGGTCGCGCGCTTCGAGAGCGGCGACCGCGTGCCCGAACGCGAGCCGGTCGACGTCGGAGAAATCGCGGAGCAGATCGCGGGCGAACTCAACGCGCTCGCGGTCGATCGTAAGGTCTCGCTGCAGATCGAAGCCGAGCGCGGCGTGCGCACGGTCGGCGATCGCAGCGACCTGCGTCGCGCGCTGACCAACCTCGCGGCCAACGCGCTCGACCACACGCCCGCCGGCGGCAACGTGACGATCGCCGTGCAGCGCGCCGATCAGAGCGCGATCGTCCGTGTGACCGACGACGGCTACGGCGTCTCCGAGAAGGCGCGCGCGCACCTCTTCGGCCGGTTCGCGCGCGGCGACGACCGCAGCGGCGGTGGATCCGGGCTCGGACTCTACATCGCCCGGCGCGTCGCCGAGGAATCCGGCGGCGGCATCGCCTACGAGTCCAACGTGCCGCGCGGAAGCATTTTCACGATTCGATTGCCCGCGCTGGTGCGCACGTGACCGACCCGATTCGCGTCGTTCTGGTGGAAGACCACGCGCTCACGCGCGCCGGCCTGCGCACCGCGCTCGAAGCGACCGGCGACGTGACCGTCGTCGCCGAAGCCGGCGACGGCATCTCGGCGGAAGCCGTGATCGCCGCCGAAGCGCCGGCGGTCGCCGTGATCGACATCGGACTGCCCGGCCGCGACGGCGTCGCGTTGACCCGCGCGATCAAGGCCGGCGCCGCGCCGCCGCGCATCGTGATCTTGACGATGCACGAGCTCGACGACGAGGTGCTCGCCGCACTTTCCGCCGGCGCCGACGCCTATTGCGTGAAGTCGTCGGACGCGGCGACCGTGCTGGATGCCGTACGCATCGTCGCGGGTGGCGGCGCATACTTCGACTCGCGCATCGCGCACGTCGTGATGCGCCGCCTCGGCGCGCCGACCGCAACGAGCGCCGCCGATTCGCCGCTCACGCCGCGCGAACTCGACGTGCTGCGCTTGATCGCCGACGGCGTCGGCAACAACGAGATCGGCGAACGCCTCCACATCGGCCTCGGCACGGTGAAGGCGCACATCCGCGACATTCTCGAGAAGCTCTCCGCGAACGACCGCACCCAAGCCGCCGTCAACGCGATGCGCCGCGGCTACCTCTGAGCGCCGACGTTCAGCGGCGGGCGTGGGCGGCGCGGGCGGGTTCGACTTCGCGCATCTCGGTGATCTCGAAGATCGTGAGCGGTTTGCGATCGCGCGCGCAGACGACGTTGGCCGGCGGCTTGCGGCGGCGCAACACTTCCATGCCGCACTTCTCGCAACGCGCGATGTAACGCTTCGTCGAGGGATTGAGCGGCGCGGCCGAACCGAGGTCGTGATAGATCGACTTCAAGCCGAGCTCGCGCATCTTGCGTTTGAACGCCGGCGTGTGGCCGGAGTTCTCGCCGCGCGCGTGCAGCCAGCCGTGGATCATTTCGTGCAGGAGCGTCTCGCGGAGATCGTCGGGCTTGCCGCGCAGGTGCTTCGGTGAGAGTTCGATCAGCGGCGGCTTATAGGTGATGCGCCCGGCGACGTTCGAAAAACGAGCGTTGTAGGCGATCCGGAACGACGGTATCTGACCGTCGAAATGCAGCGAATTGTACTGGGCGAACAGCAGTTGCAGTTCGGCGACGTCGGGCAGATCGTAGGCCACAAGAAGAAATTCGCGCCGTCCATGCAAGTCTCCGGCGAGATGGGTCTGCCGCTTCGTATCGCTCTACCGATTTTTGCCGTCATCGCGTTGCTCTTCGTCGGCGTGATGGGGTACTTCGTGAAGGAAGGTTTGGGGAACAACGGGACCGCGCTGGGCACCGGCGTCGCCGCGGCCCCTGCGGAGCAAGGCGACGCGCGCATCGCCGCGACCCCCGCGCCGGTCGCGATCGTCACCGATCCGCCGGGAACGTTCACCGTGCCGCAGAGCGGCACGGGTCCCGCCGCCGCGCCGGCCTCGTCGCTGCCCGGTCAGACCGTCGGCGGCGGCGGCCCGCCCGCTCCGGTGATGCAAGAACTCGAAGCGCTTCGCGCGCGCCTCAAAGCGAACCCGAACGACATGGCCGCGCTCGTCGGGCTTTCCGACATGTACTTCGACGCCGGCAAGTTCGACGAAGCGATCGGCTACTACACGCGCGCGCTCGCGCTCGATCCCACGAATCCCGACGTGCGCACCGACTACGCCACTGCGCTGCACCAAACCGGTCACGATCTCGCAGCGCTCAAGCAACTCGACATCGTGCTCGCCGACCGGCCGAAGTTCTTGCAAGCGCTCTACAATCGCGGCGTCGTGCTGCGTTCGATCGGCCGGCGCACCGACGCCGTCGCCGCGTTCCGCACGTTCATCGCGGCCGCGCCGAACGATCCGCGCGTGGCCGATGCGAAGCAGAACATCTCGGACCTGGGCAATTGAGCGCGCCGCGTCTCTACCTCTCCGCCGATATGGAAGGCACCGCCGCCGTCGCGTCGTGGACGCAAGTCGAGCCGACGAACGCGAGCGAGTACCCGTACTACCGGCGGTTGATGTCGCTCGAAGTCCGGGCCGCGATCGAGGGCGCGCGCGCGGCCGGCGTCGGCGACGTGCTGGTCAACGACTCGCACTACCACATGCGCAACGTGCTGTGGGACGAACTGCCGCCCGACGTGCGCATGATCTACGGCAACCGCAAGCCCTTCTCGATGGCGCAGGGCATCGACGGGTCGTTCGATGCGGCGTTCTTCACCGGCTATCACGCGGCGGTCGGAACGCGCGACGGCGTGCTCGATCACACCTATACGAGCGAGACGCTCTACGAAACGCGCGTGAACGGCAAAGCGTGCAGCGAGGCGATGCTCAACGCGGGCGTGCTGGGTCTTGCCGGCGTGCCGGTCGTGCTGATCACCGGCGACCGCGCGACGATCGAGCAGACCGCGCGCGAAATGCCGTGGATCACGGGCGTCGTGGTCAAGGAATCGATCGGGCGCTTCGCGACCAACTCGGTCTCGCCCGAGCGCGCGCGCGAATTGATCCATGCCGGCGCGCGCAGCGCGATTGAACGGCTCGCCGATGCGAAGCCCTACGTGTTCGAACCGCCGATCGCGCTCGAGCTCGATTTCGTCTCGACGCAGAACGCCGATTTCGCCGAGCTGATCCCCGGCTTCGAGCGCATCGGGGGCCGTACCGTGCGCTTCGTGCACGACGACTACCTCACGATCTTCCGCGCGTTCAACGCCGCGTTCCGGCTCGGCGCCGCCGCGAACGCGAACGTCTGACGTGATCGGATTCCAGGGCGAGCACGGCGCGTTCAGCGACGCCGCGGCGCGGCGCTTGCGACCCGGCACCGAGACGCGCGGCTACGAATCGTTCGACCTGCTCGTCGCGGCCGTCGCCGGCGGCGAGATCGATGCGGCGCTGCTGCCGGTCGAGAACACGATCTTCGGTTCGATCGCGCGTGCCTACGATCTGCTCTGGGAGTATCCCGGGCTCTACGCGGTCGCGGAAACCGCCTATCCGGTCGAGATGAACCTGATCGGCACGCGCGACGCCGACGAAGAGCGCATCCGCGAGATCCGCTCGCATCCGGTCGCGCTCGAACAGATCCATCGCTTCACGAACGCGCACCCGCAGTGGAAGCGCGTGGCGGTGGCCGACACGGCGGGCGCCGTTGCCGCGATCGTCGCGTTGAACGATCCGACCGTCGCCGCGGTCGGCCCCGCGCTCGCCGCCGAGCTCTACGGCGCGAAAGTGCTGCGCGCCGCGATTCAAGACGATCCGCGCAACTTCACGCGCTTCTACTTGCTCGAACGGGCGCCGGCGGCCGCCGGCACCCTCGCGTGCGTCGCGATCGAAGTGCGCAATCGGCCCGGCTCGCTGCGCGACGCGCTCTCGGCCTTCGCCGATCGGGGCATCGACTTGCGCAACCTGGTCGCGCGACCGAATCACGTCGATCCGTTTCACTATCGCTTCTTCTTCGAGATCGGCGCGGTCGATCGCGAGCGGCTCGACGCCGCGCTGCGCGCCATCGACGGCAGCGCACGCGTCATCGGCACGTTTTCGCACGAACCCGCTGCGCCGTAGTGCGGCGTTAAGCCGCGTTTAATCTGCTCTGATCCTTTCGATAACCTGACGCCGGTACGCTCGTCGTCGGCACGTGCACGTCGCACGCGCGCGATCTTCCATTTGTCACGTACGAGAGGAATCTCAATGTTGTTCCGGCGTCTCGGAGCGCTGCTCGCAGCGTTTACGATTGGATGCATCCCCCTCATCGCCGACGCGGCGGATCCGGCCACGACGACCGCGCCGACGCCCGGCATGACCGGCGCGGTCATCGACGCGCAAGCGCAGTCCGATGCGCTGCGCGACATTCCGGCGAATAGCTGGGCCTATCAAGCGATTCAAGCCCTCGTTGCCGACGGCATCATCATCGGGTATCCGGACGGCACGTTCAAAGGCAATCGGCCGCTCACGCGCTACGAAGCCGCCGTGCTCACCGAACGTGCCGTCGAATTTCTCACGAAGAAACTCGCGAACCCCCAAACGGCCGGCGACGTGAGCCAAGCCGACATCGACAAACTGCGTGCTCTGCTCGACGAATTCCGGGGCGACATCGACGCGCTGAAACTACGCGTTAGCGATATCGACAGCCGTCTCAAGAAAGTCGAAGCGACGCAGTCGGCGATGCAAGCGCAGGACAATCGCGCGAAGGTCGGCCTCGTCTACTTCATCCGGCCGGGATCGTTCACCGAAGAAGTCAGCGCCTATAAGGCGGCGACCGGTTGCGGCAGCAACTTCTGCGGCGTCGCACTGGCCCCGAATACGGCGCTGACCGGCGGTTCGCTCGGCTCCGGCGACAACGTGACGGCGAACAAATACTACTCGGGTTCCAACGGCACGGGCTTCGGCTATCAATTACTGCGCCTGCTGCTCGACGGTCAGCTCGACTCGCGCGCCTCGTATCACATCCGGCTCGAAAACCGCTACTACTGGGATACGCCCGACGCGCAGCTTTCCAGCAGCTCCACCTTCGGCGGCACCGTTACCAACACGCCGAACTACCTGACCTCGACGACCTCGACCTTCGACTATCCCACCAACACGTCGATCCGACTCAACTACGCGTACATGCAATACAACGATCCCTCCGGCGTGTACGTAGCGGGCGGCCGCATCAATGAAGCGGACGGAACGCTCGGCATGCTCTACGCCGATCAGTTCAACGGCGCATCGGTCGGCTACAGCAAGGGCGGAATAAAAATCGAAGGCGCGTACGCCTATCAATGGCCGGTGAACAACGCCGGCGGTCAGGTTTGCTCGACGACGACGATCTGCAACTACGCGACGCAGCAGCTCTTGGGCCAAGCGTCGTTCGCGCCGACCAAGTCGACGCTGCTCGGCGTCGCGTTCGCCGACGACGTCAACGACCGCATCACGTCGTGGAATCCGACGGTCTGCTCGGTCACCGGCAAGGCGCCCGTGGGCGGCTACTGCGCGACGAGCTCTGCCGCCAACGCGCCGATCGTCGCGGCGGGCCTCGCCGCGACCGGCGCGTATCAAGCCGCTGTCACCAACCTCACCGAAGGCGCGGCGTTCGGCCGCTACGCGAGCTCGATCGACGGCGTCGGCGTCTCGCTCGAAGCCGAGGCCACCGTGCGCGAGGGCCACGATCCGTTCACCAACCTCGGCTGGAAGTCCAACGCCGCATACTGGATTCAGGGCAAACTCGGCGCATACAGCCCCACGCCGTTCCGCTCGTACCTCGAAGGCGGCTGGATCGCGGCCGGCTTCAACTCGATCGACCCGCATACGTCCATCATCAACGGAACGAGCTACGACGGCGAGTTCCAGGGCGATCCCAACGGCTACCAAATCGGCTACGCGGGCATCCACTACTGGTTCAGCACCTACGCACGCGTCGGTCTCGTCTACCAGTACTACGATCTCCTCAACGGCACGACGTATCCGGTCGCATCGGCGACATGCCCCGGCTGCTTCCTCACGCACGACCTCGGCCAGGCCGTGTTCTTGCAGACCTGGCTACAGTTCTAAGCTCCGAACCGCCGTCGCGATCTCAGGATTGCGACGGCGGTAACAGGTCGAAGTCTTCGATGACGTCGCCGGGCCCGATGTCGATCACGCCGGAGACGTGGCCCTTGGCAAACGCCAGGTCGTAGGAGCCGTCCTGGCGCGGCGTGATGCTCGTGAACGCGCCGTTCTGCGCCTTGATCGCCGCGATCGCGCTGCGAATCCGCTCGAGCGAGAGCGCCTGGAGAAAGCGGTCGCTGAACCATGCGGCGGGAATCGATTCGGCGGTGAAGAGCGCGGCGAGCCGATCGGCGGCCGCCTTCGATTGCATGCGGCTGAAGAGCAAGCTCGTGAACGCACCGCTCGCATCGAGCGCGCCTTCGGCTTGCATCGTCCCGTGTGCGAACGTGATCGTGAAGCGCGTGCCGTTCGGCGCGATCGACTGATACGGTCCGAGCGTCGTTGCGAAGCCGGCGACGACCGCCTGCAGCGTCGCGGGCGGCGGAAAGCCCGCACCCGCCGCAAACCACGACGGCTGATATGCATGCGACGTAAAGAGCCGGCCGATTGCGTCGCCGAGCGTCAGCGTTTGAGCACCCGCCGCAAGCGGTGCAGCGAGTGCGGCGCCGGCGAGCACGACGAAGGTTCTTCGAATCATGCGCCGCGCTTCGCGATCATGCCGGGCTTTCCGTTCCGCTCGCGAGCAACGGTGAACGCAGCCATCCACTCTCGTCGAAGCCGAACGTGCGATAGAACGCGCGCGTCTGTGACGTCGGCGCGATGAAGGCGCGCCGCACGCCGTGCGCACGCGCGGTCGCGATCGCTTCGCCGACGAGCTCGCGCGCGATGCCGCGGCGGCGGTAGGCCGGCGCGACGTAGACGCCCGCGATCTCCGCGTGACGCGACGATTCCGGATACGGCAAGCGATCCCACACGACGACGCAGGCGCAGCCCGCGATGCGACCCTCGGCCTCGAGCACCCACGCGATCAGCCGTTCCTCGCGCAACATCGCGCCGATCTCGCGACGCGCACGCGCGCGGAACGCCGGCGCTTCGGCGGCGCCGAGCAACCCCATCTCGATCAAACTCGCCGCACGCAGCGCCGCGAGCGCCGGGGCGTCGCCGTCGGCGGCGAACCGCAAACAGAACGCATCGGGAACCAGAACCATGGTGAAACTCCATCCGGGCAAATGAAAAAGCGCCCCGTTTCCGGAGCGCCCATGCGATGGTGCGATTCGGGCTTGCGTTCAGCTCATGCGACGCAAGCCCGGTGCAGCATGCACGGGCGAGACGACGGTCGGCGGACGCGAAGACGAATCATGACGCGCCGTTCTTCGCCGTCATTCGTGATGCACCATCTGCGCGTCGTCGGCATCGCCGGGCGGCGCGAGACCGGCATCGTGGGCCGCGCTCATCTGCGCGCGCCGGGTGTTCACGCGCAATTCGGCGATGTCACGCGGGAAGATCAGATCCAGCAGCCAGTCGAACGCGACGCGCACTTTGCGATCGAGTCCGGGCAGCCGCGCGAGATAGTACGAACGCCACAGGAACCAGGCCGGGAAGCCGGTGATCACCGCGCCGCCCGGCAGCGCCGCGACGCCGCGGTGCGCGCCGAGCGATGCCATGGTGCCGAGCGCGGTGAAGTTGAACGGCGCCGTCGTGCCGCCGCGCAAACTCGCCGCGATGTTCGCCGCGAGCGCCGGGCCTTCGCGGATCGCGTGCTGCGCGGTCATCGGATACCAATCGTCGGGCTTGCCGGTGGGAATCCACGCGCAGTCGCCCAGCGCCCACATCCCGGGCCGGCCGGGCACCGACATGTCGCGATTGACCACGATGCCGCCGTTGCGCGCGTGCTGCAGGGGCAAGTTCGCGAGCACGGGCGTGGGCCGCACGCCCGCACTCCAGACCACGGTCGCGGTCGGAATCTGCAGGCCGCTCTTGAGCGAGATCGCCTGATCGTCGATGCACGTCACCGGATCGCCCATGATGATCTCGATGCCGCGCGAGGCGAGGTTCTTCTGCGTGTAGATGCCCATCGGCTCGGGTAGACCGGCGAGCAGCGCCTTCCCGGCTTCGATCAACACCAGCCGCACGTCGGTGAGCTTGATGTTCTCGTAGAACTTCGTGATGCTGCGAAAGAGGTCGACCACTTCGCCGGCGGCTTCGCAGCCGGTGTATCCGCCGCCGACGATCACGTACGTGAGCAGCCGCTTGCGTTCGGCCGGATCGCTCGTCACATCGGCGAGCTCGAGGCTCGCGATCATGCGATTGCGCAAGCGCTCGGCGTCTTCGAGCGTCTTGAGCGGCAGCGCGTGATCGGCGACGCCCTCGATCCCGAAGGTCGACGTCACGCTGCCGAGCGCGAGCACGACGTGATCGTAGGTCAGCGTCTGCAGCGCGCCGGTGATCATGTGCTGCACCTTCGCGCAACGCGCGTCGACGTCGAGTTCCACCACGTCGCCGAGCATGTACTGCGCGCGGCGCAACTGCGCGCGCACGGGCGTGACGATGTGGCGCGTCTCGATGCCGCCGGCGAAGACCTCGGGGAGCATCGGCGTGAAGAGCGTGAAGTTGTCGCGGCCGATCACCGTGATCTCCGCTTCGTCGGGCGCGAGCGCGCGTTCGAGCCCGCGCGCGGTGGCGATGCCCGCGAAGCCCGCGCCGAGGATCAGGATCTTCGGTTTCACCGCGGCCGCGCGATCGGGTAACAGTGCCCGTCCCAGGCCTGCGCTGCGCCCGCCGGGCAGCCGATGCGATTGCCCGCTACCCACGGATGCCATGTCATCACCACGATCAGCACTACCCCGAGAACGAGAGCGGCCCACAGGAGCGCCGCGACGAATTGCGGTCGCACGCTCATCGAGACCCGGCCCGGCGCGAAAAGGTCACGCCGCCGCCGCGATGCGCCGGCGCAAGAAATTGCCGATCGCCGTCGCCTCGGCCGGAGCGAGCGGCTCGGCGCGCGGCTCGAGCCGCGCGATGTCCCAGCGGCAGTCGTCGCCGCCCGCGCCGAAATAGCCGTCGTCGAGCGCCGCCTCGGCGTGCGTGCGAATCGCCTCGAGCGGCACGGCGTAGGCGCGGGCGACGATGCCGGCAACGCGCGCGAGGGCGTCGACCTGCGCCGGCGTGATCGGCCAGCGGCCGAAGTCGGCCGGCGTCGCCCCGCCCATCGCGCAAACGGCGATGCCGACCGACCACGAATTGCGCCCCGCGACGTGGGCCGCGTACGCACCGGGCTCGCCGCCGCGCAGATCGCGCATGTTGGCACGGAGATCGTGCGTCGCCACCACCTCGACGTCGTCGCTGCCGCGCAGGCACAGATGGTAGGACGGGTACACCGTGCCATAGTCTCCGGCCGTCCAATGCAAGGCGATGCTCCGCACGTCCCCGGGGGGCAACGCGGGCTGCCATTCGCGGACCCGGGCGGGCGCGGGGAGAAGCAGAGACGGATGCACGAGCAACGGCCTTCACCGGACGATGACGGTCTTCCACCGGAGCCGGCGCCGCCGGTCTACCGCGGGTACGATCCGGCGCCGCCGAAGCGGCAAGGCTGGAAGTCGGCCGGCGGGATCGCGGGCGCCGCCGCGCTCGTCTTCGCGAAGTTCAAAGGCCTGCTGCTCGTCCTGCTCAACCTGAAGTGGCTGCTGTTCGCGCCGAAGCTGCTGCTCAGTTTCGGCACGCTCTTCGTCTCGATCTGGTTCTACGCGCTCTTCTTCGGCTGGAAGTTCGGCATCGTGTTCGTGCTGCTGATCCTCGTGCACGAGCTCGGCCACTACGTGACGTTCCGCAACTTCGGCATCACGGCGAGCCTGCCGTTCTTCATCCCCGGATTCGGCGCGTTCGTCGCCGCGCGCGGCCCCGCCCCGAGCCTCACGATCGAAGCGATCGCGACCCTGGCGGGGCCGATCTTCGGCATCGGCGCGTCGGCGATCTGTTACGGCTATGCCGTCTCCACGCACGAACCGTTCTGGTATGCGGCCGCGTACGTCGGCTTCTTCCTCAACGCGCTCAACTTGCTGCCGGTGCCGCCCTTCGACGGCGGCAAGATCGCCGGCACGATCGATCCGCGCCTGTGGATCGTCGGGCTCGCCGGCTTTCTCGCGTTCCTCACGTTCTACGGCGTCTGGTCGCCGTTCACGATCGTGATGATCGCGATCGTCGCGCTGGGCGCGATCCCGAGCATCATCGGACTCTTCAAGGGACGCGTCGATCCGCGGCTCGCCGGCATGCCGATCGCGAACCGCTGGGCGATCGCGATCGCGTATTTCGTCACGATCGCGGTCGCGGTGATCGGCGCGGTCGCCTCGCACATCACGCTGCCGGCGGGAACGTCGACGTGAGCGGCGAGTATCCGACGCCGGATTTTGCGATGGTGCGCGCGGTCGAGATCCTCGCCGCCATCGCGGAGAAGCGGCTGCGGCAACCCAACGTGCCGCCGCCGCCGATCGACGTGCCGGTGATCCTCTTCAACGAGAACATCCGCTTCGAGACGGGCGTCACGCGCCGCAAGGACGTGATCCGCGCGCTCGGCACCGGCTTCGCGTATCCGGCCAAGGGCTGGGACACGTATAGTTTTCGCGAGGGCCGCGAGCGCCGTATGTTGAGCGCGTTCTACAAAGACGACGTGCTCGTCGGCGTCGAGTTCTACGTGCCGATGACCGACACGGTGCCGAACCTCGCGCCGCGCGACATCGGCGAGTTCCGCCTCGTTCCGGGGGAAGTGCACGTCGGCAGCGCGATCGTGAGCCTCGACGAGCGCTTCGTCGAAGCGGTCGGCGGGCCGGGCACCGCGGTATACAAGTACGCCTACGAGATCCGCTATCCGAGCGGCGTCGCGTACGCGATGGGCAACGACGGAACGGTGACGCGACTGGTGTTGTACGCGGATAAGAGCTAGCGGCGTCCTCGCGCTCGCGATCGGCGTCGCGGCACTGCTCGCGATCGCGTCGCGGCCGGCTCCCTCCTACGGACCGTTCGCACGTGACTTCGAAGCCTACGACAGCGCGGGCGTGGTGTGGAACGCGGGCGGCGATCCGTACACGCGCGACGTGTGGCCGGTGGAACGAACGATCCCGGGCGTCGACGCCTCGCACGACGAGATGCTTCCCTACGTGGGGCCGGCGGCCGCGCTTCCGCTGTGGTCGCTCTTCGCGCGATTGCCGTTTCGCGCCGCGCGCATCGTCTGGGAAGCCATGCTCGTCGTTGCGGTCGTCGCGATCGTCGCCGGTTCGCTGCTGGTCGCCGGCGGCCGGCACACGCGCGCGCGGATCGTCGTCGCGCTGGTGCTCGCCGCGACGTGCGGCCCCGTCGTCAGCGGCTTCACGCTCGGCCAGGCGGCGCTCGTCGGCGCGGCCGCGACGATCCTCGGCTTCGCCGCGCTCGAACGGCGACCGGCGTGGGCGATCCCGGCTGCGCTGGTTGCGGCGATCCAACCGAACCTCGCGCTCTCGCTCGCGGTGCGACTCCTCGACCGGCGCGCCGTCATCGCGCTCGCGCTCGCCGCCGGCATCTTCCTCGCGCTGACGCTCGCGATCGGCGGCGGCGTGCACGGATTTCTCGCCTACCTTCGGCTCTTGCGCGTGCACGGCGCCGCGGAACGGTACATCACGATTCAGCACACCGTGCCGGCGCTGGCCGCATCGTTCGGCGCGTCGCACCCGCTCGCGAGCGCGATCGGCGGCGCCGCATCGCTCGTCGCGCTGGCCGCCGTCGTCGCGGCCGCGATCCGGCTGCGCCGTCAACCGGCCCTCGCCGCCTGCGTCGCGATCGCGCTGCTGCCGATCGCGGTACCGTTCTTCCACGAGCACGACTTCTCGATCGATCTGCTGCCCGCGATCGTGCTCTTCACGCGCGGCGACGCGCGCGTTCGCGCGTTGGCCGGCATCGCAACCGTGATGACGCTGGTGGATTGGTTCGGCTTCGCGCAGCGCCCGCAGGCGACGGTGCAGATCGCGTGCCTCGTGGTCTGCGTCGCCGCCGCGGCGGCGATCCTGGCCTCACGCGACGACCGCGCGTCACGCGGCGAGGCGATCGCGCGCTTCGCGCCGCTCGTCGCGGCCGCCGTTCTCGCGGCGGGCTGCATCCCGCTGGCGCACGCGTTCGCCGCGCCCACGTGGCCGGAGACGCTCGGCCCGTATCACGCGCCGCCGGGCGCCGACATCTCGACGATTTGGGGCGAGGAAGGCCGGCGTTCGGGGCTCGCGGCGATCGTGCCGGCGTGGAGCGTGCTGCGCGCGATCCCGTTGCTCGGCTGCGTGCTCTTCGCCTATGCGACGACGATCGTTTCCTCACGCACGGCGAGCGCTACGCTCGCGAGCGAATCGCCCTTGCACGGGCCGGTGGTGCAGTAACCGTCCTCGACGTTGAAGCGCGCCGAGTGGTGATCGCAGACCAGCGCGTCGCCGACCACGAAGACGTTCGCGAGCAGGTTGAGCGGCACGGGCTGGTGCGGGCACCGGTTGTGGTAGCCGATCCAACGATCGCCGCGGCGCAGCACGATCACCTCGACGATCGGCCAGCCGCGGCCGAGTTCGACGACGCGAGCCGTTCCGTCCGCCACGTCGGAGACGGCGCAAAGGCGCGTCCCCGACGGCAACAGCGGCAGATCTTCGACGGGCATTATGCCGGTGCGTTCGCACCTTCGGCGTAAAGAAACGCCGCTTCGGCTTGGCGCAACGTGTAGACCGCGCTGACCTGCGCGGCGAGCGCAGTCGTCAGCCCGACTTCGGCGTTGAGCAAGAGGGGCAGCGTGGTCACGCCGGCCGCGTACTGGGCCTGCGTCGCGGCGAGCACTTCGCGCGCGTTGGCGAGTTCCACCTGAACCTGATCGAACGCAGCGCGCGCCGACACGAGCGACACCAGCGTTTGCTTCACGTTGAGTTGCAAGCTCTGCTGGGTCGCATTGAGCGACGCCTGCGCGTTGTCGAGCTCGCCCTGGGCTTGCTCGATGTCGGCGCGCGTCACGCCCTGATCGTAGATCGGAATCGTCAGCGTCAGGCCGACCGAACCGGAGTTGCGGAACGCTCCGCCGCGCGGATCATCGGAGAGATCGCCGTACGTGCCGCTGGCATTGAGGTGCGGCCAGTCGTTGAGTTGCGCCACGCGCAACGCGTACTGATAGCTCTTCACGCTCTGCTGCGCCGCGTAATAATCGGGCCGGAGCAAGTACGCGCGCGTGATCGCCGCGTCGTACGTCGGCGTGTTCACACGCGGCGCACCGGAGGCTCCGGCGAGCACGTTGCCGTCGTCCTGCGGCAACACGTACACGTTGGCATCGAGGCCCATCGCGTTCACGAACGCCGCTTGGGCGGAGAGCTCGGCGCCCTGGTCTTGCACGAGCGATACGCGCGCTTCCGCGACCGGAAGTTCGGCGGTGAGATAATCCGAACGCGCCGCCGTGCCGGCTTGGATCTGCGCCGCGACGAGGTTGGCGTTGACCTGGTTGATCTTCACCGTCTCGACGGCGACCTGCGTCGTGCGCTGCGCGGCGAGCGCGGCGTAGTACGCGTTCGCCACGTTGTAGGCGACGGTTTGCAGTTCGCGCTTGTAGGTCGCGATGGCCGCGCTCTGCGTGGCCTTGGCCTCACGCAGTTCCGCCGCGACGTGACCGCCGTCGTACACGAGCTGCGAGAGCGTGACCGAGAGATCGTTCTCCGTATACGCAGAGCCGAACGACGCTGCGTTCGCGCCGGCGCGCGTGGTCGATCCGCCGCCGGTGAGCGCGGCCGTTCCCTGATTTTGATTGTACACGCGTTCCGTCGTCGCGGTGCCGGTGATGTCGGGCAGAATCGCGGTCTTCGCCAAATCGACCGGCGCCGTGTCGGTCAGCACCGTTGCGCGCGCCTCGGCGAGCAGCGGCGAGCGCGCAAAGCCGATCGCGATCGCCTGCTCGAGCGAGACGACGTTGGGAATCGCCGACACCTTCACGCCGCGATCCACGCCGGGCACCGGCGTGCCGTAGGCGGGGTACGGGAGCGTCGACGGCTGGCTCGCCGGCGGCAAGCTCGTGATCGGTGAAGGCACCGGCTGCGGGCTCGGCAACGCGTACGGCGTCGGTGACGCGTTCGCGGTGAGCGGCGGCGGCGTACCACCGGTCGGTGCGGCCGGAGCGGTCGGCCCGGCTGCGGGTCGGGCCGGCGTCTGGCCGGACGCGGGCACTCCCCACGAGATGGCGGCGAGCGCGAGGAGCGCTACGCCGGCAAGCGTGCGATTTGGCATCGAACCTTTCATGCGTTAGGGCGTGGTGACCATCGCGGTCGTTCCCGGCGGCGGTCGGACACCGGCGACGGGCGGCGTATAGGCGACGGTGCTCTTGTCTTGCAGCGAATCCGGACGCGTCGTGATGACGACGGTGCCGGGCGTGATCGCGGGACTGATCACCTCGGCCGAGACGTCGGTCTGCAGACCGACGGTCACCGGCACGAGCTTCGCCTGGGCGAAGGTCAGCTGCGGTCGCGGCGGCCCGGCCGCCGCCGGCGCGCCGCCCGCCGCAGCTCCGCCACCGCCGGCGCCCGGCGGGGCCGGAAGCGGCACGACCGTGTAGACCGCAGCACCCGCATCGCCTTGAACGAGCGCGGTCAACGGCACGACGATCGCGTTGTGCTTGTACTCCTTGCGGACGCTCACGCTCACGAGCATGCCGCCGCGCAAGGCGTTGTCCGGATTCGACTCGACGACGCGCGCGCGATACGAGAGCGTGCCGGTCGTCGGCGTCGCGTTGACGTCGAAGATCTGACCGTTGAACGTGCGGCCGGGCGCGCTCGACGTGGTGAACGACACCGCCGAGCCCTTCTGGACCCACGGTAGATAATTATCGGGAACGTTGATGTTCACGTACACGGTGTCGATCTGCGAAATCTCCACGATCCCGGCATTCGGACCGGCGAACGCACCGGGATCGAGTAACCGGTTGGTGATCACGCCGTCGAACGGCGCGAAGAGGGACGATTGGGCAATCTCGACCTGCAGCAATTTCACCTGCGCGGCGGAGCTCGCGAGGCTGGCACGCGATCCTGCGATCGTCGAATTCTGGATCGGTACCGCATTCGCGCCCGACGCCTTCGCGTTGATCAACGCGACCTCGGCCTCGCGCTGCTGTTCGCGGGCGGCCGCAAGCGCTTGCTCCGCCTGAACGTACGATGCGCGCGATTGCTCGAACGTCGTCTGCGCGACGTAGCCCTGCTTGTAGAGCGTGTTGTTGCTGTCGTACACGAGCTTCGCGTTCGCGAGGGCGGCGATGTCGGTCTCGGTCGTGCTACGCGCGGCCGCCAACTGCTGCTGTGCGGTGGCGACGGTGGTCAACGCTTGCGAGGGCGTGACGTTGCCCTGCAACGTCGCACCGTTGAGGGACGCCTTCGCTTGTAAGAGCTGCGCCTGCGCCTGCAAGAGCTGCGCGCGCAGCGCCGAGTCGTCGAGTCTCGCGAGCAGCATTCCGGCGGGGACCCGCTGGCCTTCGTGCACGTAGACGGCGGCGACCGTTCCCGATTGCGGCGTCGAGAGCACGGCGTCTTGATGCGGCGCGATCTGCCCGTCCATCGTGATGTAGGTCGCGATGTCGGTGCGTTGCGCTTTCGCGACGTCGACCGCGAGCGGCGGGGGACCCTGTTGGGCGCTTCCGCCATGACCGCACGCGCTGACGGCGACCATGACGAGAACAGCGGCACCGATCAGGCGCTGCGTGCGTACCATGACTCTCCTTTTACCTGGTAAACCTGGGAACGGGGCGCGCTCATCGCACCTCCGGCTCACGTACCGGTCGGATGCGCAAAATGATTCACCTGGTTGCAACGCGTATCCGTCCGAACGATGCGCGGAAAGATCGACGTGGGACGCACGTACCAGAGTCAAACGCGGGTCGAAGAGTGGATGACGGCCGAGAAGGCCGGGAACAAAGGGGTCGACGTTCTCTCCACGCCGATGCTGCTCCAGTTGGTCGAGGACGCATCGATGCACTGTCTGGCCCCGCTGATGGAGCCGAACGACATCAGCCTGGGAACGCACGTCGACCTCGCGCACCTGGCCGCGACGCCGGTCGGGCTAATCGTGCGAACCGAGGTCGAGATCATCAAGGTCGACGGCAAGCGCGTCGAGTTCGCCTTCTCGACGTTTGACGAACGCGAGAAGATCGCCGACGGCACGCACGAGCGCTACATCACGACCCGTGAGAAATTCGCCGAGCGGCTCGAAGAGAAGCTCGGCTAACCCTCCGCGGCTAGCCCTCCGCCCGGAACGACGCGCCCGCGGCCCGCGCGGCGGCGACGCCGCTGAGGCTCGCGCCGACCGTGCTCTGCCCCGGGAAGACCGTATCGCCGGCGAGCAGCAGCCCGGACACGCCGCTGTGGTGGGATTGGGCGCCGAGCGACGCCGTCCACGGAGTCTGCGGAACGCCGCCGACGAGACCGCGCCCGCGACCGGTGAAGTGCGCGAACGTATGCGGCGTCGCGAGTTCCACGAACGCGGCGCGCGTCCACGCGCCCGGCACGACCCGTTCCACCACAGCCGCCAGCCGGGCGCCCAACTGCGCCTTGCGCTCGGCGTACGACCCGTCGTGGAACGCGCGCTCCCAGGCGGCCACGTCGGTGTGCGTTGAGACGGTGAGGGCGCGCCCGCCGTCGCGCGCGCGCCCCCGCTCGCCCGGCCCGGAGAACGAGAGGAACACGGTGTTCCCCTCACCCGGCGGACGGTCGTACTCCGCGACGAGCTGGTGGTGAAACGCCGTGTCGTCGGGCACCACGCCGGGCGGCACGGCGACATAGGCCATGAACGCGCCCCAGCGCTGCGGCTGGGCGCCGAGACGGCGCGCGAACGCCGGCGGTGCCGGCAGCAGCGCGGCCGTGTCGGCGGCGGGGATCGCGGCGATGACGCGGCGCGTGTGCACCAGGTGCCCGTCGCCGAGCCGCACGCCGGCGACCCGGCCCGCCCGGTCGCAGGCGATGCCCGCGACGGCGGTCCGGTAGGCGATGCGCCCGCCCGCACGCCGCACGACCCGCGCCAGCGCAACGGCGATCGTCGAGGGCCCCTCGGGCAGATGGAACGTGCCCGCGCGCGCGAGATCGAGCGCGGTGGCGCCGTAGGCGAGGTCGGCGTGGGCGGCGTCGGTTTGCGCCGTGATCAGCAGCTGGGCGTCGACGAACGTCCGCAGCCGGCGATCGGCGCCGGGCGGAAAGAGATCCGCGAGCGGACGCCCGAGCGTGGCGAGCAGCGGCAGGTGCCGCGGCCGAAAGGCGCCGAGCGCCCCGGCCAGCCCCGCCGCGTCGACCGGCAGCATCGGAAAGCGCGCCGAGAAATCCCAGGCCAGATCGGCGACGCGCTCCTGACGCTCCCAGAACGCTTCGGCACCCGCGCCGAAGGCACGCAGCCGCTCGGCCGGCCAGCGGCCGTCGCCGTACCGCACGACGGTCGCGTCGGGCAGGTGGACGATCATCGACGGTTCGACCGGCGTCGCCGGCACGTCGACGCCGAAGCGGGCGAACAGACGACGGTGGACGCCGCGCGGACCGAAGCCGCTGACCAACGTCGCGCCGACGTCGAACCGGTAGCCGTCGCGCTGGTAGAACGAGGCGCAGCCGCCCGCGACGTTGTGCCGCTCGACGACGAGCACGTCGGCCCCGTCGGCGGCCAACAGGGCCGCCGCGGTCAGGCCCGCGATGCCCGCTCCGATGATCACGACATCGGCGACGGCAAGGTTGTTCTCAGGTTCGGCGCGTACCATCTCGCTCGATTGACGCCGTGCGAGGATGGGCCTGCACCCCGCTTGTGGAACTGTGGGACGCTTGCTTGCGTTTAAGCAAACGGGGAGCCGCCGATAATCCTCTGCAACGTGATTGATCCGTCGGCCACTTGGGTACGGCGCAGACAGTCAGGCGGCGGGTTTCTACCCGACGGCCGACCGAGCGACGGCCGTCGGGCTCGTCGCACCATTCATACATCAAACCAACCAGGGAGATACTCTCTTGAAACGACTGAGCACCGGTGTGCTGACGGCGATCTTCGCCCTCGGCTACGGGCTGACGTCGGTCTCCGCAGCAACGTTGACGGCCGCGAGTGGCAACATTGGTAACCTCGCATCCCCGTCGACCGTGGCGCAGGCCGCTGATCTGCCCCCCGCCGATTTCGGTACGCCGCCCTCCGGCGAAGTTCCGATCCTCTTCAACGATCACCACGTCTATTCGAAGCCCGATCGTCTGAAGGAAAACCGCGTTCTCGCCGCGCTCGTGCGCGGCAGCGAAATCCTGGTCCCGCTGCGCTCGATGTTCGAGCAAATGGGTGCGACCGTTTCGTACGATCCGGCCACGAAGACGGCCGACGTGTCGAAGCCCGGTTCCGACGTCAAGGTGACGGTCGGGAAGCCGGAAGTCGTCATCAACGGCGAATCGCGCCCGCTCGACGTGCCGCCCGAGATCTACAAGGGTTCCGTCGTCGTCCCGGTCCGCGTGATCTCCGAAGGCATGGGCGCCTACGTCCAGTGGCTGCCCGACCGCCGCGTCGTCGTCGTGCGTTACATCGCCGCGCCGCCGCCGCCGCCGCCGCCGACCCCGGCCCCCACGGCACCGCCGACCCCGGTCCCGACGCCGAAGCCGGTTCCCCCGCCGACCCCGACCCCGGTTCCGACCGCTACGCCGGTCAACTATGAGAAGTTCATCGTCGGCGATTACATGTTCCAGCCGAAGGTCTACAACGAGTTCTCGAGCGACAACTACGGTCAGGGCTTCTCGTACAACGCCCGTGCGGCCATCGAATTCCCGCTCCTCGGCCTCCCGTGGATGCTCGAAGGCGACTACCGCCACTACGTGTACTATCACAACTCGACGTACGGCGTCGCGGGTGATTGTACGCCGGGCAGCGGCATCTCGGACGAGAGCTGCGTGACGACCCTCGGCAGCTTCGGCCAGACCTACGTGCCGGGCTTCCAGGTCGTCGACAACGACATCGACGCTCGCTTCGGCCTCAAGGTCGTCGACCCGCGCGTCTACATCGGCGTCGGCTACCTGTGGCACACCGAGAATACCGGTTACCCGGTGCTCCACGGCGTCGGCTTCGGGCTCGAGAAGCTCCCCGATCTCGATCACGCCTTCTCGATCTACGGCAGCGTGTACTACTATCCGAGCGCGGCTGGGAACTACACGTTCAGCGCCACGGCGCCGAGCCCGGCGTTCGCCAGCACCACGCAGTCGCTCTCGTATCGCGACCTGATGTACCAGGGCGGCCTGACGTACTCCCTCGGCAGCTTCACCGGCTTCGGCGTCTTCCTCGACGCCAACTACACCGGTGACAAGATGACCGCGAAGTCCCTCGCCCCGGTGGATTCCTCGCACAGCGCGGCCACCGTCGGTATCGGCTTCAAGTTCTAGTCCGGATCGCACCGGAAACGGAAAGGCCTCCGCTCACGCGGAGGCCTTTTTCATTACCGCAGCGGCGACGAAGCTAGGGCGAGGGGCTGGGAGCCGGCACCGAACTCACGTCGGCGCTGGTCGTCGCCACGACCGGCTTCACGCCGACGCGATTCGACGCGAGCTCCACGCGGCCGATCTTCGCTTGCGGCGAGTTCGGGAAATCGTGGACGAGCCAGATCATCGTCGCCTTCGCCTTCGCGCGCCCGACGTCGCTGTCGATCTTCGCGTAGAGGCGCTCGAGCGTGAAGAGCGAGTGCGGCAGCCACGAGTCGCGAGGATACTTCGCCTCCCAATCGTGCAACGCGTCCTCGGTGTAGGCGACGCTCGTGACGACGCTTGCTCCCTGGTTCGGATCGGCGTCGATCTTCGCCGCATCGTCTCTGATCACGTTGCGGATGCCGAGGATGCTCATCTTGAGCCGGCCGAAATATTCGTCGGCGGGCGCGACCTTGTACGTGAGCACGTGGACGACCGGGATGACCGGCTTCGCCACCGCATGCGCGTGCATCGTCGTCGGATCGGCGGAAGCGACGCCGCTTGCCAACGATACCAGCGCCGCACTCATCAACAATTGCTTCATCCATCGTTCCTTTCGGGACGAGGCCAGAGCACGGGACGAGCCCGTTCACCCTTGGTTATCGGCAGGCGCCGAACAAACCCTAGCGTAGGAGCGGCAATGGAATTCTCGGAGTCAGCCGATCGCGTCCTCGACACGGCGGTGGCGCGCGGTGCCGTCTATGCCGACGTCCGCTTCGAGCGCACGCGCACCGAACGCATCGAGGTGCGCAACGCCGACGTCGGCTCGATGACCGACGAACGCAGCGACGGTTTCGGCGTGCGCGCGCTCGTCGACGGCGCCTGGGGCTTCGCCGCGAGCGCGCGCTTCGACGATGCCTCGCTCGACGACGCCGCGGCGCGCGCCGTCGCGATGGCACGCGCCGGCGCGAGCGCGAGCACCAAGCGCATCGGAACGATTCCCACCGACGCGTATGTCGACCACTTCGCGACGCCGCTCGAGCACGACCCGGCAAGTGTACCGCTCGGCGCGCGCGTCGCGCTCTTGCTCGAAGCCGAACGCAGCCTGCACAGCGCGCCGAGCATCGCGGTGGGCCACGCGTGGATCGATCTCTGGAAGACCGACAAAGAGTTCTACTCGACGGCCGGCTCGCGCATCGGTCAGACCATCTATCAGAGCGGCGGCGGGATGTCGGCGCTCGCGGTCGGCGAGGGCGACGCGCAGGTGCGCATGTGGCCCGGCGATCGCGGCATGTATTTCGGCGGCGGTTGGGAAGCGATCGAACGCGCGGAACTCGCCGCGAACGCGCAGCGCATCGGCGAGGAAGCGCACCAGCTGCTCGCCGCGCCGCAGTGCCCGAGCGGAACGTTCGACGTGATCCTCGGCGGCTCGCAGGTCTCGCTGCAGATCCACGAGTCGTGCGGTCACGCCGCGGAACTCGATCGCATCATGGGCTGGGAAGCGAACTTCAGCGGCACGAGTTTCCTCGATCCGAGCGAGCGCGGACGGCTCAAGTACGGATCGGGCATCGTCACGATCGAGATCGACAACACGATGCCGCGCGGCTTCGCGACCTGCGGCTACGACGACGAGGGCACGAAGAGCGTGCGCGCCGACGTGATTCGCGACGGCATGCTGGTCGGCTTCGAGAGCTCGCGCGACACCGCGGCGCAGATCGGCACGGCGTCGACGGCGTGCGTGCGCGCGCAGAGCTGGCAGCACATCCCGATGATCCGCATGTGCAATTTGAATTTGCTGCCGGGCACCGTGCCGTTCGAGAACCTCTTCGACGACGTGCGCGACGGCATCTACATGGAAGCGAACCGCTCGTGGTCGATCGACGATCGCCGGCTGAACTTCCAATTCGGCTGCCAGATCGGCTGGGAGATCAAACACGGGAAGCGCGGCCGCATGCTCAAGAACCCGACCTACGGCGGCGTGACGCCGGTCTTCTGGAATTCGTGCGACGCGATCGGCGACGCCGCGTCGTGGTTCGAGTGGGGCACACCGAATTGCGGCAAAGGCGAGCCGATGCAAACGGGTCGCACGACGCAGGCCGCGGCGCCCGCGCGCTTCCGCAACGTTGCGGTCGGGGTCGGCTATGGACGCTGAGGCACGACGCGCGCTCGCGGCGCGCATCCTCGAACGTTCGCACGCCGACGCGACCGAAGTGACCGTCGTCGCGAACCATCGCGCGCTGACGCGCTTCACGCACGAACTGATCCACCAGAACGTCGACATCGACGACGTGAACGTGCGCGTGCGCGCGGTCGTCGACGGACGCACCGGCGTCGCCGAGACGAATCGCACCGACGACGACGCGCTTGCGGAGGCGATCGCGCGCGCGGCGGAGATCGCATCGTTCGTTCCGCGCGACGACGAGTCGCCGCCGCTGGCGGGGCCGGTCGACGTCCGCGCGCCGCAGGCGGCCTACGTTGCGGGTACGGCCGCCGCCGGCGCCGAGCGGCGCGCGCAGATCGCCGCGCGCATCTTCGCGCAAGCCGAGCAGCACGCGTGCTGGTCGTCGGGGTACGTCACCACCGCCACGAGCGGCGTCACGATCGCGACGAGCACCGGCGCACATGCGTCGTTCGACGGCACCGACGCCGCGGTCAACGTGAAGATGACCGCGGGCGATTCGACCGGCTTCGCCGAGCGCTACGACAGCGACGCGGCCGTGCTCGACGGCGATGCGCTCGGCGCACGCGCAGCGGGCAAGGCGCGCGCGAGCGAGCATCCCGTGGCGGTCGAACCGGGCGAATGGACCGTGATCCTCGAGCCGGCCGCGTTCGGCGAACTGCTCCACTTCCTCGGCAGTCACTTCTCGGCGCAATCGGTCGACGAGGGCTCCTCGTTTCTGAGCGACCGGCTCGGCGAGCTAGTGATGGGTGATAACGTCACGATCCGCGACGACTACACGCACCCATTGCATCCCGGCATGCCCTTCGATTGGGAAGGCTCGGCGAAGACGACCCCGACGCTGATCGATGCGGGCGTCGCGCGATCGGTCGTGCTCGACCGGCGCTGGTCGCACAAACTCGGCCAGCCGAACACCGGCCACGGATTGCCCTCGCCCAACAGCTTCGGGCCCTATCCGTTGAACCTCGTCGTCGAGCCCGGATCGCTGCCGCTCGAGGAACTGATCGCTTCGACCAAGCGCGGTTTGTTGATCACGCGCCTGTGGTATACGCGCATCGTCGACCAGCGCAAGACGATCCTCACCGGCATGACGCGCGACGGCACGTTTCTCATCGAGAACGGCGCGGTCGGGCGCGGCGTGCGCAACCTGCGCTTCAATCAATCGCTCGTGGACGCGCTCGCCACGTGCGTGCTCGGCGACACGCAAGCGCGCACCGGCGGATACTCGTACGCCTGCGTCGTGCCGCCGGTGAAGTTCGAACGCTTCACCTTCGCCTCCACGACGGACTACTGACCCGCAATGCTCGAGCGCGACGACCCGGTGCGGCACGCCAGGTCATGGCCCGCTTCGTTGCTCAACGGCAGCGAGATGGGCCGGCGCATCGGCGAGTTCGATTGGAGCACGACGCCGCTCGGTGCGATCGAAGGCTGGTCGCAAAGTCTTCGCGCCTACGTCGGCATGATCGTCGACAACCCGTTTCCGATGTACATCTTCTGGGGCGAACGCAACGTGGCGCTCTACAACGATCGCTACATCACGATCATGGGCGACAAGCACCCGGCGATGTTCGGCCGGCTCTCCGACGAGCTGTGGTCGGAAATCTGGCACGTGGTCGACCCGCTCGTGCGCCGCGTGCGCGCCGGCGAGGCGGTGACGCAGGTCGATCTGCGTTTACCGATTCACCGCTACGGCTTCGAGGAAGACGGCTACTTCACGTTCTCCTATTCGCCGTTGCGCGACGACGACGGCGAGATCGCCGGCGTGCTCGCGACCGTGTTCGAGACGACCGCCAACGTGCTGGCACGGCGCCGCATCGAGACGCTGCGCGACCTGGCGCTCCGCGCGAGCGTCGCGCTCACGCAAGCGCAGGCGCTGCGCACGCTCGGCGAAGCGCTCGCGGGCAACGCCGACGTTCCGTGCGCCTCGATCTACCTGCGCGACGGTGACGATTCGCGCGCGCAACTCGTCGCGCGCATCGGCACGCACGCCGACGATGCAACGGTGCCGAGCGAGATCGACCTCGCGGCGCCCGACGAGGCCGAACCGCAGAGCATCGTCGTTCCGATCGCCGGCCCGGATCGCCAGGAATTCATCGGCGCGCTCGTCGCGGGCGTGAACCCGCGCCTGCGAATCGACGACGACTACCGGAAGTTCATCGCGCTGCTCGCCGCGCAGATCGGCAACTCCGTCGTCGCCGCGCGCGCCTTCGAAGACGAACGCGTGCGCGCGGAATCCGAACAGATCACGCGCACGATTCAGAAGATCGGACTGTTTGCCGAATCGGGCCAACAGCTGTTCTGGGTGACGGACGAAACCGGTGCGGTGACCTGGTACAACCAGAGCTGGTACGACTACACGGGACAGACGCCGGAGGAAGCACTCGGCTCGGGCTGGATGGCGGTGCACCATCCCGACGACGTCGATGAGGTGGCGCGGCGCTTCACGGCGAGCGTCGCGACCTGCACCCCGTTCGAGATGACGTTCCGCTTGCGCGGACGCGACGGGCGCCTTCGCTGGTTCCTCACGCGCGCCGTTCCCGACATGCTCGAGACCGGCCGCGCCGCGCGCTGGTACGGCACGAGCACCAACGTCGATTCGGAACGCCGCGCCGTGGAGCAACTCGATTTTCTCGCCGGTCTCGGCGATCGGCTCGTGCAGACGCTCGACCGCCGGAGCGCGCTGGTCGCGTTGATCGAGGGGCTCGTCCCGGATTTCGCCGACTGGGCGATGATCAACCTGGCCGATTCCGACGGCACGCTCGTGCTCGCGGCGGCGCGCCATCGCGATCCCGAGCGTTCGGCGCTCCTCGAATCGTTCGTCGGCGAGGGTTACGAGCAGCCGTACGGGCGCAGCGGTTCGGTGCGCGTCTTCAGCGCCGGCCGCACCGAGGTGATCGAGTCGACGTCGCCGCAAACGGTGCGACCGAACCTGAAGCCGGCGTTCGCGGACGCGGTCGAACGGATCGGGCTCACCTCGGCGATCGTCGTCCCGATCATCAGCAACGGCAAGCTGGTCGGCACCTTTCACGCGCTCTCGAGCACGAACGAACGCACGTACGCCGAGGGCGACGTGCCGTTCTACGAAGAGATCGGCCGGCGCATCGGCTTCGCGTTGCAGAATGCCAGTGCGTACGAGCGCGAGGTGCGCATCGCGCGCGCGTTTCAAAACGCCGCACTGCCCTCGGCGTTGCCCGACGTGCCGGGCGTGCGTTTTGCATCGCTCTACGAACCCTCGAGCAGCGATGCCAACATCGGCGGCGACTTCTACGACGCGTTCCGTCTGCTCGACGGCCGCGTGGTCGTGTCGATCGGCGACGTCTCGGGTTCCGGGCTCGGCGCCGCGGCGACGATGGCCGCGCTGCGGCAGAGCATTCGCGCCGCCGCGAGCATCAATCCCGATCCGGATCTGGTGCTGAAGGCCGCCGACGGCGTCTTTGCGGATCCGGGCCGGGCGCCGTTCGCGAGCGCGTTCGTGGCGGTGATCGATCCGCTGACGTTCTCGATGCAGTATGCGAACGCGGGCCATCCGCCGCCGATGTTGCGCGCGGCCGACGGCACCGTGACGACGCTCGAGAGCGGCGACCTGCTCCTCGGCGTCACCGACGCGGAACGCTACGAGAGCCGCCGCGTGGGCAAGCGCATCATCGAGCCGGGAACGCTGCTCGTGCTCTACACCGACGGGCTCACCGAAGCGACGCGCGATCTCGCGGGCGGCGAACGGCGCCTGATCGACGCCATCTCGGCACGCACCGTCGACGCGAGCAACGTGCACCACGCCGCGCGCGAGATCCACGACGCCGTGCTGATCGGCAGCACGTCGTCGCGCGACGACATCGCGCTGCTCTGCGCGTCCTTCGACCGGTGCAACCTCGACACGCCCGAGGCGCGGCTGCGCCACTGGACCTTCGCATCGGATGATGGCGCCGCGGCGCACGCGGCGCGCAACGAGCTCGTCGCCGAACTCGAACGATGCGGTCTGCGGCCCGACGATCTCTTCGCGGCCGAGATGATTTTCTCCGAACTCGTCGGCAACGTGCTGCGGCATGCGAGCACCGATCTCACGGTCGTGGTCGATCTCTCGCAAGACTCACCGGTGCTGCACGTGATCGATTTCGGCGAGGGCTTCTCGCTCAACCCGAAGCTCCCGGCCGACTCGTATGCCGAACGCGGACGCGGACTCTACATCGTGATGCAACTCGCGCGCGAATTCATCAGCAGCCCGCGCACGTTCGGACGCGGCAGCCACGCGCGCGCCGTGCTCCCCGGCCGCGTGCGCCGCTCGCTGCCGTTGCGCCGCTGATCACTGCGGCGCGAGCACCGCGGCTTCCGCTCGCGCGCGATCGCGGCGCGCAAACGCCGCCCACACGCAGCCGAGCACGAAGAGCACGATGCCGCCGATCATCACCGCGGGCTGCGGCGCCGAGGCGATCACGAGCACCGGATACATGCCGAGCGTGATCGTGATCTGCAGGCCGGCGACGTTCACCGGCAGGCCCGACGCGGCGATCGTGAGACCGCGCGTATTGCCCGCATTGTCGGCGACCGAGAGCACCGCTCCGGCCGCGTCGCGCGAGCCCGGCAATCCGTGACGGAACGCGGCGAGATCGGCCGCGCTGAAATAGAGCACGCGCGCGATGCGATTCACCGCGGGCGTCGCGAACGTGTCCATCGGAAACGTCTTGTCGCGGATCTGCTGCTGCTGGCGGAAGAGCAGCACGGGTGAGAGGAACGACGGATTGTTCGGCTGCGTCACGGTGAGCCGGTTGCCGTGCTCGTCGCGCGCGACGACGTACGCCGCCGGGCGCATCTGCGTGAACACGACCGAGAGCCCGTCGAGCGTTGGCTGCGATCCGATGTCGATCGGATCGGCGCCGCGCCGGCGTAGCGTGATCACCGGATCGTTGCGCGCGAGCGACGCGGGATCGACGCCGGCGAAAAACGCCGCCGCGCCGAGATCCGGCACCGGCGTCACCGTGCCCGGCGAACCGACGACCGTCACCGTGTCGGGCCCGATCAACCCCGAGAGCACGCCCGCGACGGCGGTCGCGATCGCACCGATCATCGCAAGGCCGAGGCGCCGTCCCGCGACGCCGTCGGAACCATCGCGCGCGTTCCACGCATAGCCCGTCATCACGATGATCGCGAGCGCGAGCAGCGTGATGTATTGCCAGCTGTGATACCAGTCGCGAGCCGGCCACACGTCTTGTGCGATGGTCAAGCCGATCGCGACGAGCGCGAGCAGGATCGCCGTAGCGCGCGGCGTCATTTGGCGGCGAGCAACGGCCCGACCGCCGCTTGGAATTCGGCGAACGTCTGCGCGCCGTCGATGCCGCGCACGACGTGGCCGTCGCGGCTCACGATCACCGACGTCGGCAAGCCGACCGACACGTAGCTCGACGCGTACTGCTGATCTTCGTCGACCAAGATCGGAAATGTCACGCCGTGCGCGCGCGCGAAGGCGCCCGCGGTCGCGGCGGACTCACCCTGATCGATGCCGAGGATGACGAGTCCGCGACTGCGATCCGCGCGATAGAGTTGCTCGAGCGCGGGCATCTCTTCTTTGCACGGCGGACACCAGGTCGCCCAGAAGTTCATCAGCACGATCTTGCCGCGATACGCGGCGAGGGAGTCGGAACCGCCACCGACGCGGGCAACGTCGAAGCTCACCGCCGGGGCACCGGCAAGCATCGCCGGGCCGGCGCTGAAATCGACACTATGCTTCGGTCCACCACCGGAATAACACGCTGAGAGCACCACCATCAGAAGCACCGAACACGCTATCGACCGCACAGACACCCAACGGCCTTCGCGCCCGTCGTGTTGCCTCCTCATCCCGTGACGACGAAAGGTGCCTGGCGCGCCGACCGCATCACGGCGGCCGGCGTCGACATCGCGCGCTTCACGGCCGGATCGACGGAGCCCGGCGCACCGGCGCTCCTTCTCCTGCACGGTCTCGGACATTGGACGGGCGCCGCCTGGAACCGGATCGTTCCGCTGCTCGACCCTGCCTGGCGCATCGTCGGCATCGATCTACCGGGCTTCGGTGAGAGCGCGCGCCCGGATGTGCGGTACGACCTGCCGTTCTTCCGCTCCGTGATCGCCGAGGTGGCTCGGCAATCGCTGCCGGAGCGTTTCGCCATCGCCGGCCACTCGCTCGGCGGCATGATCGCCGCGGATTTCGCCGGCGCCTTCCCCGCGGCGATCGATCACCTCATCTTGATCGGCCCGGCCGGGTTCGCGAGCGTGAACGGCTTCGTGGTTCGCGTGCTCGGCAGCGGCTTCGTGCGGCGGCTCTTCTCGCTCGAGCCGCGGCCCGACTTCGTGCTGCGCACGCTGCGTCAGTCGGTGTACGATCCGCAGCACCTCGACCCCGACGTCATCGCGCAGGCGCAGGTCTATGCCGGCGATCCCGAGCTGCGCCGCGCGTTCGGCGGCATCTACGGCGGCGCGATGCAATCGATGCGCAGTCTGCCGATGCTGCACGCCACGTTCGCCGGGTATCGCGGCCCCACGCTCGTGATCTGGGGGCAACACGATCGCTTCATCCCGGTGAAGGCGTTGGCCAACGCGCAACGCGTGTACCCGCACGCGGAACTGCGCATCTTCGATCGCAGCGGCCACGTCGTGATGGACGACGAACCCGAGGAATTGGCGCGCGAGATGAACGCGTTCCTCGCGCCGGTGCCGGCCGGCTGAGGCACGCGCGTCACCAGTCGCCCATGCGCTCTTCGTCGACCTCGCCTTCGAATGCGATCGTTCCGGGCGCGAGGATCGCGGCGACGAGCGCGATGCCCTCGAAGCGCAGCTCGCGCGCCAGCGCGTCGTCGGCCGCGCGCGCGAACACGAACGCGTAGCGCGCGAGCACGTCGGGCGCGCAGAGCACGCGCTGCGGACGCACGTGGTAGAGTTCGCGGAAGCGCGCGAACGCGCGCTCGAATGCGGCCGCGTCGAACGACGTGCCGAGCGCGACGGTCCAGCGCACGCGTTCCAGGGTTGCCCGCTTACGCGCCCGAACGCGCTCGGCGATGCCGGCCACGATCTTGGACGGCCGCGCGCTCGCGGCCGAATTGCGCCGCGACGTCGCATTGCGCGGAGCGGCGTTGCGCGGGCGCGGCATCGCCCCGCGACTGATCGTCGCGATCATCGGCGAAGACGCGGCGAGCCACGCCTACGTGCACAGCTTGGTGAAGGTCGGCGCGCAGGTCGGTATCGATGTCGCGGTCGAGACGATCGCCGCGCGCGCGAGCGAGGACGCGCTGCGCGAACGACTGCGTGCGATCGGCGGGGATCCGTCCGTGCATGGCATCATCTTGCAGCAACCGCTGCCGCGCTCCCTCGACATCCGGCGCATCGCCGACGCGATCCCGGCCGACAAGGACGTCGACGGCGCGAATCCGGTGAACCAAGGGCGTCTCGCGTTCGGCAGCGGCACCGAGTTCGTGCCCGCGACGCCGGCCGCCGTGATGTTGCTGCTCGAACGCAGTTCGCGCTGGCCGCTCGCCGGCGTGCGCGCGTGCATGGTCGGCCGTTCCAACGTCGTCGGCCTGCCGGTCTCGCTCTTGATGATGCGCGAGAACGCGACGCTGACCGTGACGCACGAGAAGACGATCGACTTGCCGCGACACACACGCGATGCCGAAGTGCTCGTCGTCGCGACCGGCGTGCCGGGCCTCATCCGCGCCGACATGGTAATGCCGGGCGCGACCGTGATCGACGTCGGCACGACGTTCGTCGACGGCGTGCTGCGCGGCGACGTCGCCTACGACGAGGTCGCTGCGATCGCGCGCGAGATCACGCCCGTCCCCGGCGGCGTCGGCCCCGTGACCAACGTCGCCCTCATGCGCAACGTGATCCTCGCCGCAGAGCGCCTCCACCCGCGCTGACCGTCGTTCAGTTGTCGCTGAAGTGCTTGCCGAAAAATTTTTCTTGGTAGGTGCGGAAGCCGCCGCCGGGCGCTTCGCTCGGTTCGGGTGATTCGTCGCGCTCGCGCTTGCGCTCGAGCAACGAGCGCAACTGCGGTAAGAGCCGCCGAAGAAATCCGAGCTCCGCATCGAGCCGTTCTTGCGCGCTGCCGAGTTCGAGCAGCTGCTGTTTGAGCGCGTCGGCGACCTGCAGCGCGTCGCCGATCACGTACGACGCGCGCACCGGATCGTCGGGCACGTCGACCTCGGCCGGGCTGCCCGAGAACGCGACGATCAGGTTGAGGTACTCGCGAAACTCGCTTTCGATCTCGGCGATGAGCCGTTCGATCGCCGGCGAGTCGTTCGGCGCCTCGTCGAGATACTCGACGTCACAGAGCAAGAACGGCTCGCGGCTCACGATCGCATTGATGCGAAAGCGGCGCCCGCCGGTGCTGGTGAGGTGATAGCGCCCCGACGGCAGCGGCGTGACCTCGGCGATCTCCGCGGTCGTGCCGATCTCGTGGGGCTGCACGTCGGGGTCGCCCGCTTCGTCGCCGTCACGGATGAGGACGACGCCGAACGCCTCGTTGGCATCGAGACATTCGGCAATCATCTGGCGATAGCGGGGCTCGAAGATGTGCAGGCTGAGTGCCGCTCCCGGAAACAACACCGTGTTGAGCGGAAACATCCGCAGGCGCGTCGAGCCCGCCATGGATTACGAGCCGGGCTGCGCCGGCTTCAGACGGCCCGCGACCGTGTCCCAATCGATGTTCGCGTAGAACGATTCGATGTACTTGGGACGTTCCGCCGGCTTGTAGTCGAGCAAGAACGCATGCTCCCACACGTCCATCACCAGGATCGGCGTGAAGCCCGCGACGTTGCCGTCTTCGTGCAGCGTGATCCAGTGATTCGAGATGCGGCCCGTCCACGGATCCTGGTAGGCGATCGCCCAACCCACGCCACGCATCCCGCCGACCGCGAAGAAGTCTTTTTTCCAGGTCTCGAAATCGCCGAACGACGCCGAGATCGCGTCGGTCAGCGCCGACGACGGCGACCCGCCCGCTTTGCTCGTCATGTTGTCGAAGTAGTACTCGTGCAAACGCATGCCGTTGTACTCGAAGCCGAGCCGGCGCGAGAGCTCGGCGAAATGCGGGTTCGCACCGCCGGCTTGACCCGCTTTGACGATCTCCGAAATCTGCTCGTTGAGCAGGTTCGTGTTCTTCACGTACCCTTCATAGAGGCCGAAGTGGACGGTCAGCGTGTTGTCGCTGATGCCCTGCAGGCCGGAAAGGTCCCATTTCTTGGGCGTGTAGCTTTGTTGCGTGAGGGTTGCCACGGGAGTGCCTCCTGGATGCATATGGGGGTAACACGGCCTTCGACGACACGAACCGCACCCCCGTATCCGTCGGCAGGTTCCCGGTTTCCCGGTACGGCAAACACGAATTCGTGCGCGATCTCGCTTATCTGACACGGCTACATCGCGAACCGCCGCCACTCGTGCTCGAATGCGAACAGCAAGGCACCTACGACGGGGTCCCGATCGTGGATCGGGCGGTCGGGAGATTGCTCTCGACGCTCGTGCATTGCATGCAGGCGAACCGGGTGCTGGAAATCGGTACCGCCTATGGCTACTCGACGCTCTGGATGGCGCTCGCGCTACCGCCGGCGGGCCACATCTGGACGATCGATCCGGATTCCGACCGCACCCAGGTGGCGTCGACCTATCTGGAACGCGCCGGCAAGCTCGACGCGGTCGAGTTCATCAACCAGCCCGCGCTCGACGTGCTCCCGAGTTTCTACGCGCGCAACCTCGACATCGTCTTCATCGACGCGGTGAAGACCGAGTACGAAGAGTACCTCGACCTCTGCGTGCCGATGCTCAAGCGGTCGGGGCTGATCTTGGTCGACAACCTGCTCTGGGGCGGTGAGGCGGGTGCCGAACCGGCACCGGGCGACTCCGAGGACGTCAAGGCGATCCGCGCGTTCAGCAAGACGTTTCTCAACCACCCGCAACTCGACGCGACGATCTTACCGATTGGAGACGGACTTGGCATCGGTGCCCGTATCGACTGACACGTTCAAGGCGGCAATGCGCCGGTTCGCAACCGGCGTCACGATCGTCACGACCCGCACGGGCGAGACGATCCACGGCTTCACCGTCAACGCGTTCGCCAGCGTGACGGCCGACCCGCCGACCGTGCTGATCTGCGTCAACAAGACCGCGCGCGCGCACCCGATCATCGCCGCCTCCGGATCGTTCTGCGTCAACATCCTCGGACTCGAACAGCAATCGCTCGCCGAGACCTTCATGACGGCCGAGCCGCACGAGCGCTTCAGCAACGTCACGCACCGCGCCGGCCCGAGCGGATCGCCGATCCTCGACGGCGTGCTGGCGTTCGTCGATTGCAGCGTCGAGCAAGAGATCACGTCGGGCACGCACACGATCTTCATCGGCCGCGTGCTCGAATCGGGCGAACGCGCGGGCGCGCCGCTCGGCTACTACGATCGCGCCTATCGGGATTTCGGCATCGCGCCGTGATCGTCGTCGAGACGTTCCCGGTCGGGATGCTCGGCTGCAACTGCACGATTCTCGGCGATCCCGCGAGCGGTGAGGCGATCGTGATCGACGGCGGCGACGATGTGGAAGCGATCGCCGCACGGCTCGCCGCGCACGGTCTGCGCCCGCGCTATCTGTTGCACACGCACGCGCACTTCGATCACATCGGCGCGCTCGGACCGCTGCGCGAACGCGTCGGCGGCGCGGGCTTGCTGCACCCCGGCGATCGTCCGCTCTACGCGCTGATGCGCGACCGCTCGCGCACGCTCGGCTTCGATCACGGCTACGACCCGGTCGCGCTCGACGGCGACATCGCCGACGACGACACCTACGTCGCGGGCACGATCGCGCTACGCGCGATCCACACGCCGGGCCACACGCCGGGCAGCACGTCGTTCGCGCTCGACGCGAACGGCGCGACGACGCTCTTCACCGGCGACACGCTCTTTCGCGGCGCGGTCGGCCGCTGGGATCTCGGCGGCACCTCGCTCGAGGACATCGTCACCTCGATCCGTACCCGCCTCCTCGACTACCCCGACGACGCGCGCGTCGTCCCGGGCCACGGCGCCGCCACCACGATCGGCACCGAACGCACGACGAACCCCTTCCTCCTCGCCTGATCAGCCCAACGCGCCTCGCGAATCCGGCACCCCGATCGCGGTCCCTCGCAACTCCGCAAGGAACATGAGCTCCGCCGGCAAGATATGTTCGCTCATGAAACGTTCCACCGTCATCGCTGCCGGCGCGGCGGTACTCGCTGCCCCGGCGTTCGCGGGCGCGCAGGCGCTCGAATCCGTCCGCTTCGGCGCCGTGCCGGTCGAGGAAGCGGCGCTCGCGTTCTATGCCAAGGAGAAGGGCTTCTTCACCGCCGCAGGCCTGGCCGTCGATTTGCAGATCCTGCCCAATGGCGGCTCGGTGACGCAGGCGATCCTCGGGAACGCGCTCGATGTGGGCGTGACGAACAGCGGCTCGATCTCCTCCGCGCACGCACACGGCGTGCCGATCTATCTCGTCGCGTGCGGCGCAACCTACTCCCCGCAATCGCCGATCGCGCACCTGTGCGTCGGCAAGACGACCGGCGTGAAGACGGCCAAGGATCTCACCGGGAAGACGATCGCCGTCTCGACGCTGCGCGACATGATCCAAGCGACCGCGCTGAATTGGATCGACAAGAACGGCGGCGATTCGAAGAGCGTGAACTTCGTCGAACTGCCGCCGCCGCAACAGGGGGCGGCGATCGTGGCGAAGCGCATCGACGGCGCAGTACTGGTCGAGCCGTTCTACACGGGTGCGAAGAACGACGTGCTCGAGCTCGGACCGCCGTACAGTTCGGTCAACGACGACAAACCGTTCCAGACGCTCGGCATCGCCGGATCGAAGACGTGGGTCGATGCGAACCCGTCGACGGCGCGCAAGGTGGCCTCGGCGATTCACGCCGCGGCGCACTGGGCGAACGACCCGAAGAACCACGCCGCCGCCGCGATCATCCTCGCGCAGTACACGAAGGTCGCTCCGAGCGTGATCGACGCCTACCCCCGCTTGCTCTTCGCGGAACGCAATAGCGCGGGGCTCGTCCAGCCGGTCGTCGATCTGATGGCCAAGTACGAGATCATTGCGAAGGGCTTTCCCGCCGGCGAACTCTTCGCCACCAGCACGCTCGGCTAAAGAGCGGCAGCGCACACTAGCCGCCGTAATCCGCTTCCTTGGCAGGGAGCCCCGGCCGACGGCAAACATACCGCCGCAGATAACCACGAGATAACCTTTCGTCCCTATACTTACGCGGTCGCGTCATCTGACGCGGCAAATTTTTCTTTTGAGAGGCTGAGAGTGCACCGAGCGCATTGTACCGTTGCGCTGCTCTTCGCGTTTTCCACGACGATGGTTGGCCCGGTCAACGCCGCATCCACCCAGACGCTGGTCGCGCAGGCGCCGCAACAACTACCGCAACAGCAAGCCCTGATCACCGGCACGGTCCGCGACTCCCGCGGGGTCGCACAAGGCGATGCGGTCATCGCGATCACCGGCCCCGCCGGATCGCAAACGCTCAAGACCGACCCGAACGGGCACTTCTCGGTCAGCGTCTCGCCCGGCATCTACTCGATCTCGATCAACAAGGGCGGCTTTCAGACGCTCACCGCGGACGACGTCGTCGTTGCGACGCAGTCGGTGAACAACGCGGTGTACACGCTGGCGGACGCGACCTCGTCGACGACCCGTGAGATCGGCCGCACCAGCACGCGGAGCGGCCCGACGCCGCTCAACCGCGGCGTCACGGCGCAGAGCACGATCACGGCCGACGAGATCGGATCGTTCGCGTCGGCGAACCTCGATTATCAGATCACCGATCTGCCGGGCGTCTCGCTGATCCAGGGCAATCGCTCCACCCTCGCCTACTTCAACATTCGCGGTTCGGTCAACGGCATCGAGACGCGCACGGAAATCGACGGCCACCCGCTCAGCACCGGCGTCTCCGGCGTGTACTACACGGGTCTGTTGAACCCGGGCATCTTCGAAGCCGTCGACATCGAGAAAGGCCCCGGCGTCTTCGCCGCTGACGCCGGTGAGCAGTCGTTCGGCACGATCAACCTGCGCACGTGGGATTTCACCGACACGACGAACGGGTTCTTGAAACAAGGCATCGATTCGTACAACGGCCAGTTCACCTCGGCGCTGATTCGCGGGAGCCTTCTTCCGAAGGACCGCATCAGCTACGTGCTCGACTACAACGTGACCGGCTACAACGGCCCCGGGTTCGGCTACTACGGCCCGCTCGCCGCGCCATCCGGCAACACGATCACGCCGGCGTACACGATCGGAACGAGCAACGTCGGCAGCGCGCTGGTCGACTATATCGGCACGTTCAACGCCGGCGAACGCCTCGCGTCGGAGGTCTTCAAACTGCGCTATCGGTTCAGCGACACGACCTCGCTGTGGGCCGGCTTCGTCGGATCACAGGGCTTCGTGAACCCGGAAGGCTCGCAATACGGCTACGCGTACGGCCAATACACGGTCGTCCCGTGCTTCACCGCCGGGAAGCCCGAAGCGTCGCTCGCGGGCTGCAACCAGAGTAGCGTCTACAGCAACCCGCTCGCGGCACCGTATTACGGCACGACGATCCCGCTCTACTCGGCCTATCCGGATGAAACGCAGACCGAGAACAACCCGATGTTCGAAGCCGAGTTTCGCACGTCGTTCAAGGACGATACGATCCTGATTCGTCCGTTCACGCAAGTCGTGCAACGCATCAACGACGGGACACAAGCGCCGAACACGCCCGGCAACAACGGCGCGTTTTCGCTCGCAACCTTGCCGTCGCAATGTAGCGCCACCAATCCGTGTTACATCGCGAACGGCGGCGCCTTGACGACCTACACGAGTGCGACCAACCCGTGCGCTGCCTCGAACACGCCGGTCGCGACGTCGTGTTATCAAGACGGTGCGGCCGATCCGTACTACCAGTACGAACTCGACCGGCTCCACGGCGTCACGGGAACCTACCTGCACCCGCTCGGCTCGCTCGGGACGTTCCAGTTCGCCTATCAGTACACGTCGGACTACACCTACGACATCTCCGGTAACGCGCCGACCCCGGCGGCACCGATCGCGCTCGCCGGCTTCCCGACGTTTCCGCAATCGATCAGCGACGCGAGCAACCTCTCCGTGCCCGGAGCGGTGCGCCGCGCAAACGACTTCTCGGCGACCGTGTTCCTCTCACCCACGTCCAAATTCTCCGTCGCCGCTGCGCTGTTCTACGATCTCGATTCGCTCGATTTCTCGTATGAAAATCCGGCGATCCTGGCGCTCGCGCCGTATACGCCGGGCGGGTCGGCGAACTTGCCGCTCGATCTCCTCGACGGCAACATCAATCGCGAGCATTTCGACCCACACGCCGGCTTCGTCTACAACGCGAACAAGAACGTCGCCATTCGCCTGGTCGGCGGATCGTCGGTCACGTTACCGTACGCGCAGCAAGTCAGTGGGCTGCCGACCTTCTCGCAACCCTCGACGACCTATCCGTACGGCTACTATACGGAGAAGAATCCGTACCTCACGCCCGAGACGATCGTCGCGTACAACATCGGCGCCGACGTGCGGATTCCGGACGGCGGCGTCTTCACGTTCGACGCCTACGATAACACCATCCACAATGCGTTCCTCACCGAGTACACCGTCATCCCCAATTCGACGCTACCCGCGACCAAGTCGACGGTCAACGCATCGACCTACAAGAGCTACGGCGCCGAATTCGCCTTCAAGAACGATCCGGTCATCGGCTTCGGCTACAACGCGCAATTGAGCTTGAATCGCGCGTACTACTATAACCTCGGTGCAGCATTTTACGGGAGTAATACGGGCTATCTGACCACGTTCGATAATCGCCAGCTCGACGGCAATCCGTACGCGGTGGCCAGCCTCTCCCTCGTCTACAAAGGCTCGCACAACACGCGCGCGGAGTTCGGCGGCACGTACAACGGCAACAACAACTCCTACTTCGTGCCGGGCTTCTTGACGTTCAATGCGGTCTTCCGCCGCGATATCGCCAAGCACGTGTCGGTCCTGCTCAGCGGCCGCAACATCTTCAACTTCCAGGATCTCGCCAATGTCGCGAAGGCGACGCCGTACGGCACCGGCATCTCGACCGTTGAATGCAAGTACGCGAAATCAGCGACCGACCCCACGGAGTACGTGCAGAGCGCGTGCGAATCGTATACCAACGGTCAGCAGCAAATCGAGCCGCAACAGTTTTCGGCCGCCCTGCAGATCCATCTCTGAGCGACGGATGTCGACGCACTATCTGATGAGGACGTCATGCGTATCTCCCCACCGGTAATCATCGGCATGCTCATTCTCGGAGGCGCTGTTGCAGCGTGCACCGGAAATAGCAGCCCTCCCATCACGCAGACGGCGCCCACCGACACGACCGGCCAACCGGTGTCGCTGGCCTCGGCGCAGAGCCTGCAAGGCTTCAACGTCGCGGGGTATCCCGGCTCGATCATCTACCCCAGCGGCACCGGCTCCGTCACGGCAAACGTCTCGGCCTCACCGCCCGCGAACCTCGTCGCGTTGATGAGTTCGTCGCGATCGACGCTGGCCGCCGGATTGGCGACGCCGTCACCATCGCCATCGCCGAACACGCCGATCCTCTACGTCACGTACACCGGAAGCGGTACGCTTGCCGGTCTACCCGGCATCTCACTGACGCTGCCTTCGACACCCGCGGCCGGCACCAAATACTATGAGGCCGAGTGGAGCGGAAAGCAGTGGTATACCGTCGGCGGCGCAGGTTCGATTGCGAGTACGACGTTGTCGTTCAACGCCGGTACCACCGCGCTGACCCTGACGTCGGCCACGCCGGTCTACATTTCGATCTACAGCGGCTCGGCGATCATTCTTCCGACACCGACGCCTTCGCCGACGCCGGTTCCGACGCCGACGCCCGTTCCCACCGCTACGCCGACGCCGGGCGCGACCCCGACACCGGTGCCGACGCAGACGCCGGTGTATGGCGATGGCGGGTTCGAGAGTGGTTCGGTCGGTGCACTCGGTTCGACCATCGGCTCACAAGGCTGGACCCAGTGCAACGTCCAGGCCGTCGCAAGCGGCATCACCTACTCCGGCGGTATCAGCGGCACCGGTGCCTACACGGCCGCCACGGCTCCGCCCGCATCCACCACCTACTCGCCGACGCCCGGAACGACTCCGGCTGCGACGATCGTGGCAAACGGCAGTTCGGCGCCCGGAGGCACGCATTCACCGACCCCGACGCAGGTAACGGCCCCGAGCTACGCCGGCAACTATGTCGCGCAGTTCGGCCAGCTCTTCAACAACTACAACGCGGGCAATTACTACTACAACGGCCTCTGCCAAACGGTCACCGTCGCCGATGCCAACGGAGCGTCGCTCACCGCGTACGTCTTCGAGAGCGGAAACGAGGCCAGCAAATACGTCGAAGACATGATCGGTACGGTCACGCAGACCAATACGCCGGCAACCAACACGCCGACCATTCCCTACACGCTGACGCTCCAGAACATTCTCTACATGGAGAACATCGAAACGAGCTCGGTCGGGACCGACTCGGCGTATCGCAAGATCGGACCGATCACGATACCTACGGGCACGACGACGCTGTTCGTCGGCATGTGGACCAGCTCGGGCAGCAGCACGGGATCCATGAGCTACAGCAGCTACTGGTGGGTCGACGGTCTCTCGATCGTCAACAAATAGCCGCCGCGCCGGCTGAATGAACGGAGCCCGTCAACTTCGGTTGGCGGGCTCTTTTCAGTAGAAGATCGACGGCATCCACGCGCCGGTGGGCTCGTTGTAGAGCCCGATCGACATCAGCGTCAGCGTTTGTGTGACGCGCAGCCCGTGCGCGAAACACCAGCGCACGAGCTCGCCGTTGCGCGACGGCACGAGCAATCCGGGCCCGAGGATCGTTTCTCCGGCGCCGATCAGCGCCTGGAGATCGTCGTTCGTCTCCGCCACCGCGTGCCACGAATACCCGAAGCCCGTCGCGTAGCCCGTGATGCGCCCCGCACGTTCGACCACGCGAGCGGTACCGTGCGCGATCGCGGCGGCGAGCTCGCCCGAGCGCGTGTGGCCGTGCACGCGCGCGCACAACCGGTCGCCGTCGGCACGATCGTCGGGCATTGCGACGCGCACCGCGCAGCCCGGTATCGCGACACGAACCGGCTCGCCCTGGAGGCACACGAGCGGCTCGCGCACCGCGAAGCCGAGCTTCATGTAGAGCGCGAGCGAACGCCGGTGGTAGGCGGCTTGCACCAGTCGAACGCCGGGAAAGCCGCGGCTCACCGAACGCTCCAGCACGGCATCCATCAGCGTCCGTCCGACCGTGCCGTTCTGCACTGCCGGATCGACGCTGATCGGACCGACGCCGCTGATCGCATTCGCTTCGCGCAAGAAGTTGCTACCGGCGATGCGGCCGTCGATCTCCGCGACGACGCTGAAGACCGTCGGATCCGCGATCATGCTCGAGAGCGTCTCGACGGCCATCTCGAGCGTCGGGAAGTCGTGCGAAAAATTGTGCTCGTCGGCGATCGCGGCGAACGCGTCGTAGCAGATGCGGCCGAGTACGTCGGCATCGGCGGGGACGGCCGCGCGTAAGACGATGCGCGACGGATCGACGGGCGCCGTTGCGTTGGCCGTCACGCGCGCTTAGCGGAGCGAGATCGTCAGCTTGCCGCCGTCGTTGCCGATCACGCGCGGGCCGGCCGCTTCGTTCTCGTCTTGCGACGTCTTGCCGGTGCCGGGCAGCGTGCCGAGCGCCGCGACCGCGGCGGTCGCACGCGCCTGCTCGAGCATCGCATCGGTGATCGCACCGGCGCTGCGCTTCGCGCGATAGTCTTCGATCGCGGCCTGCAAGGCGAGGCGCGAGCGCTCCGGATAGTCTTTCTTCTTCTCGGGGTAGCCGCCGAGCGCGGCTTCGATGTCGGCGTCGGTGATCGCGAGCGCCGCATCGAGCGTCTTTCCGCGCGCGAGTTCGACGAGCAGCGAGCACGTCGCCGTCCCGAAGCCGCAGCCGGTCGTGAAGTACGAGATGTCCTCGATCACGTCGCCCGGGCCGACCTTGAGATAGTACGTGTACATGTCGCCGCACGAGTCGCTGAAGTACTCGCCCGACGCCATCGCGTCGTCCATCGTGCGGAAACCCGTGCGGTGTTCGACCAACTGCTGAAACTTGTTGAAATCCATTCCTACCTCGAAGCCGGTGCAGCCACTTCGAACCGGCAGGCGTTCCCGCCGGTTGCGAGCGATTCGGTTTGTTTGACGTCGGTGTCGATCACGGTGTCGAGCACGGTGTGGATCGCCGTGCAGCATTCGGGATTCTCGGCGACGACGCTCGCGTAGGGACAGTTGTGCTCGCGCAGGACGAGTACGTCGCCCTGGCGCTCGACGTCGACCGTCACGCCGGCGCTACGGATCGACGCAGCGATCGCGTCGACGCGCTCGGCGACGTTCATGCCGGCCACCTTCCGTGCCATCCGCTCGCTCGCGCGTTTGCCGATGCTCTCAAAGATCTGCGTCACGGCTTCGTCGCCGCTCGTCGTGCGGATCTCACGCAACACCGCGTTGAGCATCCGGTCGTAGGCCTGCGGAAAGTACCGGTTGGCCTCGGCGGTCAGCTCGTACTCGTGCGTCGGTTTCGTCTTGCCACGACGGACGCTCTTGCCCGTGACGAGGCCGTCACGCTCCAGGATCACCAGCTGCTGACGGATCGCGTTCGCCGAGAGGCCGAACTCGGCCGCCAGCTCGAACGCCGACGCCGCGCGACGGTTCCGAAGCGCATCGACGATCTTCCCGCGGGTGGAGTCGAAAAACCGGTCGTGCATCTTTCCCCCACCCTAGCACAGGCAACGAAGATAGTCCAGAGTTTCCTTGACTTTCTCCCCGCCGACCCGTACCATTAGAGGCTGTATGAGCAATCGTGGACTCGTGATTTCCGGCTTGCGTGCCAGCGTCGAGGAGAAAGAGATCCTCAAGGGGATCGATCTCGTCGTCGAGCCGGGCAAGGTTCACGCGTTGATGGGACCCAACGGCAGCGGCAAATCGACCCTGGCGTTTTCGATGGCCGGGCACCCCAACTACAAGATCGAGGGCGGCAGCGTCACGCTCGACGGCACCGAGATCCTCGATCTCTCGCCCGACAAGCGCGCTCGCGCGGGCCTCTTCCTCTCCTTCCAATATCCGGCGGCGATCCCGGGCGTCTCGGTCGCCAACTTCATCCGCACCGCGCGGATGGCGGTGAATCCCGACGACTTGCCGCCGGCGAAATTCCGCAAGCTGATCTACGACAAGCTCGACGTGCTCGACATGGACGCCGCGTTCTTGTCGCGCTACGTAAACGACGGCTTCTCGGGCGGCGAGAAAAAGCGGCTCGAGATGCTGCAGCTCGCGATCCTCAACCCGAAGTACGCCGTGCTCGATGAGACCGACTCCGGCCTCGACGTCGACGCGCTGCAAGCCGTGGGCCGCTCGATCGAAGCGATGCGCGCCACCGATGAAGGTCGCGATTGCGGCTTCCTCATCATCACCCACTACCCGCGCATCCTGCGTCACGTGCCGGCCGACGTCGTGCACATCATGATGGACGGTCGCATCGTGAAAACGGGCGGCCCCGACCTCGCCGAACGCGTCGAACGCGAAGGCTACGACGGCATTCGCGAAGAGGTCGTCGGTGGCGTCGCTTAGCCCCGTCAAATCGGCCGCGTCGATCGACGCATCGGCCGATCGCACCCTGATCGAGATTCCGGAGGGCGCGCAGCTCGACGATCCGATCGTCGTCGACGTCGACCTCGACGCGGCGCCGGTTCCGGCCGCGATTCGCGTCGTCGCCGGCGCGCGCTCGCGCGTCACGATCGTCGAACGCCTGCACGGCGGAACCGCCGGCCAAACCGTCGCGCTCGCCTGCGACGTCGTCGTCGGCAACGGCGCCGACGTGACGTACACGGTCGTGCAAACCGCGACGACCGGCGTGAAGATCGCGGCCACGCGCAACTCCGACGTCGGAAGCGACGGCACGGTGAAGTGGAACGTCGCGCTACTCGGCGGCGCAGGCGCCGTCGACGCGGTGGTGAGCCGCCACGTCGCGCCCGGTGCAACGACCGAGATCGCCGCGCTCTTCTTTCCGGTCGCGCGTGAGAACGTGCAGTTGACGACCGAAGTCCGCCACGAGACGCCGCGGACGACCTCGCAGACCGTCGTGCGCAGCATCGCTGCCGGCCACGGCCGCGGCCGCTACTTCGGCAACATTCGCATCGCCGCGCACGCGCACGGCTCGGAAGCCTCGCTGCGCGACGACACGCTGCTGATCGGCAAGGACGCGAAGATCGACGCGATCCCCGCGCTCGAGATCGCGGCCAACGACGTGAAGGCGTTCCACGGTGCGACCGTCGGCGCGATCGACGACGAGCACATCTTCTACTTGATGAGCCGCGGCATCGAACGCGACGCGGCCGAGAAGCTGATCGCGCTCGGGTTCTTCGAACCCGCGCTCTCGCGCTTCCCCGGTGAGGCGCTGCGCGACGAGATCCGTACCCTGCTCGAAGCGAAGCTCGCGGTGTCGCAACGGTGAGCGTCACGACGTCGTCCGTCGACGAACGCGCCGCGCAGATCGCCGCCGACTTCCCGATCCTGCAGACGCACACGTCGCGCGGCAAGCGCCTCGTGTACCTCGACTCGGCGGCGAGTTCGCAGAAGCCGAAGGTCGTGATCGATTCGCTGGTCGACTACTACTCGAACTACAACGCGAACATCCATCGCGGCGTGTACGAGATCGCTGCGCGCGCGACCGATGCGTTCGAAGCGGCGCGCGCCAAGGTCGCGCGTTTCGTCAACGCCGCGCAGACCGAAGAGATCATCTGGACGCGCAACACGACCGAAGCGATCAACCTGGTCAGCTTCTCGTGGGGCCTCACGAACCTCAAACCGGGCGACGCGATCCTCACGACGCAGCTGGAACA
>Ga0116229_10000889_pt1 | contig 44123 bp, 41 predicted proteins | sample S1TSphgellanicum_3_FD_87313 | JGI IMG/M metagenome (GOLD analysis project Ga0116229, IMG submission 87313) | Host-associated microbial communities from peat moss isolated from Minnesota, USA - S1T2_Fc - Sphagnum magellanicum MG | ecosystem: Host-associated > Plants > Peat moss > Unclassified...
GGAAAAGAAGATAGTTGTTTTGATTATGGTGGGTTGTGGGGGGGGGGGGGAGGGGGGGATGTGTGTCACGTGTAATTGGACTTGCATCACGTGTGATGAGACACTACACCACATGTGCTCTTATAATCATGTGAAATACCATCACAAGATTTTCAATGGAATAACAATTTTAGTGAACTTGGAACCTTGGAATGAAGAAGAATATGTTCTTTGTTGGGGTGACACTCTTAGCAACACTTTTATGGCTGACTCCTAGACTACACGCTGGTAGGTATTCCTCAAGTCCCTTACAAGACAGATACTGGTATAATAAGCCTGGTCTTGTGTCAGCTCATACCTGACTGACATGTTCTTCAATACTGGTATTTCTACTATTCCCATATACCCCAAGTTGGCATTTTATATACCAAATACAAGACTAGTATAAAATATAAACCATGGGAATTCAAAAACCACACCAACTTTTCCATAAGCCACTAAAGGTAGGGTTTAGGGTTTTAAGGTTTATGTATCATGTTATGGAGCGTTTCATTCTTCCCATTGAATGAAAGAATAATGAATTTGTTGCAGAAAGTGAGCGCAAATAACGGCCTCTATGATGATATGATAGTAGCCTTTGAAGTACAAGTGCTGGAAGCATTGGATGAAAGCCAAGTGTGTGTAGTCTTGCCTATACAGTAATAACTACAGGATGATGTAATAATATTTTGGCATTCTGTCCATTTGGGTGGCCTTATGTCAACCAACCATGGAATCATAAGCACATTTCGATTGGCGCATGACGGTGCTTTGTTGTACAGGCCATCAAGTGCAACCAAGTGGGAATGGGTCAATCTGACAAGTGGCCTCTGGAACCCATCAAAAGTCCAAATCAGCAAAAAATTGGACCTGATGCTTGGATGGATCATGGCTAAGTTAATGGGTGGGTCCAAATTGCAGTAAATGGCCCCAGGCCATCCATCCCCACAGTACTACTATTTTAGCCAGCAGTTTACTCTTGGAATGGGCTCCCAAATCAAACAATCCCAACAACAACAAAAACAACAACAACAACATATGTAGTAGTAATTTGCTGGCTGTTACAAAATTCAAGGCGTTTGGGGTTGCTTTGCTTTAATCTTTGCAGTACTGAAGAAGTACCAGGTCTCACCCATCCAAGGGGCCACAGAAGAGGTGTCCCACATTCCAACCAAGTTGAAATTTTCAATTCCATCTGCGTTTCAAAGTTAACAAATGTACCTCAAAGACCTTTCAAAGTTACAACTGTATGTAGGGTAAAAAGACCAGAGCCTATTTTTTGAAGTGCACTTGGAAGGTATGTTACCCATTGTAATTTTTCAAGCACTGTTTGTTGAGGCATTTCAAAATACGGAATGCCTGCCAGATTTGCTTTTTAAATTTCTGTTGTTTTTCTCAATGGGTATCACACAACTTTTTTGGGCACAGGTCTTTATGCTCAGTGAAGCCCATGACCCTACACATAACACATTTAACTATTAGTGACCTACGTCATAGGGGCATATATTTCATACACATTACTAGGGGAGGGTATATAGGGTTTAGTAGGGTAATAGAGGCCAAAGGAATCTTCCAAAGCTTGAAAACTTGGAAGTTTTGCTTTTGTTGTGTTGTAACTTGGTCAGTTCCAACTTGCTTTCTCTTTATGACTCATGAGAAAACACACCATCAGTCGTCAATCAGCACAAATTGTAACAAAGTTAAACTTCTGGGTTGGTTGTTAAAAGGCTATGTGACCAATGCAACAACCTCCTCAAGTACAACAGTATACCTACCTAATATGACTGTACAATGTTTTTTCCTTTGCGCTGTGCCTTGTCATAAAACCACTCGCTCCACTGTCCACAAGTCTTGGGTTGTTACTTTAGTATAATGACTTGTAAGTCTCGGTGCACACACCATACTTATCCAATGACGTATATGTAGTTGTGGTTTCATAGCTGCCACTCCGCTTTCTTCTTTATGAAAGTAAGTATGTGTCACTAGTTCACTTTGGTGGACTCCATTATGTACAAAATAAAAGCCCATTTGGGCGGAGTTCCAAATTAACTAAGATCCAGTTATGACCCTGCCCAACTTTTAATATTATGCCTTTAGAGACCCAAAAACACCCTATTTAGTTGGTATTACTTTGACCCCAAAAAATCACCCTACGACCTTTATATTTATGTGTATATTCAAATTTCATCCAATTAAGTTATTCATTTTTTTTCCCCCTTAAACTCAAATTTTTCATCCATGTAGGTTGTCTCTTTTGTCCTGAATCATGTAACTAGATAACTTGTCACAATGTGATGTTTGGCTTGACAATTGTGACCACAATGCACATGGAATGAAGAGAATAAAAATTTAGGCGTGAATTTATTTTATGCACAAAAACTTACCTTGACATTATACTGGATGCTTTTGAAAAAGAGTATCACAAAAATTTACCCTTATGCACATATAGCACATGGGTGTTATTACAAGAAAATTGATAATAAATGGGTCTATTTTTAATTTTATTTTCAAAATGTTGTTATTTGATACCTAGTGTGGAATAGAATTTTTTTTTGCAAAAGGCCCCACCACATTGGTTATGAAAAAAAGGGAAGAACCCACCAACACACCAACAATGGTATGTAGTATGTCCTAGATATGCTCCTTGATCTTTCTAAATGGCAGTTGGAACTTGGCCCTACTTCAGCTTGCCTTCATTGACTGAAAGCACTGGCAAAATCTTGCTAGTGCTATTATGCAAAATTTTCGTTTGTGAAAGGCAGGCAGCCTGGAAAACAAAACCGCACTCTGACATGCATTTTGGTTTTCAAATGCCCAGCCTTTTTTCCCATTTTTTTGGTATCACTTGAAAATAATGTTTTTATTTGGCTGGTGCTTAACATTGAGAAGCCTTTTTTTTATTTCGCTGAATTTTTTTTCATAATTCCAGATTCAGAAATGAGTGATTTTAGAGCTTTTGAATCATCAGAAGTGAGGAGGGACAAAAAGGAAAAACTCATTATATTTTGTATTTGGTTTTTAGCGTGTAGCCAAAAATATAGAATGATGATTAAACATTGATACGTCATATTTGGTTTATAGCAAGATTTGGCTAAATCTTCCTAGGGATGATGACTAGGTTTTTTTACATATTCCTATTGATGATCGTCACTTTGGCTACAAACAAAAATTTGTAAAAAAGAACATTGACATTGTTGAGTAGGTAACAATCAAGCAACCCATACTTGTTTCGTTTTGGGAGCACCTCCCTCCTCAGCCACAACCATAGAGTTATATAATTAGAGAGGCCAAAAGATTAATCTGTTTCTTTCTCCACTCATCCACCCATGATGCATCCCCAGCACCCTGCCTAGCTTCTTACAATGAACACACTCTTGAGCATGTGGAAGTGGCAGAAGAAGACGTCCAAGAAACAGCTAAGATGGGTACACAAGGTCATCGGGGTGATGGTTAGAGGATTTCCAACACACTAGCTTTAAAAGGACTGCTGGTAGGCCAACTATTGGATGAGTATTACATGAAGCCAATGTGTAAATATCAATTCGCAGTAGCATTTTGACCAACTATACTATGCAGTGAGTGAACAGTGCCCCGTGAAAAGAAAATGAGTTCTACTTACAACTTGATGAGTTTGCTTGGCGTCTGTTTCCACCGAAACCTCCTTTGTTGGCTCCAAGAAGAACCGTAACAACAACCAACTGTTACTTAGTTCCACTTCAAATTTCTGAGGTTGTGTTCAAAACGCAAGTATTTCAAGTTGCCAATTTCTGGGTTGTGTTGGAAATGGAAGTACTGAAGTTGCCAATTTTCTGGGTTATGTTTGAAATGTAAGTACCTTACCCTAGGGTCAGTTTCCACGCTGACAAAACTAATATATTTTTTTCCAAAAAAATATAATTCGTTTTTGTTTTAAAAATTTGAAATTATATGTATATTCCATTTTTTAGAGATAATATTGTGATATGAGTAGTGAAATTATTTAGAGTGTGTAATTATGATGATTTTCAACATGTCACCTTCAAATTTTCACAAAATTTTATTTCATTATTTTGAAGATTATTTAATGATGAAACTGACCTTGGGGTAAGGTATCTTAGTTACGTTGGCGCCATGTGTGTTTAGTGTTCGGAGATGGGGTGCTGGGAAGGAAGGTGTTCAGAATACAAATATGGAGTGGGTGGGTTCGTAACGCACATGCCGCAGCCCTTGTAGGGATCGGGCGGCCCCGCGCGGGTATGGCCGCCGGACCTACCAGCACAAAAAGCAAAGAGGAGCGCCAAAAGCTTTGGGGCCCACTTAAACGGTACCAGTCCAAAACCCGGATTTCGCTCCTCCAGTGGACGACTACCTACAGTACCCATATCCCAGTCACCAGGACCCACCCCACCTACAGAATCTCTTCCCACAGATTTCTGTGATTTTAATAAAGTACTGGTTGCAGTTTTTTTACCTCACCTTTGGCTGCGAGTGCGCAGTAATTGGCGTTATAAAAAAAAACCAGAAAAAAAGGGGTTAATATTTACTACCCATGAGTAAAAAACTGAAATCCCATGTGGGTAAGTAAGAGCCCAGGTAATAGGTACTACTTACCCGGGCTCTTACCAAAGTGGTATTAGCCAAGGCCCAAAAAACTGGTGGACAAAAGACTATTTAAGGTGCATTCACACTTGGTGTTAAGGACTCTAGTATTTAGGTCCCCTACTACCAAGCTAATCATTTAGAACCTAAACCTATTTACCACGAAGATTTTATATTTAAGTTAACATTCAGTTAATATTAAACAATCACCCATTTAACATTGGGTACCACCTAAGATGCCACCTAGATTTTTACTTAACACTGACTTAACATTAGGTGTGAATGCACCTTAAGTGGACAAAGGTGATTTAGAACTCTGTGTCTCATGAGGAACACTACATTGCCTATTATTTTCACAAGCTTCTTTTGCTTGTTAAGTATGTACCTACATTTGCAAAATAAAAACCAAAGTTGGGATCTACTGAGTTCCCTCCCCCCAAACACGGACAAGAAACTAGGACTTGAAATATAAATTTCTACACTCATCATTGAAATTAGGTCTCTTCTTTTCTATAGTCGTCATGATGCCTCAAACTAACAAGATTAGTGGCTAGCATTCATGGGCATCTTGCAATCATTTGTGGGAATTTAGGGGGGTTTCAAGTTTTCCATGGAAGAAGGAGCAAGCTTGTTGTCCTTGTTTTAACAAATGAATAAATTCCGAAAGGCAAGAGGACAAGGTAGCGTGCTTAAGAGGAGTGCAAATGAATTCAATGATATGTGGTTAAACAATGTGTGAAGTGAGTGGATGATCCTTACCTTCTTAAAGTAGGGCCACTAAAGAACGCATTACAAGTGGTGGAAGAAATAACCTTGTTCCACCTTCAACCCCACTTCTACAAATTGTTTCAAAATATTGTTTTGGCACATTTCAAAAGGAAGGAAATAAACTTCTTCATACAGTAGAATGGAATGTATGTCTGTAGAAGACATTGCAATGGATTCCTTCCAAGAAATTCAAATGGTATTGGGATATTTTATAGGAGGGAGAATTTAAATGAGGAATTTTTTTAATGAACAATCCATATTACAAATTGAGCCCATTTTTTAGCACGGGTACTAATAAAAGTCCTAAGGACAAATGCCTCCCAATGACTAATTTGTTAATCCCTTGGAGGACTTGGAATGGAGTTAAGCTTGGGTACCCAAGGCCTCGGTTAGGGTTTCAAAATAATCATGGCAAACTACATGTTCTTTTAAAAGTGTAGTATGAGCAATTCCTATGATTGGTTCATAACAAGCATCACTTTCATTCAACATGCATTGGGTGATTGACAAGGTTCAAATCAAAGTTTGATTTTATACATTATACATTACTTACGTATGTGGTTTGCATTCTCCTATTATGTGATGCCACATGATGTCATAAGTTTCAAGCTTAATATTTTGACTTTTTAGGACTATCTCCATTAAAAACTTTACATTTTTTCTTTATGATTTTTTTAAATTTGTGATTCTAAATTTTTTCTTCTCATTTCTTAATAAAATTGTTATTTTTCTTGTCTCACTTTTCATGATGTATTTTACTTGTCACATCTAACATTTACTCTCTTGGTGAATTGCAGGTGATACATTTTTCACAACTGTTGTGTTTGTCACATCTAACACTTATCATATTTTCAAGTTGTTTGTGGCATTTGAGAAGTTTTTAACCTTTCCTAATAGAAATTTGTGCTTTTGTGTTGCATCTCATTCCATTATAAATGTGTGTTCTTGTGATAGTGTTTATGGCATTTCTTGGTGTCAACCAATTCATGTTTTTGTTATGAAATGTGTTACTTATAAGTTTTGGGTTTTTTTTTGGGTAGAGCTAAGTTTCACATTGGTGTTTCGGATTTAGTAGATTTAGAAAAGTGGGTCAAGGTTCAAATGTGAGTGATATCAAAGAGGCATAGGAATGTGTAACAAAGATTGAGTGAAAGGGAAATCAAAATGGGTTTTTAAATAAAAAGGAAAAAAAGATGGAACAATATCCGGAAAGAAAAGTTTATGGAGAGCAAGTGTGATAAGTAAAAGAACAGAAGAATAATAATAATCCAAGACATACCATGGAAAGATGAGTAATGACGTAATGGTTTAAAATAATTATTAATTAAAAAAATGTTCTTTTGTGCTGAGGTTTGTATTTTTAATACATTTCACGTTTTTTGTATTTCTTGAAAAGCATTAAGGGAAGTGACAACCTGTCTTTGGCAATTTGTAGTTATGCCTAGGTTTTGTAAATGAAACGTGGGATATTGGGAAAGTGATAATGAATATTCATATAATCTGAAGTTAAAGTGCCTTTGTATTTCCTAAAATCTTATGCTTAGATTATTTAATTCTTCATACATACATAAGCATATTATCAAAACAATATATATAACCATGACATTTATTGGAAGTTTTTCAATGGAGTAAAATTCTCAATCTATTTGAAATTGTAAGTGCATGGGATTTAATTTATTTATCATTGATTTAAGGAATAATTATCATATTGATAATTATTACATTTGTTTTTGACAAAAAATCATTTGTTTATGACAATATATCTAGATGGGATGCTTCTTTTGTTGATATACTTGTTCAAATTGGCATATGCCTCTTGTTTTGGTTCCTTTCATCCTTGCATAAAAAGTTAATTGTTATATCATTTGTTCCCTCAATCAATTCAATGTTATCTATTATATTCATCTTGCATTATTTTGATTATTTTTCATTATTTTAAAATAAAACAATGTAAGATGATTATCATAGACAAGATGGTTATATTCAATTATCTTGCTACATTATTTGGAAAAACTAGTTGTGTAACAATTTTTAATTAATGTTTTTAATCATGTTTTGGTGCCCTGATATATTTTCGTAAGCATGTAAAGCCTTGAGTCACTTTTGAATTCCAACTTTAGGGTTGAAAGTTGTTAGAGGAAACATTGATGAACACTTTTCCATTACACATTAAAGCTTAAAAGCTTTTCTTGTTTTTATTTGATTATTGAATTTTGAATTTCCATAATGGAGAATGCAATTTTAATCATTGCATTATGTTTTAAATTTCATAAGGTCTATGTGTTTGCATGTGTAATCCTAACATACAAACTTTGAATTCTAAGTAGCCAAGGTTGATGAAAGTAGGTAAAAATGTGTCATGAACAACATATTAATTGTCATAATGGAGTTAGACAATTTGGGGAAATATTTCTAGTTTGAGAATATTAGTAACCTTCTACAATATGCATTAAAATAGATTTTTTTTTTCCCATTTAACCACTAGTGATAGTGCATACTATTGTTGGACGGTTCTCAATTTTTCAAATATTCATCAATGGATTCTTATAAAAGTTTAGGAGAACTAGCTTTGTTTTTGAAATATGCATTTTAAAAAAGACAAATGTGTACCAAACTAGTGCTCAAGGTTAAGGAATGAAAACCTAAGACTTCATAAAGCTGGACAAGAGTATTAACTGCTAGACCATGAGCTTTCATGGGTGTGATAGCCCTATGCAACGTTTGATTTAAAGTTACCCTTTAAATAAAAAAGCAAGGTTGCATTGCAAAACACTTTTGAAAGAGCAACAAAAGTTAGCATGTCATTCAAGTGTTTTTAGTTTTCTTGTATGCTTTTCTTCATGGTTTTGCAAGTGAACATGACTTCGTAAATATTGATTAGTAATGTGCATATTAATGTCAGCAATCAAATATTTCTACCACTTAAAGAACACACCCATTTTTCAAATGTTAATCGAAATAGTTATTCTCCTTGTTTTATCTTTCATGCCATCTTTCCATATGTACATGTTGAATGATGAAAAACATTAGATCTTTTAAGTAAACTATGATAATATATGCATCATCTATTTTTGAAAGAATCTTGTATCCATATTAGATTTAAAAGGATGATTATGGGCAGATGTGTAATGATCACATCCATTTATGAAGGAACGTTGTTTGCTTGTCATGTTGAAATTTCCTAGATCACAATGTTCCTTTGCCACACACTTGGTACCATTGGAAAGCTTTCAATGAAGAAGAGATTTTTTGAGATAGTTTCCTATTGTTTAGACTTATGATGCAAGAGGTATTGGTTATTGAACAATTTTGTTAAAAAATATTCAACAAAGTCAAAACTAAAAATTTAAGGGTAATTTCGGGCAGAATCTTGGTGTTATTGGAAAGTCCTTGATGAGTGGGTTTTCTTGGAGGCAATTTTGTAATTTCAAGACCTAAGGTAGGGAAGATATTGAATTTTGCATCATTTTTGTCATTGAAAATTCATTTAAATTTTGAATCATTTTCTTACAATTGGGTTATATGGTTAAGGTCTTAATCACACTTGGACCAATTACATAATCTTGTTCACACTTGGGTGAACAACACACATGACATTAATATTACATGATATTTGGATTTTTGAACAATGCACATGCATCACAACTTGCATCATGGGTCCAAACATGTTTGTTTCAATGCGTATAACAAAACAACATGGATACCCATGAGGTCAATACATCAATTGCAAACACATTAGTGCAAGCATTTATTAATACATGAGGAGGTTAAAAAGGATCCAAAATGATGTGAAAATATTGTGAAAAACAAACAAAATATTATGATGATGGCGTTTATTAATGATAATTTTAATACTAATTCTAGACAAGAAATGTTATGAAATCAATGGATATCAAACAAATCACTAAATATATATATATGGATAATGTATGTGGGTGCAAATGTTTTCAAATTGTGTCATAAAATGAATGCATGGATCCCAAATTAATGAGATATTTGAACAAGGTGAAACAAACATCAACTTGTGGTTGAAAAAGGTTGCAAGTTGTTTCAAATGTTGTTGAAATGGGATGGAACTTTTGTTACAAATTTAAAAGGAATAATTAATCATGAATAAATTTCTAGATATTTTAGTTGAATTTTCTATAACTTGATAATCACAAAAGGTAACTATAGTAATGAGATCAATGGAGGACATTGAACATCACCCCTTCCAACATTGTTGGTGTAAATGCAACACCCTACCCAATTATGTGCATGCATGTGTTACATGATGAAAAGACGTGTCTTACTTTGAAAACAAATGGATCACACCTTAAACGTTATATTACTTCACACCTCATGCTCACATCACATAGGTGGCCTTCAAAAGTTAAGATGTGATGCAAATTCAAAGAAATTCATTTAAAATTATTGTGTAACAAGTATAACTGAGATCTTCAGTTGAGATTAACAAATGAGTGCAATTTTTTCTTTTTAATGTTGATTTAAAATTGTATGAATGTAATTCCCAATCATTGGAAGTTGAGAGTCGTCTCAAAATTGTGGGGCAAGTTTTGAATAGTCAAATCTTCTTTGATTCAAGTGATATAATTTAGATCATTGGAAATATCACAATGCAAGTTGCAATGTGGTGGGCTTTCATTTTTCAAAACATATTTAATGATTAGAAGTTATAATTTTTGGAGAATTGTGATGAAAGTGAAGAGAATCAACTTTTAGTCATTTGGAACATCATTTGGGCGATCAAATGATTTTTTATAAGAAAGCTTGACAAAACATTGAAAATATTGTTAATTTTGAAGGCTACAAAATAGAATTATAAAACATTCAAGTAAAATACATTTTGAAAAAGTTACGAGCTTCAAAAATTTCAAGAAAAAACTAGTGTAATTAACTATAAGTATATCCTAAAAGGAATAGGTAGCGTGTCATTGTGAATGAGTCCCATCACAATAAGCCTCATGAATATGTGTGAATCTCTTAAGTTTGTTTGGCTTGAAACTCCACTGCCCAAATGGGATGTATGTGGCAATGTTGGGCAAATATTATAAATGGCCTAAGAACCACCCAAGTATTTAAGTTAATTTTCACTTAGAATATTATTGATTGTCATTATTTTCCAATGAACCCATATGCACTGAAAGTTAGTGGTCCTCATAAAGGTGAGAACCGACCTCTTTAATGTTGCATTTAAAGTATATATTATCCACCCCAACCCTATACCTATGGGGGGTGGAGGGTAAACTTACCTTACCCTAGGTCCAATTTCTAGACTTAGAAGCTTAAAGCTTAAAAAGCTTTTAGTAGATTGTTTTGAGGGTATCACCCACCCGGACCCTAATACCGATAGGAAAAGTTAACATGATTACCCCAAGGTTGATTATCATGCTTAGAGACATATAGTTTAAAGATCTATTAGTAAATAGGCTGCCCAAGGATATGAACTTGAAACCTCCTAGAGAAGGCTGAAAAGCTTAACCACTAAACCATGAGCTCCCAAGTGGAATACATATATCCAAATTTTTAATTTACATATCCTACAAACATTAAAGCTAAAGCTAACAACATTACTAATTTAACATTTACAGAATCATGTTCACTTGCGATGGGGCAATCCAAGCCCATGAAAAACACCCCAAAAAATGAAAAACACAAAAGACATGCAAACTTGTGTTGCTTTTTGAAAAGAAATAAATCAACATTTACAAAATCAAGTCACATGCAATTGGGCGAGCCAAATCCATGAAAAATACACACCAAAAAAAAAAAAAATAAAAAAAACAAGGCACAGAAAATAGGGGGAGCAAAAACAAAAAAAAAAACAAACCAAAAAAAAAAAAAAGAAAAAAAAAAAAGAGACATGCAAACTTGTGTTACTCTTTCAAGGGTGCTTTGCCATGTGAACTTGCATTGCTCTTACTTTTTCAAGAGTGCTTTGGAAATCTCATATCACAAAAGATGAGATTTTCAAGCCTCTTCACAAAGATAATCCCAATAAAAAACAAGTTGGAACCCGATTCGTTGTGACGAAAGGCAATGGACAAAAACCTAATATGGGAAGAAAACATTCCTCCAAAATGCCTATGAACAAAAATAAATGGGTGATTTTCAACTTGCACCAACAATGTGGTGATCCCAAAGGGAGAAAAGTTCCCTTCTTTACAATCATTGTTACTTTCTAGTGAAGGTGGAAAACAAAGCACCTTTAAAGGTTGGCCAAAGACAAAGCAAATCACATTGCCCCCTTCCAATGGTTAGAAAAATGTTCAATTCCTAAGGAAGGCAATTAGCCATATGAATGAAGAGGTGAATACATACATCAAAGAGATTTCAGACTATAACAATACACAAAGGGGAAAAAAAGAAGAAGTCATTACTATGTTACTATCAGTAGTTTGAATGTCCCTCTAAAAGTTACTAGTAAGCACGTTGGCAAAAGTGGCATCATTCCTCTTTTTCTTCGTTCATGGCCACCTTTAAAATTTTTGTGTAAGTAGGTAGGTAGGTATGTAGGTATCTTGAAGTAGGTAGTGTATAAGATTCTTGGAAGGAGGTGTGAGGAATGGGTGGGTGGGTTGGTACCAAAATTAGCCCAACCAGCTAGAGAATGGTGTGACACCGGACCCAACCAGGGTGTTCAGGTAGGGCTGCCCAAAAGAGGCAATTAACCTGGCTGTTACATGTGGCAATGACACACACTAGTTGATATTAGTCTGTGGGAAATTAGAAATGTAGATAGCCAATTCCCCTCTCACCTCTTCTCTTTCATTTAAAAAAATAAAAATAAAAATAATAATATCAGTGCTGGAGACAAAGACAAAAGAAATTGAAAAAATAAATCGGTGCTGAAGACAAAAAAATAGAGAAAATAAATAAATAACTAAATAAATAAATGATATCAGACAAAGACAAAAGAAAAAACTCTAGTAAAGAATAGGAAACAGATTCTGTAAGGAAATCAGGATCAAAACGCCAACAAAAGGTGCCTATGTCGTGTGCCAAATAGGAGGACAAGTTATTTTGCAATATCTTTTTTTTTTTGGCAATATCTTGCTTCCATTTAACTTACTGCAAAAAAAATCTTTAGATCTATTGCAGCCTTTTTTGTTGCAGAAATAGTCAGTCCTCCTCCATCTGCTGATTCCCAAGTAGGTACAAAGCATGTCAATCATAGCATAGCCTCCTCTCAAGTCTAACCACCTAACTGGCTTTCATTTTTGGTTATGGGACCCTCAGGCCACAAGAAAAAATAATAATATTGTAAGTAGTTGTCTTGTTTGTCCTCCATATTTTACACAAAAATAAAATAGCAAGTCATCAAATTTTCATCCCTTCTTAAGGTATAAGCAAATTTAAGTTAAATGATAATTCAATCATTATTATGAAATGTGAGTGTAGTTCGCTCGTCCTCGTTCAATGGACTAGTGAATTCATTGAATTTTCGTTAAATTTTGTTCAATGGGATTAATGAATTCACTCAAAATTCAATGCAACTACTCATTCATTGAATTAATTTTCGTTAAATTTTGTTCAATGGGATTAATGAAATCACTCAAAATTCAATGCACGTACTCAATGATTAATTAAGAACACATTTATTTATAATAATTTTCCTCTCTTTCTCTTGAGTCACTCAAAATTCGATGAAATCATTTGACAAACGAAGGACACATTTTGTTAAAATGATTTTTTTCTTTTTCTCTTGAATCACTTAAAAATTCGATGAAATCATTGGACAAACAATGACACATTTTGTTGCAATGAATTCTCTCATTTTCTCTTGAGTCTGGAAACATTGAAGTCTAGACCCTAAACCCTAATCAAACCAGTCACACTCTGGAAACCTTATTTTTGTGGACCCAAAGAGCAAACCAAAAAAAAAAAACTGTATTTTGTTTCAGCTGGCAAGCCAGGCTTTTGGTTGTTAATTACCAGATACCTACTTTGGATGAACATAAAATTTTAAAAAATGGACAGTTGCTATGGTTTTTTGCTCACAGAAAAAAAAAGAAAAAAACAGAAAGAAAAAAAGAGTTACAACAAAGGGTTGCTGACAGATGTAGGGACAGATGAACAACAGGCGGATGTGTGAAACAACAACAACAACAACCCCCAGCAGCGCACCATACAAAAGTGGATGAATGACCAGACATACATAGATGTACAAAAATGCTAATAACAGAAAATTGTTAGGTCCTAGCCTATATAGATTTTACAAATTCTTAATAGCAGTAAAATTTTAGCTTCTTAGATGTCCAAAATCTTATTTACAATCCAAGTTACCTTGCAGATGTACAAAATCTTTAATACCAGATAAATTTTCCTTGTGCACCCAAATTACCTAAGGTGAAATCCTGAGAGCATAGGAGCGGCGGCACTCCTGTGCGGGCAGCCTTGTCTGGGAAAAACCAAAACAACTAGGGCAGTTTATTCCCAAGTTGTGAAACATTTCTAGGGCATGGAAGTCTAAAAGCATTCCCAATAATCTGAGGAGCTAGAGTTTTGGTTTTAACTCACAACAAACCATAGTAGTTTGTTAGCGCCTAACTACTAGCCTAGAAGTGACTAGTATTTTCCATCTTATTTTCAAACCCCAAGTCTACTTTGGGTGTGTGCCCCTGTGTTCGCACAAACCAATCGGAACAAGGGAACGAGAGGTTTAAGGTTAGGAAGTAGAGTTGGGAACCCCAAAAAAAGAGAAGGAAAGAAAAGAAGTTGGAATAAGGGAAGGGATGGGATGTAGCTCGGAACGTTGCTAGGAACCAAAGGCTATGGGAACCGAAAATACCAAGGAAGGACCGTTCATAGGTAACCTAGAACCCCCCATTTTTAAAATTTAATTATTTTGTTTTAGCAGCTTGATGGTTTACACGTTGCCCCCCCCTAAATTGTTGCCCCTACATGCTTGATGCCCCCAAAAGCTTTTTTGTAATAATCCCTTCCCCCGCACCCCCGTCGCCATTTACACGTTGCCCCACATGCTTTTGCGATATTCCCTTCCCCCCCCCCCCACAATTGATTACAGTACCTTGACCCAAACTAAAGGTGGAACTAACTTGGACTTACATTGAGGGAGTGATTCACAAAAGTCCAAACTGAAGGTTCCATCCAGTCCGTGATGGGTTGTTGTTATTTCACAGGGCCCCAGCCCAGCTGAAGTGTGAGGTCAAAAAACTATTTTCACCGTCAGGTCAAATGTTTTCACCTTATTACAAGCAATGACAAATGATAATAATGTACCTAGGATTGATGTTGGTTTGGCACTTCTCTGCCAATTATTTATTTATTTATTTATTTACTAAGAAGTTGGGAAATTTTAAATTTTTCTTGTGTGAATTCCACTAATTTTGCTAAATTTTTTGGGGTTAAATTTCGCCAAAATTTCGATATGAGAAAAATGGAAAAAGAAAACACTGGTCGTAGGTACAGTTATAGAGATGGGTTGGGTGATTGGTTGGATGGTGGGTAAAGTGGGGGAAAGAAAGGGGAAGGGGTGGGGGGTTGTTCAAGGTAAGTGGGTAAGTGAGTGGAGGTGGGTGGGCGCTACGGACTGACTACCCCCCCTCTCCCGCCCCAAGCTCGTCTTCAACAGTCTTGACGAGAGAGGGAGGAAGAGGGGGCCCAAATGGGGTGGGGGCGGCCCAGCCTGGCTGTTCTCGGAGGGGCTATATATTGGTCCCTTTGTCTCGCAGTTGGCTCCTTCTTCTCATTCGCTTTTCAGCACACTCTCATTCTCTCTTTCTAATCAGAACATCGTTTCTCCCTTCACTCTCTTCTTCACTCCATCTCTCTCTGCTTCTGCTGCTCCTCTCACTCTCCTCACATTGATCTGCTTGTTCTGTTTTGTCTCTTTCTATCCATCTGTCGGGTGTTTTTTCGCTCTTTGAAGCGGTACGTGTCTTCGGATCTTGTTGGTCTTGTAGCTCTTTAAGCTCGTGGCGGCTTTGGTTGGCGCTTTTTGGTGTTTAACCTCCCGGTTCCCCGTGCCTTCTCCCCCTCCCCGGCGCCCCACCACCACCCTCCTCACTGGTTCCTGTTACAACACTCACTTCTTCTTCGTTTGCTTCTTCTTCTGTTGACTCTCTGCTGAAGGAAAGGGCGGGAAGAGCGCTTGTTGCATATACGTGTACTTGGGAGGGAGGAGGAGAGGAAGAAGAGAAGGAGGGGGGAGCGAGTGTTTGTTTAGTTTGTGCGCGTGCGTGCGTATGTAGGTAGCTGGTAGTCTGAGATTTTTGAAAAACAAAATCTATTGCCGAGATTGAGGTCGAAAACAAGGCCCTTTCTCCTCTGTTTTTAGTTTTTTTTTTGGGCTTTTGGGTTTGTTTTTGACAATTTCTGTCTCTCCCCTTTGCACCGCGCGCAACTGCACCATCCGGATCCCCCCCTCCCCTTTTTTGTTCCGTCGTCCGGTGGTTGGTTGGTGGGTGAGTGGTGTTGCTACCTATTAGGCCGTTGTTGGTGCTTCTTGTTCGCGGAGGAGGGAAGGATTGCAGTCATGATTTGTAGTGTTTGCAAGCCTATATTAAACCAAGCCCACGGCATGACCTTTCCCGCATACTTCAGCAGGTAATCAATCTCTTTTGGGTTTTTAGAAGAGACCTCCCCATCCCCCCTTCCCCCGAAAAAAAACCGCTCCCAATCGAATTGCAGGATTTGAAGAAGAGGAAGAAGACGTTATTTTCTTTGTCATGAAGTTGGAGAGGATCACTTAATATTGTAGGTGATGTATGTAGCAAGCTCAAGCGCTTGCATCTTTGTGCTTAAAGCGACCGACATTGGTTTTCATTGGAACAGATTTGCTTGCGTTTCGTTTGTTGTTTGTCGTGGCGTTCAGAGCATCATAGTTTTGTTTTGTTTTTTTTCTCTTTTTTTAGGGAGGGTGGGGAGGTGTGGATTTTCCTTCCCCCCCCTTCTACTCCTCCCTGCTGTGTGTAGTGTAGTGTGTACCTATTTGTCGTTTCCAAGTTTGGCATGTGCATTAGGGCAATTTTTTTTTGTTTTTTTGGGGACGAGGGAAAGGTAGGAAGTGAAAGGAAAGGTTGTGTGTTGGAGTTATCCTTTTTTGTTTTTCTCACGCGGAAACGATGCGCGGATTTGATTTTGCAGTGGACTTTTCCGAGCTTTGGCGAACAGCAGGTAGCAAACCTTGGGGGGTCTTAGAAGGATCAATAGTGTGGCAGTGGAGCTCTGCATCACCAGGATGCCCTGAGTTTCTTCTAAAGGGGGCGATTGGCACCTCATGCAGGGCTAGTACAAATTTACAACAACCGAGCAGGACGGACGGACGGACGGACGCGCGCATTAAAAGGCTTTTGAGAAAGAGAATAACACACACTTTTGTTCCCAAATTTTGAAAATATTTTTTACGCTCTCTCTCTCTCTCTCCGTGTTTTTGCATTTTTTGTCGACCAAGTTGTTGGCCGCCCGCTCTCCCTCCACATTGTTGGGGAAATTAATATTTTTTGTTTTCAAAATCTGTGACAGTATTCTTCTTCTTCTTCTTCTTCTTCCAAGATTTTACTGGAACCTTGGGACTAGTTCTGTTTGGTTCCAAGGTTTGTAGGTTGAAAACTCGCAGCACAGATCTCCAGGCGCAACTTTTTCTTTGTTGTTTTGTCCATTGAAGAAGAAAGAGGAAGAAGAAGAGAGCAGAAGATAGAGAGATATGGTGCTTAAGGTGACAGAAGTGAGTTACAGTTTAGATAGATATTTCGACCAGACAGAGATTGAGAGCAAAGAAGTGGGGTTGCTGAGTTCCAGCTTATCCCGACTAGGAGATGGGTACCACCCGGGGAGTCTCAACGTGCGGCCGTCGAAGAGGTCGGGCGTCTGCTCAACAGAGCCGCTCTCGTCATGCCCATCTACGATTTCAACCATGTCTGTCTCATCTTTGGTACCCTTTTCGACTTCTTCTAAAGCAGCAGCTGCAGCAGCAGCAGCGACGACGACGCTACCACTGTCGAGCTCTTCCTTACCCAGCAGCCGTATTTGCACCCGACCTATTCCCATCAATGCGTTGCCCAAAATGCGCAGCTCCTATAACAAAAGCGAGAACGGCGGCCATATGGCGAAATGGCTGAATGCTATGAAGGCGCAGTCCCCACCCCGTTCCCACCCTTCCAGTGAAGAGAGTTTCGACCTCTTTGATGCCAAGGCTGCCGAATATGCTGCCTGGAAGGTACAGTTTCCCATGGCATAGTACATGATTTGTGTTCCATGTAGCAGCATTTCGTACAAGCAATGGGTTACAATATGTCCTGTTTCACAGATCCTTGGTTGTCCATGCTGTGTTCTTGTTATCAGATCTGGCAGTTGCATTGCAGATCTCGAGTTGTTCAGTTTGTTTTTCTGTCTGAAATGTTTGATCGCTATGTGTGTAGCAATCTGCAAACTCTTTTCTCTGGTTTTTGTGTGTCTTGTGGGAGTAAATCTGGGTAGAAAAAGGCAGCAGCATTGGAGGAGCTTTCCAGTTTTGCTCACTCTCGACTTTTTTATGGGTTGTATGTTGGTGAGAAAGGAAGGTCGACAGGGGAGGACTCACTTTGTATTTTCTTTTTCGTTTGGTCTTTGGCAGGAGAACCATCCACCCATTCTGGGCATGTTTGAGAAACTTATGAAAGCCGCAAAAGGGAAGCAGGTGGCTGTTTTTTTAGATTATGATGGCACACTCTCCCCGATTGTTGAAGATCCCGATAAGGCATACATGTCTCCTGATGTAAGACTACAGTCTCTTGCTATTTGTATTAATTCTTTCTCTGTGGTACTCTAGCACACATGCTTGCCTTATGACTCTGGGACACCATCACAGGAGTTTCTTCACTATGGCAGTGATGTTGGATCACTTCTGTTTCCATCATACATTAGACCCCATTTGTGTATGCCTTATAGTTGCAGGGTGGTTGTTCTTGTCTCTCATGCAGATGAGGGCTACTGTCCATGAAGTAGCCACCTACTTCCCAACTGCAATCATCAGTGGAAGAGGCAGACAAAAGGTATGTGAATGTTGACAACACTCTCTACAGTCTTATTATCCATCTCTGCCTGATTTGCTGTCGTGAGGTAGCGAGTCCATTTTGGAGGTCACTTTCAGATGGTTTACGACAGGGAAGGGTTGAAAGATGGTTTCCTGTGATATCATACATGGGTCAGGGAACACCAAACTGTTGTGTTGAGACTCACCCACTGGTGGTTCTCTTACAGGTCTTTGAATTTGTACAACTACCGGAGCTGTTTTATGCAGGAAGTCATGGCATGGACATCATGGGGCCTGCTGATGGTTGTAATGGCTTCAAAGCTACCGGAACTCGTGGTAAAGACAAGAAGGTTTGTCAACACCCCTTTTCTGTCCCCATCCCGGTTATCTTTTGTCAACCCTCATTCAAACTTGAATGACTAAGTCTGTAGTTCTGTGTAACTATTTTTTTGTGTACAAAAGAACATGCCTCAGTTTTGCAGGTTTCAAACACTCGGCTTTGTTGTGTCAACAGGGCAATGACATTGTCGTTTTCCAGCCAGCAAGCGAGTATCTGCCCTTGATTAACAAGGTATTTTTCTCTCATCTGGATAAAGGGGATGGTTTTGTCCCACTCAACAATATTGACAATGGGTTGCACTTTAGTCAAAACTTGTGTGGAAGTGACTTGGGAATGCCACCAGGCACTTGCCATTGTTTATGACATTTGGATGCATGTCCGCATCTCAAAGTGGGTTTCTGGCTGGCCTACCAAAGATCATGAACACAGTCCTATCATCAGAACAAACGAAGGGCTCTGATTCTGTTCCTTACTCAAGCAATGTGATGTTAGTCTTTGATGGAGGAAGTTTGTCTCTTCTCTTTTAGGTGTGTAAAATCTTGGAGGAAAACACAAAGGACATTGAAGGAGCCAAAATTGAACACAACCTGTTCTGTGCATCTGTTCATTTCCGCCGGGTGAAGGAAGAGGTAATATTGTGAACTACTTTCATAGTGTTTAATCTGAACAGAAGTATAGTATACTCTGGGTGATCCAAGTCCTGAAATGTTCTATTGTAACTGTTTTTCCTTCACTCTTTTTTGGACAACTTATCTTCCTATGCATACTTCTGTTTATGTTGATGTCTGAGTTGTTGTCTGGAGTCTATGTTCACAAACTTGGCTGCAAGGAAATGTTGTAGTATCACGTGCATGTGTTTGAAATGATTTCTCTTGATGTTCAAATAGTCTAGACTGCTTCCTGTGTATAGTTCAGGTTTAGGGTCTGTGGAGATCACCTTGTTAACTTTTGGTGCCGTAGTGTTAGTCATCTCTCACATAATACCACTGGCCCTTTTGAATGTAAGAAGCATAATACCTTCAGGAACAGCCTGCTTATTATGTCTTCTAGCTGCTACTGCTAAGCAAGATGTTCCTGTTGGAATATTCTTGACATGGTTTGCTAATGTGATTTCAGATTGCTTATGTGATGAAGTTCCTTCATGGGTGATGAAAAGTGTATTTGCAGACAAGATGTAGTGGGTGTGATGTGTCTACTGTAATGTTAAATATTTGGGCTTTCTCATGTATGAAAAGCAGATCACCAGTTTGGGGCTGTTTTTTGCACTGGTCAAGGTGTGCAACAGACTGATGTATGATGAATTTGGTTTGCCTGTTTCACATCTGATCCAGAGATTAAATGTTGTAAGCTACAGAGACAGCTATATCCACAAGTTAACAGAAATGCATTGACATAATTTGTTGTACTGGTGCTCATTTGCTTGAGCAAGGCTTGTGCTAGCTTTGGCAGAACATTTCTAGAACCAAGTGGCTTTCCTTTGTCAACAAACAGAAATCTCCTACAAACTGTTTTGCAAAATGAGAATAATCATACCTTAAATAACAACTTTAATGCTGGCCTTGGCAAACTATGTGCACACAAGGGAAGCTGTGGATTAGCACAGCTGACAGCACTCCTCCTTTGCACTCTTGCCTTGTGCAGGTGTGGAGGTGTGTGGCACACATTGAGCCTTTGCTTACTGCATTGTTGAACTAATTGTCAATTCTGAGAAGGTAGGCTTCAGTGTCTTCTTTTCTGCCATTTGAGAAAAACAAGTTCAGATCTTGATTTGAGGCTGGATAAAATTCCAACTCTTTTTACTGCCAGCTTTCAGGAAATTTGTACAGTTTATGTGCAGGTAGCATATAGTTTGGGATTGTGTCTTAGAATGGATGATTAAAGAGTTTGTTTTATTACTGTGAATCCTTCCTGTTTCTTTTTGCCTTAAGATGGACTGGGTTTTTTTTGCTGACAGAAGTTCAGGACCTCTTCCATGTGAATCTGTTCTTTTTGAGATTTGGGTTAGATTTAAAGGGATCTGGAGAACAGATCTAGTTGCCAGCTGCACAGAATGTATGGATCATTCCTCTGAAAGAAAGATTCTTTGAACTACTTGTGAGTTTCTTTGGCCACCTATAGTGAGATATCCTTGGAATTTACGAGAAGTTGGTTGTTTGAAGCAGAATTGGGTGCAGCTTGCAGAACGGGTAGCCAATGTCATGAAGAACTATCCCACACTCAGCCTAACTCATGGACGTAAGGTATTGTTTTTCGTACCAGTGAGTCATCTTAAGGAGTGCTTAAGGATGAATTCAGTACTTACTAGTTCTCTTGTGTTCTGGTGCTGGTTTTATGTAGGTGACCTCAAATTTGAGGTTCTGACTAAAATTGTTCTCCCCAATCATGCATAGCAAATTGAATGCTAACAGTGATGATACCTGTGTTTGGCAGGTTTTGGAGATTCGGCCTGCAATAAAATGGGATAAGGGTAAAGCTGTCAATTTCCTTCTGGAGTCACTTGGTAAGTATATTCCATCTGTTACTCTCCTGTGTTCTGGAAGCAAGTTATGTGTAAGACCAATTTTCTGTACAGGTTGTGTATGGGGAGAGGGAGGGAGGCACTTTGAGTAGAAACAGAATATGCTACTAGAACAAGAGATATCTGAATGGTGGTGTATGTGCAGGTATGGCAAACTCAAATGATGTGCTGCCAGTGTATATTGGAGATGATCGAACTGACGAAGATGCTTTTAAAGTAAATATCAGTACCCTTTTCTTCAAAGTCTTGGTTAAGACATTGTGCCTCTTGATTGTGTGGCAATAATATATTTTGTGTCAGCTGCTTATGAGAGTGTGTTTGTGTACCTTCTGTTTGGCTCAGATGGTGAATGGAATGAAACATGGGTGCAGCATTCTGGTCTCCACTGCGCCAAAAAGCACAAGTGCAGCTTACTCCATCCGTGATCCTTCTGAGGTATAGAATCCTGCTATGGCTCTTTTTTCATCCCAGCTGTTACAGAAAATGTTGTACATATTGACATCAGTTTCTCCTTTTCCTTGCAATAGAACCTTCCTGGCACATGAGGTTCAGTCTTGAAAGTTTCTTCATCAGCTGTTTCCTCACATTTTATAATGCCTGTGCCAGGTCAAACAGTTCCTGCATCAGCTTGTGCATTGGAAAAAATCGGGCATGAATAGGAATCATTCAGCCAGCTCCAGAAATGGGCAGATGACCACTCCAACACGCATACAAAAGAACATCTGTACCCCGATCTCTCTGTGACACAGTGGTTGAGCATGGTCTGTGAAGCTCACAAGCTTTCCAGATCTTCTTTGTATACTTGAAGCCTCGGTTTTCCACACAGCTTCAGACAAAACAGCTTCAACCTCTCCTTTCCCCATGTATGTTGCATATCTCAATATTCCAAGGTCATACATATTTTGGACCCCAAGTTGAAGAAAGCCGAAATTCGTTCATTCACTTGACCTGAAGCTGTTGGTATATGTAAATTGTCTCGGACCAAGTCTTCTGAGGGGAGCAGATTTATTTCTTTAGTTAGAAGCCAGGGATCTACATGTGGCATACAAAGATACACACCTCCGAAGTGTATCTTTGTCAGTCACAAACTGATCTCTCACCTTCGGACAATAAATTGGTCTTCTCTCACTACAACACTCTAATTTTTTTTTGTAACAAAATCCCAGTGGGACAGAGAGATATATGGAACTCATTTATACGGTGACACATTACAGTCACAATTTTGTTGACATATACAGGAATATTCATAGCTTATACTTGGTACTCATTTCATTCATTCTTGACATGGGTCTATAGCTTATAAGCAGTTCCATATTCACTTCTAAAATGCATAGGGGATATTTTTTATACCAGGTGCCTACTTTCATTGATCTCTGCCATAGGGAAAAGCTTGGTGGGAGTTGCTAGTGATGTTGTCATGTCTGACACTATGTTCATCTTGGAAAACATACATTGGCTAATCACCTGACTCTAGAACTTGCCACAAGACACTATGATCAGAGTTTTTTTTTGTGTGTGTTTTTTGGGGTTGTGACAAAAGAATTGGGTTTTTTGGGTTTTTGTTCTGTGAATTCAATGCATATTGCTAATTTTTTGGAAATACTTTTGCTGAAATTGCAAAGTAGGAAAGAGAGATAATGAAATCTAAAATCTGCAATATATATTTTAATTCAGTTCTGAAATCTGCCATTTAAATAAAATAGAGTATCTGTATATGTGTATATATAAAAGGAAGAACAATTCACAGGAAGTATGACAAGCAATTGCAATCAGAAGCAGCATTCTTTGCGAATATTTGAATTTGTAAAGAACTGGCAAATTTTGTTCCCTAAATGTTTGCTCTATTAATGAACCATGGGTTTTGGTTATTTCAAAAATCTCAAAGACACAGCAATTTTCCTGAAAGCACTCATAATGGACTAGCAATTTTCATGAAATACCTGAAAAACGATTGGTGGGAAAGAACTGAGAATGGACTAGCAGTTTTCATGAAATAACTGAGAAACGATTGGTGGTTTTACAAGCAATTGTTTGATTTTTTCCAAATTTTTTTTTCAGAACCTTGATTACGTATCAGAACCAGTTCTTTGAATTTTCATATCTCTAGTTATGAGCCCTAATAACCGACTGCTAACTGTGAGGAGTTTGTTGCCAGTTATTTTTTCTGAGAACAGCCCAACACTTGCCATAAGTCGAAACCATATTATGAGAGTTGATTACAAGGTGTCAAACCAGCCCATTTGTCACAAACGGCTGAAATGAGTTCCCATGAGTACTAACTATACTCAGCTCATGAAGTCTAGTTGCAGCCTGCAGATAGGGATGTAATACTTGGAACCAAAATTTTGGGCAACCCATTACACAATTTGTGTCTAAATGACAATTTGGGCAAATCACTATAAAATTTGTCTCCGAATTTACATTTTTGCACAGGAATGGAAACAAACAGTGCTACTAGTGAGCACAAAATAGACTTTCAAAATAAAATGAAATTGGGCCATAGTGCCCTCATTCAAGCTGCAGCAAGCTAATGAGCCTAGGCTGGAATTTAGTTTAGAGCTTGTCATTACTCACAAATGCATTTACTCTGAAGGCACATACAGGCTTTCAGAAAAGGGTGTGTGTGTAATAATATTTGCATACATATACAAAGTGACCAATCTTGATATTTTAGTGCATAGTTTAATGCAATAGAAGTGATAAAATGAAAACAATACCCTCAAGAATAGCTTCAAGGGATGATGGTTGATGACGGAGGGGGGGAAATGAATTTGTCAAGCAAATGGCCTTTTGAAATAACATTCCACATTCCTTGCCTCTTGTAAAGTTACTAGGTATCCTTGGGCTTTTGGGCACTATGTTTCTAAAAAACGATCAATCACAACAACTATTTTACATATCCTTGGGTATCTATGCATTATGTTTTTGTTGCCAATCAAGCTACAACAAGCTTTTGGGTGTGTGAGATTGGGGTGTTTTTGTGAGTGTTTGCTTTTGTAGGTAGCTTGTGTTACGATGGGCAATTTTTTTTTTATAGAACTAGGGTTCAATTCCCACACAAGTTATTTGATTTCCAATGTTTGAATTTTGAATACTTTTATTTTTGCACAACTAACATGTGAAGTTTGATATACATAACTTGTATGAATATCTAGAGGTTACTTTGAATTTGAAAATTAACAAATACATAACTGACAATGAATGAAAATTTTCAATGAATGCATAATTGTCTTTACAAAGGAAAATTTTGAAATATTCAGATGCATATCTTTTGTTGATTTTAAAGAAAATATGCCCTATCCTTTTCCTTTGGACTCATCTAAAGTACTATGTTTGGCCAACAATAGTTAATACACTAATGTGTCATACATTACCATATGTACACATTTTTACTATTATGTTCATAATAATTAAAATGATCTATCATGATTCTCAACATTTTGGTTCATAATCTTAAACTACATTTAACTCAAAACAATTTTTTCAATCTTGCAAAATATACTGTTCTTCACATATACCCAAAATATTAGTACCAAGATGCCTGCATGTATTCTTGTCAATCAAATACGTGACTATAAAATCTGATGTATAGGCAGTTCATTGGACTCTCCATCAACATAGGATTATAAAAGGCGCATATGACACAATATGAGGCAAGGCATCATGTTTTGAAAGAAAATATTGTCATTTTCAATAGGTAAGGTAATGGGATGCTTGACCAGCCACATGCACACTTAATTTGTAACTAGTGTGGCTTGTGCTGTTGGCCCAAGTGTGAACCTGTTACAAAATAGGGAAACTCAACATGTGAACATTGTTTTGCAATGTATGTGTCGATTTTTTGAGTACCCAAATATGAAAGCAAATCATGCTTGAATTGAATGGTAAGCCTTCAAGTGTTGCCACGTTTTCAACTGACTTTTCCTTCTGAAACCTGGTTTTTTGGAATTTATTTGAATTTTTCAGTGGCAAAAATCACTTTAAAATCAATATCTCCCACATTCTGAATTCAAATCTTACCAAATAAATTCCATTAAATAACTTTCAGCTACGATTTAATATAATTTTCAATGAAGAAATCATTCAATATTCAAGAACTTTTGCACCACAAGTCCAAACACCATGGAACCAAGCTGATGCACCCCTCTTCCTTGAGAGCTTTCGAAAGAGACCAAGAACACGATCTGACGCATCTCCATGCACCCCTACTCCTGGAGAGCTTTCCAAAGAGACCAAGAACACGATCTGAAGCATCTCGGTTTGGTGCATCTCATAAGTACAAAACAAAACAAACTGCCTTGCTTCATAGATAGACTAGTGTGGCCTGTGCAGTTGGCCCAAGTGTTACCACGTCCTCAACTGATTTTTCCTTCCAAAACCTGGGAATTTATTTGAATTTTCAGCTGCAGAAATCACTTAAAAATCAATATCTCCCACATTCTGAATCCAAATCTTACTAAATAAATTGCATTAAATCTAGCTAATCGAGATCTTTTCAACAACGCCAAAGCCACGTTCCAATTCCTTCGAAATTTTCAGCTAGGATTTAATTTAATTTTCAGTGAAGAAATCATTCAATATTGAAGAACTTTTGCACGGCAAGTCCAAACGTCATGGAACCAAGCCAATGCACCCCTCTCCTCGAGAGCTTTCCAAAGACACCAAGAATGCGATCTGGAGCATCCCGGTTCAGTGGATCTCATCGGTACAATACAAAACAAAACAAACAAACTACCTTCCTTCATAGATAGATGTGAATGGTATATTGCTCTGGGCTTATTGTGTGTTAGTACACATTTTGATGATAATGCACATTACCAGTCACTACAATTAGTAGAAATTACAATAATGAACAGAAAATAGAATCATAGGAATTTTGAATTTTCACATGGTGAGCATAAGGCAACAACAACAACAGAAAACAGACAAGAACCTGAAATAGAAACAGCAATCCTTGCTAAGTGGCCATAAGAGTAATATATTTAACGAACACAAAATATCATTGGCAACACTACACAATTTTGCTTTGTACATTTCATTCTTGTAATATATAAGAAATGTATATTTTGTGAGAGATTGAATGCTATACTTGCCAACGATACTTGGTGTTCAATAATTTCCTAAAAGGCAGGTTTGTAAAGTAAGATTTTTGTGTTGGGCTTAGTTGAAATTTGAGGAATAAAAAATTCCCAACCTTTTAGTGATAGGGTCACACTATATTCCTCTAGGCTACCAACATAGATGTGATTGTATAAAGCTGGACCTTTAAGATTCATATCTTGAACTCTTGAAAAATAAAACATTTAAATTCAGGTTGCTAAACCCGGTCTTTTCAATAGTTGATCATTTTGGAAAATGAATTTCATCAGTGGAAACTATGATGCATGAAATTTTGTCATGTTTCAAGTATCTTTGCAAATTGCTAGATTTGACTAGATTAAATGAAATTTCTGTAGATAGAAGTTGGAAAAGCAAAGAGCTTAACTTCCATTTCAATACTTGCATTATAGTATGTCATTATGTCATTGTTTCTATGCGATTTTGAAAGCTATGCAGTTTTGACTAATGTGGTTATGTCTTTTTATATTGGTACATTGGGATGTGCTATGTGATGTAGATCAATAGAATATTAAAAACACATGCATGACATTCTCTCAATTTAATGTAAGGTAATCTGCCCTATGACCGAACACCACCTATGACCAAACCTTTTATTAATATCTTCCTCATCTCTTCTTCATTTTGAGTGATTTAAAACGTTATGCGAACGCTAACTTGAGCTCTTCAATTCGTCTTTGAACAGCAGAGGCAAAGGAGTAATTATAGAAGAGCAAGAAGAGAAATAAGCTTTTCCAAACTATGAGACGTGTTTTTCTTTTCTTTTCTTCTCTTCTACCCCTTTTACTTTCAATGCTCATAACTTTCTCATTTCTTGTTCAATTTAAGTGATTTATAGTGCTATAAGAGCACAACCTTATGATTTACAAATAATATTTTAATCATAAAGGCAATAGAACGACTTTCAAAGACTTTTTTGGGTGTTCGGTAATAGTCTTCCAAGTGTTTGATAACTTTTCGTTTCCACCATTTGACCCCACTTACTTTGGAGGGTCACATCTAACTCATTTCTTCATCATTTTCAACTTTCTGCGGGTGCGCAAATAGTAGGGCTATAATTCCTCTTTGGGCATGAAATTCAAAGGAGCACTCTCCAGAAATTCGCAGACCTCCGAGACACTAAGTGTTTGGTGACCGGCCTGGCTAGCCAAACTTTTCCCATGTAACAATTTCACCATGTGAGTAAGGGCACACTTTTCCATTGACTAGATGCACCGTGTAGCTTTGAAAAGTTCAGTTGCTTTCCATTGGCATTGAAGTCTCAAGCTAAAGGTATAGCATAATGCAGTCCTGCAAATCTGGATTGCAGATCTGGAGCACGTAAGAGTCAAAAGTGGTAGGCCTCCTTTCGAGTGACTTTTGTCACAGCTTCCAATTTCCAAAGTTTTACTCGTTCCCATGGGGTACAATGCTCAAGCATGACAAACTTGAAAGATGAAAGAACAATGCATGAAATGAATGGAATGTGGATGTCAATGGAAAGCACTAGATGGTGCAGGTGAAGAAGTTTCCCAGTTGGGAACTTCCAGATATAGCCCAGCACCTTCTAAGAGACTACCCTAGTTGAATAGCAGGTTTGTCAAAAATTAATATTATTTTTAGACATGCTGAAATTTCCAAAAAATATTTTTCTCCAAAAATTTTTTTGGGAAGGAAAATGAAACAAATTTTATTTGTCAAAATGGAACCTTTAAAATTTAAAATGGTTATTCAGCAGGGACATGACAAACCTGCTATTCAACTACAGTAATGGAAAGCTATCCTAGTGGCCATGCCTAATGAGCCATGCATTACTAAATTCTATTATATTTGTATTATTAGCAAAGTCCCAATGAATAGGTAGGTACACATGAGTAATTTGCATAATCCATGACAAAGTTGTACAAATGCTATGAATTTTGTATAGGGGTGTTCTGTTTTTCTTCATTACAGTTGTAAAGAACCTAGACATATGTCCATCTACATTCAAGATCTTATAGTAATGTAAGAAGAACAAGGCTCATTCCCCATGTTTGGTGATGCTCCCAGGCTGAAGATAAGTGAGCCTGGGAACACAAGGTGTTGATCTTTGATGAATTTAAGAATCATCTGTAAAATTACAATTATCCTTGGATGCTCCCCCAGCCCAAAAGTCTGAATCGAATTATGAACAAGGGTACAGCCCTATGGTAGGCTCAAAAACCCAACACTGGTCAAAGCTGCATAAATCTAGCAAGTATCTAAGTGGAAAGAAAGGGTCACAACCAGTGTTGTGCACGTAAATGTCAATAGCAATATATATGGTGTGTAAATCATTTGCATTTACACACTCAATTTTTTTACACTTCCACAAGAGTAGTGCAAATATTTGTCAAATACACTTACATAACGTTGTGTAAATGTTTTAGGGTGTGTAAGTGTATATATATATATATATATGTAATAACTATGGCTATTTGCAATTCATCTTAATTAGTTGTGGGTACATCCAACTGTGAGTGCATCCAAAAGCTTGATGTGTTTTTCTGCAATGGGTCACTTTGATTGACCGTTCAGAAAAAATAGCCACAATGCTTTCAATACTCCACCAAACATAAGCATTTTCTACCAATATGGCATTATGTTAGTGCTTCCATTTAGTCATATATATAATACAAGAGCAAACTTTTGGAGAAAAGATATGATACAAATTGTGGTGTTATTTTAAGGAATATGTTGGATGCAAATTTTTGGATGCATTTTGCGTCACCTCATTGCTTGAGTAAAATTTGTATTTCTAACTTTTAACCAAATGGTCCAGGAGTTTACAAGAACTTGGGTACTTATTACGATTCATATTAATCAGTTTAATTGGTTGTCATATAACCCCCCAAAAAATTATTAAATTTTTTTTTGATAATTTTTTTTTTGCAATGAGCCATTTTGATTGGCCTCTTACAAAAGCATTTAAAACCCAAACCCCCCTTCCCCTCCCCCTCGCCCCAAAGAAATGACATATTTTTACACTCTTTTACACAAACAAAAAAAATCATATAAATATAATTATTTTACACTTACACGAATGAAAATAGATCATATACACTTACACAGAGTGTAAATAAATTTCATTATGGCATTTACACTTACACAAAGTGTAAGTCCTAAACCATATACTGGCACAACACTAATCACAACCCACGACTAAGCCAGATGCAGTGGTTGCAAGTTCATTGCAAATAGAGAATAGATAAAATTATCCTAAGGCCAACTACAAAGACCTGCAACTTTATCTTTCAAATTGCACCACCTAAACTTAAAACTGGAAATTCTCACTAACATTTGGTATATGCTTTATGTATATCCCCATCTTATCCACTAAGCAAAACAATACTTCCGAATCATCCCTGGTCTCTTATGTACTCAATATGGGCTGGGTAATTTGGATTCTAGCATCCAGTGTGCCCAGCTTTCCCTACCAGAATCAGCAATACCCATCCCCTTACCTAGTTAAAGGGACTTGCTGGAGCCAGAATCAGCAATACCCAGCCCATTACAAACTAAAGGTAGGGGAACAGCCAGGAGAACTCATGGAAATGTTGCAGAATCAGCCTGCTGCTGTATCAGCCAAGGGTGTAATTTGGCATCCAAATTGGCCTACCCTACAGATTCTGGCACCCATCATGCCGACGAGCTTGCCCTAGCAGACTCATGCAAAGGCTTTCTGGGAGCCATAATCAGCAGTATACTTTTTCTTTGTGATCCTATCCCTTCTGTAACCATGATGGTTACCTACTAAGTACTAACCATTGTTGTATGGTTATTTGAATCTACAATGAACTGCTCATTCAGGTTCCTTGAGATGAATTTATAATACAAAACTACCGGTTCTGATTATTTCAAAATCTTAAAGAACTGATGGTTTTCATGAAAGAACAAGTAGTGAACTGATGGTTTTATCGATGGTTATTTGAAAAAAATAAAATCAATTTTGGAGAACCATGGATATATATTAGAATCAGGTCTTTGATTTTTGAAAACACCATTATGAATCTGAAGAACCACTCTGATAACCAGTGTTGGGCAGGGCCAGTTCTCACTAAGACCTTCTGTTCTCAAACCGGTTCTCACATTCAGAACCAGTTGGTATCACATTTGGTGATAATCGATTTGAGAACTGGATCAACAATTCTCACCCAAGTGAGAATTGGGTTATTGAAAACCAATTATTTTAATAATATTATTATTTTTGAGAACTTGGTCGGTTCTATGAGAACCAAAATCCAATTCTTAGGGCAATAATAGCTTAGGTTAGTTTAGGGCAATAGTTAAATTAGGTTAGTTTAAATTCTGATTTAGGTTAGTTTAAGGTAGTTTCTTAAGAGGAGGCAGGAAGTCTAGTTGGCAATGCACAAACATATAAAAACCTTTTTGGGTTTTATTTTTTGTATTAGTGATTACGATTTTTCTTCTTGTTTTTTAGAGTTATTTTTTCATGTTGTTGGTGCTGCCAGTGCTCATTTGCATTGCTTCATGGCATTGCTGGTGGTGTTTTGTTGTGTTACTAAGTACTCGCCTAAGTCATCCCTCCATGGATTGTTTTCATTGCTCCTTCACATTGCTAGTCGCTATTCCTATTGCATTGCATGTGCTTTGGTGAGATATTATCCCATTGTCATCACCTTGTGGTGTGTTGGTGGTCTATTGTAAATTGTTGTTTGCCTTCCATTACCAAGTACTCACCATCACCATTCCCCTAAAAGATATTTATGTATTGTCAAATTATGCATGTTATAATCATAATATGGATGAAAGCATACCATGGTGATTAAAAAATGTCAAAAATCTTGTTTTTCAAAACTATGCGATTTTCAACTTTCACAAAACCAATATTAAAAGATGTTTTCATAAATTATATTCAAAATAAACATTTCAATTGCTAAATAATGCAATTGTAAAGGAAACTACATTTTTTGATTAATATTAATGAGTAAATAATATATTTGTGAAAAAGTGAAACTTGTAACAATATACTGCAAGGTGCAAATATACTTTTAAAATGATTCAAATACTTGCAAAAATTGATGAAATACTTAATTATATATTGAATATGAAGTGATTGTACCATTCCAATTACAGTTGAAAAGTTTGATTCATGTGATTTCACAAAAAACATATTGAATAATTTTTCATTCCATCACAAATTTAATTGGTCATAATTTGGCAATAACAGTCATTTGAAATTTGTTTTTCATAGGTTCGTATGGAATGAACATGAATGTCATTCATCTACTTGTGTTGTTTGAAAATTGATATCGTGTGAATTGTTTAAACACGAATGTCATATGCCTATTCGTATCGTTTAAACATGAATGTTGTATGTCTATTCGTGTTGTTTGCACATGAAAATCGTACACATGACTTTCGTGTTTAACCAATATGAACCTATGAAATAACAGATTTCGCATGGATTTGTAATGAACCCATGAAGCTTGTAAATTTGTGATGTCAAATGAACATAAGTGTGTTCAAGAAAAACATTTTGTTGAAAATTTATTTTTATTTGAAAGATAACAAGAATTATGTTAGATGCCTTTGTAACAAAATCCATTTTATATGTTATCAAAACACTAGGGAAATCAAAGAAAAATTACCCCCAAAATAATACGAAATGTACAAAAAAAGAGTACATTTTCTTGCCCCCCTTAGTTCATTTTCATCCATATATCAAATTTTAATATGAAGTTAGTTTGAACACCATATTGACCTAATTTGTTTCAAATGTACTTTTAACCTATTTATATGATACCAAAGTTGTTCAAATTTTGTTTTTAACTTCCCATAAATTAAATGTAGTAACATGTTTTTTCATATTTTTACTTAACAATATTTTGAACCTATTTTCTTGTGTTCTATCAAAAATCATTTTATTTTTAAATTGGATTTGGGGGAACTTTTCTTTTTGTTTTACCTTGTTGACACCCATTTGGCAATCTAATTGTCAATTGTTTTGTTACCAAAGATCTTTTCTAAAAAGATAATATGTAGTAAAAATTGTGCCCATGCAATTTGTGGAAAGTTTGTGGATGAAGCGTTTATGTTTACATTTGTGTCCAAGACTTATCTTTCCTTCTAGGAAGTAATTTTCATGAAAAATGTTCCCTAAGTTGGTGGAAAAAACTAAATAGGTTTATATTTTATCAATTTTGGGAAAATGTAATTCTTCAACAACAAGCTTTGAGCTTTGGATGTCAAAAGGTGCTCATAACATATTTGCCTTTGTGATTAACTTTTTGGGAGCTGATTGGTAATCACAACATGTTACATTTGATCTTTTTGAAGCTATAGATATTTTTGGAAAGATTTTGGTCAAAAATTTAATTGAGTTATTAGAAAAGTATAATTTGAAAAAGAAGATTATTACTTATGTGAAAGACAAGGGATTCAACTTAAACACAATGATTATTATATTTTTAAAAATTGTAAGTTCTGACATTTTAAGTTTGGAGGAAAGTTATTAAGGCATTTTCTTTAAGCATGCATTTTCCAAGGCCTATAATATGCTACAATAGATGAATTTTTTTGTAAAGACTTGACATATGTTTATATTAATACCACAGAAAGAGACATGTAAAAGTGTATAACTTAACCAAAAAAATTAGGAAAGGTTGATAAAAATGGAACAAGGAATGTGTTGAATTTGGTTTGGCTTTAAGGAAGATAAATACTTTAGTGAAAATAAGGTAACTTTTTTATTTGATGTATTGAACTATAATGAGAAATATTTATGCTAAAGTTTTTGTAATGAGTCAATTCGTGATAAGTTCTAACAAATTATGTTCTCTTTTATAAATTTGTTAACAAAATTATCCTTTTTAAAGAGGTGTTGTAATTTCAAAAAATAATTGTTTTTTTAGTATAGCAAGTAGACTATTTTTATGATGATTACACAAGTGCATCCTCCTTTGACATGTTTTTATTATAACAAATAGATTATTTTTATGATGATTACACAAATGCCTTCTCTTTTGACATGGCATATATTTCAAATCATTGTTGATGTCCTCTCCCCTATTGTGTCTACTTGTGTTCTTAATCAATCTAGAGGTCATTGGTTGTTAAGTGATGTTTTAGATTATGCCATCTACATTTGTTTGAAATTGAGAGGAAAAACAATAATTTCAGTTTCCATTCATAATTTTATGGAACAGGAGCCCAATATTGTTATTATTGAGTTAGGTTGTTTCATTACAAGAAATCATGATTTTGTTAAAGGTTAAACTTGGTTAAAATGTCCAAATAGACCAACAAGATGTCCGTTTTGACTAAAAACATAGAATATGAAAAACACGTGGTTCTTTTGGTTAATTATTTTGATTAAAATGATCGTTAAGTTGTTCATTTAGTCAACCAAGAATTTTTTTAAAAATGGTCCATTAAGATGCACATGGCTTAGACAAACCAACCATATTAATTTGGTTGATTACCATGTTTATTATGCTTACTAGGTTACTTACCTACCTACTATCTATTTACCTATTTATTTATATACCTAGATACCTATGTATACCTACCTACCTACCTATTTACTTATTTACCTACTTATGAAAAAATGGAAGTTCAAATGTAATTATACACATTGACAAAAAAATTCATGAAAGTTCAAGGAAACATGCTAAATGCATTTGGTACCATATTGTTTTACAAAATGGGGTGGTGGTTTGATGGCCATAACATTGGTGTGAATTAAAAAAAACAAAGGTTGGTTCAATCTCCCTTACCAACATATATTATATGCAAAATGTATATTCATAGATATACCTTGTACATGTGTGTAAAATATAACACTTAGGTGGGTTTTGGATGGGTAAAGAGGAAGCCATGGTGGGTAGGTAGGTACTTACTATTTATTAATTAATTAAATTTTTATTACTTATAAATTGGGACTTTTAAAAATTAATTTTTTTTTTTGCTTAATTTTTTTTGTCCGATTTGACTAATGAAAAAGACCATTTTATGTTCAATAAAAAAACCACCAGTCAAGTTGGACGTGTTCAAATCAAATTGACCAATATGACCAAGGGGTCAAATTGACAAAATGTCAAAATGAATGATTTTTGGTCTAGTTTTCCATTCAAATAGACCATGATTTTTGGTAATGTTTCGCCTTTAACATCAAAAAAAAAGTTTGTGATACGTTAAATTCTTTTCTTTTTTTTTGAAAAAACATGAAGAAAAGAAGGTTCATAATAGGTTGTCTTTGATGTTAGATCCTAGGTTCAAGAACATATGTTTAGTGTCTTCATTTATTGACCTTAAACAAGGCAAGGCCATTGTTGAAGAATATGATAGAAAACCTTTATATCCCATGTTATTAAAATGTCATCATCATTTGCACCCCTTGTTTGAAAATGCCACTTTTGACCAAGGTGTTGATGAAGATTGTAGTTTGAACATTTTTGAAATGATAACAAACATAAATGAATAAGCAAAGGGGCTTGTTAACAAGAAACTTTTAATTTTTAAGAAGTTTTAGGTGGATGTGAAAGATACCAACTGTCCTTCTCAATGGTGGGAGAAGCATGAATTTATGTTTCATATAATTGAATTCCTTGCCTATTAGATCTTAAGCATTGTTGGTTCATAAATTGAGATTGAAAGGCTTCTATGGTAATATTAATTATTAGTTTTAAGAGATGTCATTTGCAATTGAATAACTTAAATAAATTATTTTTTGTGAAAAAAAATTGGCCCAATGACCCTAGGATTGGTTGTAAACCTTTTTTTAGTTTAGTGGAGTTAATTGAAATTAATGCAAAGTTAAAGGAGTTCGAAGAATTCGAAGGAACATTTGAAAGGGATGCAATTCTGGAAATATAGTGTATAATAAAATAAAAAAACATTTTCATCATTTTTCAAACAAGTTTGTTTTCAATTTTCAATTATTTTTTAACTAAGATTATTTTTTAATGAATATAAATTTAAGATCATCCAAATTGTGAAAGTCGAATATGAAAACTAATTGTTATCACATTTGTGAGAACTAATTGTCTAAGAATTGGTTTGATTAATTTAAAAAATAAAATGATACCTTGATTGATAATTGTAAGTTTGATTTTTTAATAAAAAAACCGAGTCAATTTTCTGAAGTGTTAGGAAGATTCGGAACCAACATTTTTCATCAAAAATGAAAAAATACCCAACAATATTGACAACCACCTATAGGTCTATTCATGTTTTTAATAATTGCCAAACATTTGTATTATCCACATGCATCTACCTACCTAGTAGCCACCAAGTGCCTTACCTACATCCACATAGGTGGTTACCCAAGTAGGGTCCATGAGGGAAGTAAGAGGGTTTACAAAATAGGTTACCAAGGTGGTAATTCAACATGTGGTTCATAACAACCAATTCATATATGGTTTCCAATGGATTGTGCACTAGTGGCTAGTGGGTCACATAATCCTTTATTTTTGTCTCAAGCTACATTAGGGTAGTGGCTATTCTCTATTCAAATGTTGGTTGGGTATCAAAAATTGGCTTAGGTATCACCCAAGTATCAAGATTTAAATACTTGTAGATATTACATTTAGTGATATTTAGATTGATATCTAAATATTTGGATGTCACTTGTGTGATAATTGACCTTGAGATCCTTACCCTTTTCATATATTTCAAAATCTTGATACGTAAGGTGGGGTAAAAGGGTGAAGGAAGGGTTAAATATTCACACTAAATTCTAAGCTAGGGGGTCTATGTAACTAATAACTAGGACGTTTATTTTCTAGAAACATTCAAAGCTTTTAGGAATTTTCTTGTTTCCTAGCAATGTCACCATTAACTTCTAATGGTTGTCTTATGTTTGTGTCATCACCTTAAAAGGGTTGACTAAAAAGTTCTTTCTCTCTTTTTTCGTAAGTTTTCTAGATTGTAGATGTTTCACAAGTTTCAATGTTGACATTTTTTGTTTTCTTTTGGTTTTTTGTGAAGAGTTTTTATTTTTCTCTTTTTGTGGTTGGTTTTGTGGGTTTTCAAAGCTTCATTTTTTTCTTCCCTCTCTAGCCATTTTTCCTTTCCTCCATTTCTTTCTTTATTTGCTTTCTCTCCCTTCTCTTCCTTTTCACCTTTGTCACCATGTTTTGCCATGCTTGCCTTCATAGCTATGCACTTTGTTGAACTTGTTTCATTGCATTCCTTTAACTAGTCTTATGTGCCACCATTGCTTGTTACCACTACATTTGCTCATGGTTGGTCCTGCCTCCTTCACCTCCTCATTGGCTACCTCCACTATCAACTAGTGATGCCTACAATGTGTGCCTTGCCATTTCATGTACCCATTGCTTTCACCAACTTTGCCACATTATTACATTAAAATATTTTTTTGCACATCTTTCTATCTTTTTAATGGAGAGGGAATTAAATTGATTCTTACTTGTAAATGTTGTAAATGTTTGCATTAATTTTTTTTTAAGCATCCATACCAACAACAACACATTTCATATTTCACCCTAAACCTTAGACTAGACCTTTGTTTATAATACGATTTGTTTGCTTGAGTTTCTTCATCTTTTGCCTTATTGAACATTGTGTGAAAAATGCAAGGGTCTAGTGGAAATGGAAATACATTAATCCAACATGAAGATTGTGAAGCATTTTAATGAAGCTGAATGTGAACAAATAATGGAAGAAACTCAAGAGAATTCAAGTTTACAAATTAAAGAAAGTAAAGCCTTAGAAAATGATGAAGAAAAAAATGAAAAAAAAATTGGAACTATTACATTCCCAAAGGAAACAATTGGGATGGCATGATATGAATGTTTTATATTGGTCAAGTTTATTTTGTGAATGACAATGGAAAAATGACATTTCATGATGCACCTCAAATCATACATTATATATTTTTGTTATTGCAGTCTTATGTTTTCTTTTAACCCAAAAACAAAATTAAGGAATGGTTTAATATTTTATTTAAAAACAAATGGAATAACATGTTTAAGAAAATGTGTGATGCAAATCATTCAAAATGTTTTAATTTTTTTTGAAAATGAAGCAAATTCTATAATGAGAGGAAATATGGAGAGGTAACTTGCTTAAAAAAGAGCAAAGATAGCTAGTTTATTGATTCTTATTTTTTTTCACCTCCAAAAAACTTTTCAAAAAAGATGATATGGAGTAACAAATGTTTTTGGAAAATCTTGCACTTTTAATTTAAAAAAGCCATTTGCCTTTAAAATTTGTGAATAGTGTGTGCCTAAAATGATTAATCTTGCATTTGTGTCCTTGAGATTCCAATTCCATTTACAAAGGTTTTTTTCACATGATGTTTTGTAGCTTAGTGGAGAAAATCAAGTAGACATATGTTTTGTTTTTGCTTGAAGAATGTCATTCTACCATTACTAGGCTTGATCTTTGGATGTCTAAGGGTGCTCATGATGTGCTTGCCTTGATCATAAATTTTTTGGGATCTAATTGGAAGCCAAAACATGTTCTAAATTATTTAATTTGAGGCTTCTAAGACTACAAGATAGGCATTAGCAAAAAAAAAAATTGATATTTTGGATGAATATGGTTTGAAAAGTAAGATTATAATATATATTAAAGATAAGGGTTCAAATTTGAACTCGATGATAAGTGTTCTCAAGTTTGTTATGAAATGTTAAGTTTTAAGTTTGGAGGAAAACTTTCAAAGAACATGTTTTGGGCATATTTTCTTCAATGTTTGTTAATAAGAAGTTGTGGTAGATTAACTTAATGATGAAGATTCTTGTTTTGATATTGTTGGGATGATATGTTAGGACAAATGAGCCAATTTATGAGTTGGTGAATAGGGAATTGTAAATGTTTTGAAGGTACCAAGTTGATGCAAAGGACATTAAGTGTCTTTTGGAGTGGTGGGGAAAGTACGAATCCTTGTTTTCAACTACATTGTTTTCCTTGCTTGTTAGATCCTTGGGATTGTGGGATTCCAAATTGAAACTAAAATGATTTTTTCCTTGGTTGGGATATTGATGAATTTGAAGAGATGTAGGTTGCACATAGATAATCTAGATAATTTAATATTTATATGCAACAATTGGTCAAATGATCCTAGGTTGAGCTGTTCTTTGCTTTTTAATTTGATAGAGTTGATTGAAGTTGATGTTTCTTTGGAAGAAGAATACGAGGGTGAGTTTGAACAAGATAAGCTTGTGGACATGTAATTTGTAATTTATAACTTTGTAATAAAATTCTTGAATGTTGTTAATTAGGTTGTGAAAATCATTTTGAATATCTAACAAATATTATTTTCTAGGATATCCAAAAGTTTGAGATCCAAATTTAGATTGCTAAAAAAAAATCGATATCCTTCATGGATATTACAATTGAAATTAATTAAAAATTAATTTAACACCCAATCTAATTCTTAAAAATCATTTAACCAAACTAGTGAATATAAAAAAATGATATCCACCCAACACTAGGTTTGACTCCTTGTTTAGACCAATGTTAGAACTTGGAAACCTCATGTTTTCTTTCATCTTGGGAGTGACAATTTTTTTTGTTTTCCATCTTGATAGTGAGTCATTCATTCAAATTAAGGTCACAATAATGTAAGTTATATGATTCAACTTTATTGTTCATCAACATGTCATGAGTCAAACTTGAGGCCCTATCAATTTCTATGGAATGTAAAAAGAGTTGAAGGCGAGGGTTGGGCCATCAAGGTGGGTGCAAAATAAGGTGGACCACATTTTGTGTCACACTACAAGTTTTTGGACACTGTCATGTATTAACATGCCATATACATGCCATAATTTTATCATATGCCAAATTTGCCATTACATTAAGATTTTCAACTTGAATAAAAATACATCTACATAAAAATTATAACATATATTCTCCAATATATATGTAGTATTGAATGTTTGAAATTTAAAAATATGGAGGAGTTATTTTTTGGTGGCTTTCTACAAATACATTATTTTTTATGATTTTTTTGGGGTTATCTTATAGGGAAGTTAAAAAGATGAAAAAAAAAGTTAGAAAAAACTTAACTCAAAAAAAGATATGGACTTTTAAATGCCTTAAAATGGACCTTATGTTCAAAAGTCCATATCATATTTATTTTTAATGGATTTTAATGTTTTTTCTCTAAACATGCATGTTAAAGAGTTATGCAATTGAGCTTTTATTCACATAATCTTTATTATTTCATAAACCACCTTTAATCCCCCACTTAAATAATGGTATCACAATGGATTACAGTTTTAACATTACCAAATGAACTATTTATCTATTAGAATTGGTTCACCTTATCTTGCAATCACCCATCATTTAAAAATGTTTGAATTCTATGGTGATTTTGATTTTGAGATTTTGTATGGTCACATGGATATTGAATAATATATATTTATGATTTTGCTACAACCTTTTCAAAATCTTTTGCATGAATGTTTTCAAGGGACAAAATATCCTATATATCAACTATAGTGTTTTATCCCAATTGTATTTAGGGCTTGAATACACCACCAAATATGCAAATTGATATGTTATAAAGGCATTGGTAAAATAACATGATGAGAAGGAGGTAAGTGAATTATTTTTAATTTCAAAAGACATTCTTGTATTAACAAACTTGGTGAACATTGAGGATTTGAAATTTGTTTGTTATGGTATAAAAGGAATGAGGTTTGATTTTCAAATGTTGGTTGTTAAGTGTGACAATTTCTTGGCATCCCACATTTCTCAATAATTGTTGTTGGAATTTTGAAAATATGTTGTTTGGGCTTTGTTTATTTGGACAACTTGGTTCTTAGGTATAATTGGCTAATGGATGTAAAAAAGAACAATAAGTTTGTACATAATTTGTTTAGTGAGTTCTTTGAAGCAAAGGATGTTTTATTGTATGATGTTGAAGATTTTGTTTATTTTTGAAAGGGGTTTAAATGGAAGATACATGATTGTGTAACATTTCATTGTTGTGGTGTGTTCTATGATTGCAACTTGTAATCTTGATATTATGTTGGGTGCTTTTGTCTTTCATAAAATATTTTGTAATTTTAAAAAATATATATATATTGCACATTTGTCATCACAAGAAATTTTTATTTTGAATATTTTGTTTGGTTTCATGATTTTAAAAACATCTATTCACAACAATATTGTGAACATTAGATCAATGCCCATTAGACAACTAAAGAGATTGGAGCATCAATGTTAAGAAATATGTGTTGTTGTTGCTATTTTCCTTTTTAAAACAAATAATGTTAATTTTATAGCAACTTTGAGCAGTGTTAATTACATTTGCATTGTATAGATTGCACTAAAAATTATTTATCTTTAGGAAATGTGATTATTTATAACATGTAACACATGTGAATAAATTTGTATTGGGAACTTATTATAAAGATTTTTGACATAATTAATTACATTAAATATAATAATTTGTTGTACATGGGTCCAAACCAGATATAACAAACCCATGTGTTTACTTTGCTATTAGGACTATCCTTTTGCCAAAAACTCGTTTTTCATAAAGAGAAAATTTCAAATTACATGTTGCAGCTTATTATTTATTGTATTTATAGTTGCCCTAATGCCACATAATTTTTTTAAAAATCAAATTTGAGTAAATATAAATTTTTAAAAATGTACAAATTCTACTAGATTTTGTGTTTCATCTTGAAAAATGATCACAATTTCAAATTACAACATAACATGTTGAAAATTTAAAATTAATTTCTTGTATAATAAGCTACAACTTTTCTTTAAACAATATATAAATTGCATCACATTTACATGTTGTAAAGGATTCATGAACTTTCAATAAACCTTAATTTTGATAAACACAAAATTGAAAAAAATGAAAATTTGAGTGCTTTTTATATATGTCTAATAATACCCTATTATTACAAAAAAATTGAGCATCAAAAAAATTGTATTATGAAAACTAAAGGGCCCTTTGTGAAAGTAATATCATTGAATGAAGCTATTAAACATCCTTTGATCCAACCAAACCTCGATATTGGAAGATTGTTTTATACAATTTAGATTTTTCAATATTTATATTAGTGAGTGAGCACAACTTTCTATGATTTACATGTTATTAAAGTGGCACCACATATAAATATGTAACAAAAATTGTAGAAAAATTGATGTGTTGATGAGGATTTTGGCTCATTTGTATTCATCTGCACCCACTTCAATAGTTGGTGATTAGGGTAGAGGACAATATTTGAAGTGACTTTATTGAGTAGGGTATTTATGTTTTAAAAGATTTTGATAAATATGTCAAATCATTTCGAGACTTTTTAAGAGTCTTTTAAATAATAAAAACATTGGTTACAAAAACATTTATGTGCATTTCCATTTCATATTTTTGTTTTCATCATTTCTTATTTTGGATTTTAACAACTTAAATTACGCATTTAATTAATTTGAGACTTTTGAAAAGTTTATGATTAATAATTGACCATTTGAAAGTTGAAAAATTGGAGAGAAACTTTGATTTGGGGGCCACCAAATGATGCAAAAAAAATGTTAATAATTTTTTGCCTCAAATTATATAGAAAACTTGATCCCAATCACAAACTTAAAAGTATTTCAAAATTAATAATTTAATCCAAAATGTATTAGCTACATGTTTGAATGCATATTAATGAATATAAGAAATTCAAAAATTTGCAAGATTCTATAATCAATACATTAACTTTAAAGCCTTACTAGTTACAAATCTAAAGTAGTGGTTACAATTTTAATGGTTCGTAAAAGAGATAATGGACCTATTACTGAAACAAAGGCATCTAGCCTTTAGGATCCATTATCTCTTTTAAAAACCAATAAAATAATTTTCAACATAAATATTAAATAAACCTATGGATATTATGTGGCACTTTAATTACAAAACTAATACCACACCTAGTATGATTAGACTTCAATATGAAAACAACATTGGTATTGAGTAATGTTGTGTGGTCCTTTTGATTTTGCTAATCTAAACTTCGGGTTTGGTCTTTTAAAATCTAAAAATTAGAAAACTTTTGGTTTTAGTTTTTTGAAAACTTTCAATCTATCACAAACCTTTAATTTCAAAAATTTGAATTTTTTTATGATCTTAGAACCTTTGGTTGCAGATTTTTGAAAACTTTCAAAGAATTCATGGTTTTCATGAAAGAATTTGCAAAAATAATAGACAATTTAGGGTAGGTTATTTGTCCAAGCCTTTTTGGTTTCTAGAACCCATTTTAAGGGTCAAAACAAGTTTTATAACTCTTGAAAACTATTGGTCAAGTGTTAGAATCGATTATTTGGTATTTTGAGAAACATCGATCAAAGGTCCATATATATTACACTTCCCCATCAATTCTTTCTTTTGAAAAAATCAAAACTTTTTAACATTGTTATTGACATAAGATGTTAAAAATCCTTACAATCTTTGTGAGTGTTAATATTGCAACTTATGCGATGATTACATGGGATTACCACAAGGTTTGACTAATTATATTGGTGCAAATTTTATGTAACATAAATTTGGATAGTGCTACTTGTAAGCATATGTAATTAAGGTATTGGATGTCATGTGGCCCTTCTCTTTAAAGGTTGTGGATTCAAACTTAACAAAAAAATAACAATACAAGCAAAGCAAATTTTTTTTCCATCTCGAGCTGAACAAGACAAATATAAAAGAATTAAGACATTAAGAATTCCTTATCAAGCATTGTTTGAGCATTAGTGTAGCATGTTGTGTCAAGCCACATTGTTCAATCACAAAGTTTAACTAGTTTTATTTTAGTTTTAGGTTAAATAAATAACAACATTATTTTCTTTCAATGTGAAAATAGCATTTTAATGGTAGATATCCTTACTCTTTCTTGAGAGGTGGTGGGTTTCAAATTGGTGCAAGACAACAAAACATGCATAACACAAAATTTAAGAACTTTTGTTGAACTTGGCAAAACAAGTAGAACCATGTGAATCCATGGAGAAACATGCATGGCACGACAAAAGAAGCTCATACAAAGCTTGTAAAGGAATATTTAACGTTTCACACAAATATTGAATATGGATTCCATGAATTGAGTGATGTGTACAACCACACACGGACACCCGCAAAGTTTGTAAAACATAGGGTAGATACTGGATACCATGTGATGCTATGGCAACAGTGTGATATGACAATTTTATATTGCAATTTCTTGGCAAATTGCAGTGGAGGTAAAGTCTGGTGAGGCAAATGAAGCTCCTGGACACAATACGTTACACTTCAAAAGTGCTGGAGAGCTAGGAGTCAATGCAAATTGTCCTGAGTCTAGAGAGGGTGAAAAACTCATTACTGTTCCAAAGAAAACTCCAATTCAAATTGTGACAGAAAAAGGAATGGATTTGAAACTCACAAATCACAGACCACTTGCTCCTCCTACTATTACCACTACGAGGCATATTCATAGTAGATAGTAGATACCAATGGGAAGATGTGTATCTATATCCATCCACACACCAAGCAAGCTGCCACTTGGAAATGGGTCAAGTTGTCCAAATTCGAATAATGGAGGGGTTATCCACAAATTTGAAGGAGAAAAACAAGAAATCAAGCCAGAGAATTGAATTGAAAGTCGCCTGTACTTGGCTTTGTCAAGTGAGGGGCCATTTGGCTCTTCATGGCCTCGAAGAGGCACACAAGAAAAAAAAGGCTGCTTCAAGTGGGCACTGGGGGCGGGAGCTGTGCCGCCATTCATGCCCCATGTGAGCGTGGCATACCGCATGCTACATGGGTAGGTAATGTGGCTGCGTGTCTGAAAAGGAAGGTTGTGCAAAAGCTATCTGCCGCGTCTTCTGCCCTTCCACCTCAACTCTATCCATCACTACAGCAC
>Ga0116229_10000891_pt1 | contig 44052 bp, 29 predicted proteins | sample S1TSphgellanicum_3_FD_87313 | JGI IMG/M metagenome (GOLD analysis project Ga0116229, IMG submission 87313) | Host-associated microbial communities from peat moss isolated from Minnesota, USA - S1T2_Fc - Sphagnum magellanicum MG | ecosystem: Host-associated > Plants > Peat moss > Unclassified...
CCCCTTTTCACATAAAGAAAAAAAATGAGGACCCCCAAAATGATAAGAAGAAAATTAAAGACCCTCAAACTTTAAAAAAACAAAAAATCCCCCAAAGTTCACAAAATGAACTTTTTTTGAAAACAAATATCACAATACAAACTGATGGCCGGAACTATCACAAGGAAGACAAAAGAGAAGGCCAAAATGAAATTCAAAAACCCCATCCTCAAAAAAAATAAAATGAAGACCCCCAAAATGAAAAATAAATAAATTGAAATCTCCCGAATTTTAAAAAAAAACGAAACTAAAAATTGAGCATGTTCTCAAGATCAAACCCTAAGACCCCCAAACTTCACACTAAAAGAAAAAAAACCCCAAATTGCCCAAAGTTGAAAAAATAAAATTGAAGATCCCACTAACTACCCAAAGTATACAAAAACTTGAAAAAAACAAAATGGGAGACTCTGAAAGTTGATAAGAAAAAAATTAAAAAACCCCAAGTTCACCAAAAAAAAAAAAAATGCTTTAAGTTTCCAAAACAAAATTATGAAGATTTAATGGAATAAAATTTAAACAAATATACAATAATGTACTTGAGATAAAGTGGTTCATTAATACACATTGAAAAAACTTGACAAAGAACAAGCGTGAGGGTGTGGGTTCAAATCTCCTAGGCTACATAGGGTTTGCCTATCAAAAGACAGGCTTTAATTGTTCAAGTGGGGGGTTTAACTGCTCAAGTAATTCATTTTTTTAATTCATGTTAAAAATAAAATTTTGTAGCAAGTTAGGTCCTTTTAGGTGAAATGTTTTTTCACAATTCGTTGAAGTGAAATGACTTAAATGAATTTTTGTCATGTCTAGCGAGGTAACTCTAATCACTTTCTTTTCATTGACAATGGTGGGTCACTTCACCCCAATGGAAATCAATTCAAATGATATTTTCTCACCCCCAATGGGGGCACTTCAAGTCTTTTTTTTTTCGCCACCAATGGGTGTCACTTCAAGTGACTTTTTTTTCCACCACTAATGGGGGATCACTTCAAGTGATTTTTTTTTTTCACTCCAATGGGGGGGTCACTTCAAAGGATTTTTCACTCCCAAAGGTTTTATTTCTTCACTTTTCTAGTTCATAGGTTTTGACTTTTCCCCCTTTCTAGATATTAAAAATCATTTAGGGTTTTTTGTTATTATGGTTGCCCAAGGTTTTTTAGGGTTTTATAAGGTGGCTACATAGGGTTCTTTCATAGAGTTATATTTTAATCTACAGCAATTAAATTACTTTTGGTTGGAAATTATGACCCATTGAAAGATAATGGGTCTGAAATAAAGTTCATTTAATCTTTTTGTAAACACATTTCTATGATTTCAATCTTGTTGTGCTCAAGTAGAGTTCTTGTTTTGAGATTGTTAAACTTTAATTTGGTGGTCCAAATGGCAAAAATAGACGAATGTCTAGTTCTTCTAGTGGAAGACCATTGATCATATAGTTCGCAATGTTATTTTTGAATGTTTATGGCAACTCGTCAATTTCATCTACATCTCTTTCCAAATCTGTGGTTTTTTCGTATCTTCATGCAAATGTCATTGATAATGTGGGTACCACCACAATCATCGTTAGTATCAGAGGAGGTTTGATCAAAACACATGTTGAGTTCATAAAACAATGTTGTTTTTTACAATCGGAAAACTTCTTTGTGAAAGCCAAAAGAGATTATGATTGGACAATTGAACTTTCCATAGCCACAAAAGTGACAACAATTCCAGCATTTGATCTTCTTGTGAAGTTGCATTTTTTGCCAAAAGACACAATTTGTAGCTTTTCCCACCCGCATCTTCTAACCTTTTATTACAACCACCATTGTTTTTGATGTTATTGGAGTGCGTGGTGAGATTGATAGCAAGTTTGAGCTAGTGGTTGTTAATGGGAGCAGTTCAAAAGACATTCAAATTGTAAGTTTTTGAAAATCAAGTTTTTTTTAAAAACATTACTTTTGGTTCTTTCTAACTTGAACTTATGCTGCATTTGTTTAGTTGTAGGTGAGTTTTGTTGCTTCATTTCATGTTGAGTTCCACGATTTGGCAAAATAATTTTAGAAAAAGAACACCTACATTTTGCATTGTGAAAAATATTGCTTGTAACAACAAGGGTGATGTGCGTATGCTCACCATCATTGTCCCAATGCTATCAGCTTCATTGCAAAAAAAATTGAAATAGGTGTTCAATTTCCATATCAAACTTGATTGTGCTATAACCCGCAAGGTTAATCTCATTTTACTCTTTTTCATTGTATTTTAATATGTTAGAATTGATTTATTTTAGTTTGTTATAACCTTCTTACATTCTAATTTGATCTAATCTAATATGAAATATTCAACTTTCTAATTAAACATATTCAACTTTCTGATCTAAGATATTTAACTTTCCAATCTGACATATTCAACTTTCTAATTTAAGATATTCAACTTTCTGATCTAAGATATTCAACTTTTTGATTTAACATATTCAACTTTCTAACACTTGATTTTTTTTATTAGGTTGATGGGTGTTTGACGGTCATAAATCCTTCTACTTTGCCCTATAAATGAATTTGCTTTAAATGCAAACTTGGTGATATTTACCAATAGCCCTCTAATGGGTTGTATTTCTACAATTTGTGTAAAGTTGTTACAACATGCGCTTTTGATATTCACATCAATACCACAATTGAAGTTATTGATGGTCCACCATGCATTTTCCATGTCAAAACTCCTTGGTTGTTTCCTTTGTTCAAATTCAAAGAAAAGAATTTTATGGCAAAATATTTTAGTGAAAGAATGTCTATGATCAAACTCCTTAGAGATTTGAAAGTTTTTGGTACTTTCCACTTGAGTCCAATTAGGGAAGTTGTTGGATATAATGAGAAATTCCAACCTCAAGAAATCATTGTAGAGATTGTTAAAGAAGTAGTTGGAAATTTCTTATGCTTGAACTTTTTTGGGATTTTGCTTTCATCGAAATATTTTGTATTTTTTATGTAGTTCACTATTTTTGTATGTAGATAGGTCTTTACTACATATAGTAAGGCCACACCTTTAAAGTGTCAATATGATCATATATTTTTCCTTATTGCTGATCTTTTAATTCATTCCTGACTACCAAAAAATTGACAAAAACATCCACATTTTCAATACCTATCACCATACCCACATATCAACATCAACATACCACATACCACATACCAACATACCACAATATACCTCACTCCATATTATCTTTATTATTTAAGGGTTTTTTTATTGCCCCAATTTTTGTGTTTGTCAATATTCCATTATCTTGCCCAAAATCTATATCATTATTATAATTCAAAAGTATTTTGTGAAATTGAAATCTCCAAATTAATGGCATTTTGTTGAATCGTGCATTGGGTAATGTATCAATAGCTAGTTAGTAGCGGGCCATTGCCCCTTCTTTTCTCTTTATTTATTTTTTTTTTCTCAAGGATTACTTAACTAACATTATGGATTAGGCTTCTTTTTCTTTTTTCCTTTTACCCCTCAACATCTTCCCTTTTCTTTTTCTTGGTTTTGCTTCGTACATTAGTTAATTAACATTTAAATAGTTTTCTAACCATTGATTTTTAACTTTATTTTGGGTTTGTCATTGTATTATTTTGTTGAAAAACATTAAGCTTTTCCCATTAAAAAGATGAATGAAATATAAATCACCATATTTAATAGGTAATGTTTGTTCAAACTTTATTATGTTGGCAGTACATAATATTTTCAACACACCATTATATGAAAATTTTAGAATAACAATTCATCCATGTTGGTTTGATATGTTCACATTATCAATGCAAACCAATACAAATGTTTCTTGTGATGTAGATGATGATGAATCATGTGACCATAATAATGAAGATAGATTTGAAGAGGAACAAGAAGACATATTAACATATACAATGGTGCAAAACACATTATCTTCCAAAAATATATATGATTATTTTGAAAATGCTATAATTGTGGCACCAAGTCAAGATTTCAAACCATTGGGCCTTTTTCAAGATCCCCATTGTGAAGAAGTGAACTTTCCTACATTGTTTTTTGGACAACCTTGTAACAACCAAGGAATAAAAATGTATGATCAAATGATTGTTCAATGGGAGCTTTTACATAAAAATCATAATTTTGCCACACATATACCAAATTTGTTTTTTAAACTATTAAACTATTGATTCATTTCATTATTTCATCATCTTGGGTGCACATATGTAAAAGGAAACTCTTTGGACGTTAACTTCAAGCACATGATGTCATAAATAAACCAAATTTGGATGTTATTTTACATTTTGATTTAGGATATATGGATTTTTAGGACTACGTACTTCACTTGATTATTTAAGTTGATTAAGAAAAGATGTCTTTGCAATGATTTGACAATTAGGTCCCCCAACATTTTTGTTACATTTACTAATGTTGAAAGTAAATGGCTTATTTTATTAAGATGTTTATATGACTTAAATAATAAAAAATTAGGACTTAACATTCCTTTTGACAAATTCGAACCCAAACATGTTGCAAATCTTATAAGATGTGATCCTATTACATGTGCACGATATTATGATCATTATATGAAATCTTTTCGTACATTGTGTATAAAAACTAATTCCATTTTTGGGCATTTATTAGATTTTTTTTTGTTACATAATTTCAAAGTCATGGGAAGTCAACATGACCATGGACTTTTATGGGTTGCAAATGCACCAATTTATGGTTTGGATTCAAACAATGTAATTGAAAACTTTGTGGAAAAATATATATCATGTAACAATAACAAACTGGCACCCAATCTTCATGAAGTTCAAACACATTGTTGCAAAAAGACTTGTAGGAAGAAAAATCAAACCATTTGTTGATTTAATTTTCCATGGTCTCCTATGGGAAAAACACAAATTCTTGAACCATTCCCAATGGAATTTTTAACCCCTTCAAAAAAGGGTTCATTTAGGTGAAATTAACAAAGAATTTTCGAAGAACTTAATAACATTGATTTACAAACCACACCTATGTCATTTAGTGCATTACTAAAATTGCTTTTTATAGATAAAGAGACATACATCAATGTATTATGAATAAAATTTTAAAAACCAATAATTTTTTTACAAAGATTATGTAAAGACATATGAACAAATCCCTTTGGTATTCATGTTGGAAATCTTTGGCAAGCAAACAAAGATGTTTAATTCATATTTGACCCTTATGTTGCAACTAGTTATTGCACATTTTATCTAACAAAAATAAATAAAACAATGACAAAAAAGTTGAAAATATAGAATTATTACTTGCAATGAAAGCAAAATTGAAACACATATTTGCATTCAAAAGATGGGAAATGTTTTTCTTAATGCTCAACAAATGTTAGCATAACGAACTACATATATTGTGTTTGTTTATACCATTATACCATGCATCTAAAACATTTAAATTCATTAATACATCCCCATTACAAGAATGTGCACTTGTATTTAAAAACGTTGCATCATTAAAAATATTTCCTTTAAATTCAACAAATATTATGTGTCCATTAATCATTGATAAATACATCAAAAGAATTAACTATTTATCTAACATTTTTCTCATTGAATTTGTTGCAAATTATGACATTGTAAATCTTAGGGAAAAAATTCATATAATTTGTTATGTGCATTATAATGAATATCAAGACCTAGAAAATTATTATAAAGAACAATTATTATTATTTATTCCTTTCTTTGATAATGAACATACTCTCAAAGGTGACCATTCCACATGGAATGCAGCATATAACATGCATGAAATACAATACAATTTATTAAGAAAAATATTTATATATAGTTTTGATAATAAAATACATACACAACAAATTAAGAAAACATAAAATCACAAGCTCTTGAATTAGCAACAAGAAATGACACTAACATATGGATGGATAAATTTCCTAATGCAGATATTGGGTTTTTTTCACAAAATATTATTAATTGTACTGGAATGGAACCATATAACATTTGTAATGAATATATTGTTTACTTATTATTCTTTATTCAACCAATATTAATGCTCAAGATAAAATCATGCCTACCCATGAATTCCATTCATTACTTCAAAAAATGAATAATGAACATCTTATATTTGGTGATGTCATGTACAGGAAAAAAAAAATCCATAAGTTGCCATGGATATGCTTTGATTACAAACCATTGCACAATGGGATGTCTTCAAACCACATACATTTTGTGATTCACATGTACTAATTTATTCTCTCAATACTAGATCATTGCTTTTACATAAAAATGATGTTTTCTCATATTACAATCTCATTACAGCTCACATATTATGCTTCAATGAAACACATTTCAACACATTAACGTCTAATAATACATCTTTGAATATTGATACAAGAACACATTCTATGATTAATGTAAATGGTTGAACTGGTACAATGATTATATATGATAATTTCACAACCTTATCATCACATGAAACTTTTACATATTTAGGGGCGAAGTATATTGCAACAACATTCAATGCAAATACAAGAAATGTTATTCATATAATAATAATATACAAACCTTTAACATTATCCTTGTTAATGTTCATAATTCACCTTCAAAAGTTTTTGGAACTAATGCCAATTTCTTGTCCCATAATAATAATTAGCGATTTCCATATTAACATGTTTGATCAAATTTCAACACAATCAAATGAACTCCAAAGTTTTATGGACCAATATTCAATGGAACTTCAATTTAAAGAAATTACAACAATTTATGGATCCCATATTGATCACATATGGACAAATGCACCCATTCAACAATGCATGTCAAGAGTTGTTGAAGCTTATTAGATTGGCCATAAATTAATATATTTTGCATTCAAATTCCTAAATTACGTTTGACAATACCATCACATAGGTATAAATAAATAAAATTCTAAAAGATATTGGCAATAATAATAAGGCAAAAATAATGATGAAAGGATAACGACCTACATATTTCACTTCATATAACACTTGAAATAATATTCTTGAATGTTAAGGCAAAGACAATATGCAGTTAACAACTAGTTATTTTTTCCAAAACTCCACAGTGCATTAAACATACCTTGGACTACCACATCCTTCAATTACATCTATCATTTGATGCATGTGCACACATCCCATCGACCTTATGGGTGCCTACTTCTTACCTTGTGCCCATGACAATGAATGCATTAAAACCCATGATGCAATTCGCTACACTTTTGTTGCCATTGTGTGAGATGCTAGCTTCCATGTGGGATGAGAATAATTACATGTGTTTCCTTTAATCACGTCCAACTCCTTTCATCAACAAATTGACATTATTTTCACCAAAAGATGAAATTTGTACTTTATTTAACATTGTCATTGTTGACCTAACACGAGTGGATTTTTTCCTTTAATCTTGTGTAATTAAAAAAAATTTGCTACCTTTGATGTAACTCAAGCTAAAGAAAAGAGTTATTGCAACCAACACCTCACAAATCAATTCCTCCCAATTGAGATATTTGAATGTTTACAAACAAACCAATATGTTTTTACATAATTGTGCGCATGTCATTTAAAGCTTTTAAAGGCCTAAGGACTCTCCTGTTTTAGTATAAATAACTTTTTTTCATCAAAAAATTTCAATTATATTGTAAAATGAACATCCTCCATTTTAAGTCAGACAATAGCTGTAGGTCTACCTACTTCTCAACTTCCACCCCTTCATGACACACCCCATCACCATGGCTAACCTGTTACATGCACTTGATGGTTGAAATGGAGAGATTTTGACATGTAGTTGGTGGTAACCTAACACCCTTTAAATTCTCCCCTTTTTTTTCCATTATTCCTTTGAACATTTTCGGAATCTGTGGTGTGTTTATAAATAAAATTTTGCAGAGTTTTCTCTCTTTACTGTACAAGACAAGACAAGACGGTCAGGATGGTGATGATCTATTGCACCAAAAATAAAGAAAAAAAAAAAAGACCTCGACTCCCTTCTAGTGAAAAAAAACTGGAGGAAGGCCACCCCCCCACTATTTTGTCACCGTTTTTGGCCTGAGCTAATGGCAGGGCCATGAATGAATGAATGTGTGGTCATTTGTGATGGTGGGTGGCGGGATTGATAACAACAGATTAGGGTTTAATGGCAAATGTGAACCAGTTGTTTTATTCATTCAAAACCACTGCATCCAGTGGATGGATGAGTTTCTTTATATGAAACAGATCCAGCGGTTCAGTATGATTCAAAATGGATGGCGTCCAGAGGATGGATGAATTTATTCAGAATGGACGGCATCCAGTGCATCGTCCTCTTCTTTTCTTCCTTTTGTTTCCCCCGCCTTCCCTTCCCTTCCCTTCCCTTCCCCCGAAGCGTCCTTTCCCGTAGTGCGCTATTGTTGCAGCGGAGCGTTGCACACAGTGGGGCTTCTGTGCGTTGCAGCAGCTGGTTTCAGCTTCGTTCTCACCAGCCCCCGACCGTCGCTGCTCGCTCGGTATCTATTCACCACTCCAAACTCTCTTGAACTCACACTGCAGAAACCAACATTTTCGTTTCTTGGTTCTCTGTAGCCTCTTTTCCTGTAACTTTTGTCGTCTGGAGTCTGGAGGTCGTTTGCTTGCATTTGCACCGAGTAGGACTATCAGTGCAGCCGCGAACCCTACCTTTTCCTTACCTTTTTTTTTTCCTTCTTCTTCTTCTTCTTCTTCTTCTTCTTCTCTTCTTCAATTCTCGATTGGTTTGAGGCTTATATGTCAATGCTACTGGTATTCGTTTTGCAGTAAAAAATTTGCCTCGGTTAAGGAGCTCCTGTACTTTCAAGTGTGCTTCTGTCGTTCTCTGTAATATCTTTTTTTCTGTTTTTTGCCCGTTTTGTGGATTGCCGATTGTGCTTGTGATAATTGAACCAGCACGAGTTCTATAACTGATCAAAGACGTGACCTTCGTTAATATTTCTTCTTCTTTTTGTCTTTGTTGCTGTATTTGTGTTGTTTTTTTGTCTTTTTGGCTCGTGTTCGCTTCCTGCACTTGATGTTGTGCGTATTTGATCAGATTTCGACGTCTTGTTGCTTTTGTGAAAGTCTGTTTTTGGTCGACCTTGTCTCTTCTCTGCTGGTTACCTCGTTGCTGTGAGCGTTCATGTTGTCGTTCCAGTTTTAGCGTGGCTGGGAAGCGTTTCTTGTGAATTTTGAAGGCAGAGTTTCTTGTCTCCTCTGTCTGTTCTCTTCTTGACCTGCCTTTGCAGTGCATTGTCTTTGACCGGGTAAAGAGAGGTCCTTCTTCGCTTTGCAATGAGACGTCTTTCTCTGAGAGGGAAGCCTGTTGCGCATCGGGGGGGATTACCCGATCTAGCCAAAACACATGACTCGACAACGGAGTCGACAAAAACCAACGATTTCAAACACACTGCGCAAACGCGAAAGCGACCAGGTAAGGTCTACGCCCCGGAGCCTTCCTCCAACAGGAAGAAGAAACACAGGCAGACGACTCCAGGCGGCTGGTCGCCACCTCCGGACCATGAAATCGTCCAGTTGTCAGATTCTGATTTCCAAGGAGAACCCGATGAGGAAGAAGAAGAAGAAGAAGAAGACGAAGTCGTTGCCGCGCGCTCCGTGGCCTTGAAATTTGACGCGAAGCCTGTCGCGCGGACAACGGAGTTGAAGCCACAGAAGAAGCTTGCCCGAGATGTTGATGCCACATTCTTGGTGAAAAGCAGTCGCATTGCCAAAGACAAGGCTGTCAGAGACTATCCGCATCGCTACATCAAAAAATCCAAGAGGAAGGTGAGAGGATCGTGGTTCCTATTCTTCGATTTGTTGCTTCCTTTTGCGCCTGTTGATGAACTCTCCCAACCGAGCAACATGGCAATGGACACACTTCTTCCAATTGTAGTTCATGACCTAGAACTTTTATTGTATGTATTGTTGCAGTCAGAATCAGCTGATCAAGAATCACAGCTTCCAGTCATTGCACACTATAAGGAAGCGAAAGTTGATGGTGAAACTTATCTTCTGGGGGATTGTGTCCATGTGAATGTAAGCAAAATTCCTGTCCCTTACCAGAATTCAACTGATTCCTTTGTTGCACAATCGCTTATTGATCTCATGCAATCTCTTTTTGTTGCCCGATCTTGCAGCTGTGCCCTTCACGTAGAAAGTACTCTCATTCTTGCTGTTTATATGCTGCTGCCTCCAGCAGCCATGTCATACTTTAAAATTAGTCTGATTAGGTTTCAAGCATTTTTGCATGCAATGTCATGTGGGATTTTTTGAATGGGGACAGAATGACACTGGACATGACTATCTGGGACGGATTATTGAGCTTTTTGAAAAGGAGGATAGCAGTGAGTGGTTTACTGTACAATGGTTTTTCCGAGCGTCAGAAACTGTAAGCTTTGTACTGCAATGTGTTTTTGGCTATGCAGAGGTGACTGTCATATGATGGGTCCTGTGGAGAAGAATGTCTGAACTGGAATCTTCTGATATCTTTGTTTGCTCCTGATCAAGGATCACCCAGTCATTGATCCTTTTGGTGTCAAAAAGTGGAAGCTAGCTTGTGATCATTCTGATGCATTATCTTCAGTGTGAGGGGTGTTAGTTAGGATATTTGTTGTGAACTCATTTTGTTGTCAGACAAGGATTTAATTGTCATTGGTCACTCATGAAGATGTACTATATGAGAATGGTATCTTTTGTTTCTAGTTGCTTGATGTTGACTTTTATATCATCTTTGTTCGCAGGCAATGGGTGACCAAGGCCTGAACTTGGACAAACAGCGTGTCTTTTTCTCTGAGTTGCATGATGATAATCCTTTAGATTGCATTACAGAGAAGAAGACTGTGATTCGGTTGCCTTCTGAGGTGAGATCTATGATGCCACCTTTGTTTTCAGCCAATAAAATGTTGTTCTATATAATTGGTTACATCCTGCATTGAGAACTCTAATGGCCTTGTCTTTTTCTGTGTATTACTATGCAGACTAGATTTCACAAAGGTGCAAGGGTCATACCCCCCTGCGATTACTTCTTTGACAAGGGCTACAAGTATGCTTATGCGACTTTCTATGAGCTTCCAGAGTCATTATCTGGTAAGGAACAAATCAGAGTTGGCAGCCATGTCTGGATTTCTGGTTTGCTGGCATCATGCAATGGATGTCAGAAGCTATTTTTGTGTCATCAGATGCTCAAAGCATAACCTCTTCAGAAACTGGTCAGGATTGTCCTGCAACTCTGCAGATAATATTTGCTTTTGTCCATAGGGTTAGGTTCCATCACACATTCAAAGGTATTCTAACTGTAGTTTGACTGCATAATAACAAAACAGATCCATAACATGTAGGGAGTTCTTCCTTGGAAACTTTGTCTGGTTTTATTGCTCCTGTAGCTGCATTACCTATCAGAAATTCAAGGTACTTATAATGGCTTTCAATTTAGGTCCTGGGTGGATTGACCGCACAGACAGTGATGTCTCCACAATTGAGAATGCAATACAGAATGGTTCCTCTCCTATATCAAAATCATCATCCTGTCATAAATCAGTGAAGCTGGATCCACAGCAGTGTGACACAAGTGAGACCAAGACAGAGCTACAGCTGCTTGATCTGTACAGTGGATGTGGAGCCATGTCAACAGGTCTATGTTTGGGTGCCAATTTGGCAGGAGTTAACCTCATTACGGTATTTTTACTTGGATACGTGTTGTTCTGTATGTGGAACCAGAGTTGACTGCTTATACATTGCTTTTGTCTGTCTCTCTAGAATCATGGCTTGATTTTATATGTTGTTAATGTAGTCAAGTTTAAGCTGTTTTGAAAATTTCTCATCGCATTTGGAGGATATCCAATGTACAGCCACTTTTATGAGTCTCTATCTAAGCAAACCTGTTCAAGCTACCAAGGATCCTGTTGTATCAATTTTGCTATATGATGAACATGTTCCATGTATTTCCAGATTCTCCCTATTGCTTTTTCTGTACCCCTCTTCAGCTGATTGAATGTTTTCTGTGTATGCATCTGATTCAGTGTGGGGTTGCAGAGGTGGGCAGTTGATTATAATGAGGAAGCATGCATTTCACTGAAGCATAATCATCCAGAAACAAGGGTTAGTCACCTTCAACTCCTTTAGTGCTCCAGTAATTCTGTCTTTTTTGCCCTGCCATCAAATTGACCTCTGGTGTTGCAATTTCTTGGATTTAGCAGTTACCCCATCTTGGGGTTTACACAAGAAACCCCAAGGTTGCTTGTTTAAAATGTCAATGCTTCTTCAACCATTTCCAAGAACTGATGAAATCAGGGGGCATATCATGCTATTGGTCAATAGTCAATACCATACATATTACTATTAAAGGTCCCTGAAAATACAATTGAACATCACTGCTGTTCAAACCAGTGTTGTGCGGGTTATTTATTTTTAAGAGAACATACAGTCCCAGGTATTTGATATTTTATAACTTTGGTTACCCTTTTGGGTAAGATTTTTAATTTTTTTAAAAATATTCCAGAACCTACAGGTATGGTTCAATTTATTTTCCCCATTTATGAGGGTTATCAGGTAGTGTTTAGGGTTGTTGAAGTGGATGCGATTCTGGGTACGGTTAGGATTTAGGGCTTGGACAGACAAAAATCAGAGCACATACACTAGAGAAATCAAAGAGACAAAAGTCAGAGCTTACAGCTTATACACAAAGAGGAAACTCTCGAACTCAAAGTGATGCGAGTCCCTAAACCCTAATAGTACCTGTCTAAGACACTGAAACCCGGGTAGGTCCTTGGGGTTCCTCCACCAAAAACAGGTCAGTAGAAGGTTCCAGGTTTTACCTTGGTTCTACCATGGTCAGTGATTCATGGGGGTCTAGATCGAGTTCTTAACATTTAGATCTGGTCAGGTCAAGTTTTTGATACCCAGATCCAGAACCACTGGTTTTAACACTTGGATGCGGGTACCCACACAACACTGGTTCAAACCACTCCTCAGTTTTGTCATTTTGTTTTGTTTTCTCATTTCTTAAGTGTTTGGTTTCATCCTTTTCATGCTTGCCTATTGGTTGTTGTCGTGTTGTCAGACCTGAGCATTTATAACCTTGTTATCAGGTTATCCCTCAGGTTTCAGGTTGACATATGTATGGAAAGAATTTTAGTAGTTATGAAGATACTTGATGTTGCCAATCTCCTTTCCTTTTCTAAGTGCTTGGAGAGTGTGAATAACATTGGTTTGGAAGGTGAGATTGGGGTTCAAGAGTGTTAAAGACATCTATTTGCCTGCATGTCTGAACTCCTCCTGTATTGAAATGTTAGGTTATGTAACCTTCCTGTTGTTGATGGCACATTCTAATGTGTAGGTCCGTAAGGAGGCTGCAGAGGATTTCCTTACACTGCTTAAGGAGTGGAAGAAACTCTGCGACAAGTTTCCAGAATCTATGGACCATGACAGTCAGAGCAGTGATGAGAGTGATGTTGATACAGAGCCTCTTGAAGCTGGAGAGTATGAGGTTGAAAGGCTCATTGGAATCCGGTGGGTTGGGGACTCCAAGAGTGATCCAGAGGAAGAGGATGATGATGAAGAAGGTGCTGATGAATCAAAACTCCCCAACACATCCAAGAAGGAGCAACCAGAGCTAGCAACTAACAAGGGCCTTGAATTCAAGGTTGGCTCCCTTTGATTGTTCATGATTGATCCAAATCATATCAATTCAACTTGTAGAAGGCCAGAGCACCGTTGGCTTGTAGATTGTGTTCTGTTTTGTATCCATTCCCAGACAAACTACTGTGATGATGAATTTATCCTGTTTTGATGCCATTAGCAATCTTTATTTTCCGGGACTGGATATGGTGGGGTGTGAGTGCCAGTACCTTTCTCCCTTGTTCTTCAGCGAGTCTCATCTTACAAGTTTTTCCAGTGGATCCCAGGTGAAGTGGAAGGGCTACACTGAGGAGGAGAACTCATGGGAACCAGCTGCAAGCATGTAGGTGAATTCAACCTCTTATGTTAATGTTTGGTTTGCAAACAACTGATCATGTACTGCCTGAGGGGAATAGATTCATTGGGCAACTTGTGCCAGCAGTGGTCAGCTGCACTTAAGACTGCTGCTTCATCTGATTCTCATTTTGTCAACTGAGTCTGAATTTTTTTTCCTGAGATCAGGAGGTATGGTTCTGGCAAGCTTGTGTTTGTCTCTGGCACAGACTTCAACTAGTACTGAATTTGTTCGGGTTTAGTGCTATCGGTATGAAAATTGGTGTGCAACTGCTGCTTTTCACAATTTTCCAAAAACCAGGAATGAAGAATTAAACCTGATCTGAAGTCTGATCTGCCTGTCTGGAAGGAAGGTTGCAAAGTGCTGTTGTGACTTTGACTTGGAAGCCACATAGCTCGGACTTTTGATTATGAGGTGGATTGCAGGGATTGTCCAGATCTTGTGAAACAATTTGTCATTGATGGTAGGAGATGCAAGCTGCTACCACTACCAGTAAGGCTGTTCTCTCTGTCTCAATCCCAAGTATATGATATTTTGGGATTTGAGATCTAGGATGTACATGGTCAGTGGTCTCTTTTGTGTCTGTGAGCAACTAAATTGGATGTTGTGTGTGGCTGGGCTGGAATACAGGGTGATGTAGATGTTATATGTGGGGGCCCCCCATGCCAGGGTGCTAGTGGGTTCAATCGTTTTCGCAACTATGAAAAACCCCTAGACGATCCTAAAAACAAGCAGATGGTGGTCTACATGGACATAGTAGAATTCCTTCGGCCCCGATTCATTTTGATGGAGAATGTTGTTGACATTCTAAAATTTTGTGATGGAATTCTTGGACGGTATGCCCTTTCAAGAGCAGTTTCAATGAATTATCAGGTCAGCAATTGTCTTGCAAACTTCTGGCTATCTACCTTCTGGCTTGTGAACAGTATTTTGTTGGTCTGCATGGATTGATATTATGTAGTAGGTAATGGCCATTAGGAGGACCCAGATGAGTGGCAGGTGGCGGCAAGCTGGGTCTGACCAATGGAGATTAACTAAGTGATTGGCACTCAGGAGAGATTCTGCCACATCATTGGGAACTTTGTAGACTATTTTCTTAACCTCATGATTTCTATGTGGCACTTGCATGCATTTGAAAGAGCATTTAACACTAAGAAGCTTAGGGTGAAGGGCAGAATCTCTCCTGACCGACAATTACATAGGCTGAACTCCCTACATGCCTTGTAAGGCAAATCTGCTTAGCAGTCTCATGCATTGTGTAGCTCTTTCATTCATCACACTGCAATCCAGCTATGGGCCTGATAGTTGCTTTGAGATTGCAAAAGCATCAATTGAAAGCCCAAGTGGTTGGGACTAGTGGTTGCCTTAAAAGTGGTTGTGCCAGTCAATTCACCACTAGGTCATCCTACATGTTGCCTATTGTAAGCAAGCCCAACTAACATAGGGGTTTTTACATCAACCAATTGCGGAAAGAGCTATGTGGATATGTGGGGTGAGGGAATTGTTTTGTCCCCATTGTCTTGGTTACAGCATGACCACCTTTGATATGGAGGGCCTACAGCATGCAGAGTAACTTCGTGCTACTCAGTTGGCAAACTAAGAGCAGCTCCAGCGGTGTTCAGTATGTGACCTTGCAAATTAAAATTGGATAAAGAAAAGTCAAAACATGCTGATTTAACTCAGCAAAATGGTTTTGGCCCAGCATTTTTGCATAGTTTGCTGAGGCTGGTAACAGGCACAGCAAAGCCTGACACCTGCCAAAGAAGAGTGTAATAAATATGATCTGACTGCTACTTCCTGTTTCTAATTGGCCAATCATAAAGATTTTTCCAGGAGGTTTGCTATTACTAGTCTCTCACCTATTTGTAGTCCAAATTTTAATTTTATGGGTGGGGTTGGAAAAAAGTAAATAACTACACTTGGTAGTGAAATATTTTTGCAGGGTCACATACTGAGCACCACTGGAGATGCTCTAATTGTTTCCCTTTTTGTTGAGGTTGCAGAGCAATCATCAATTAAACAATTTGCTTCATTTGATCATTTTGGGATATTCACTCTGGGTCTGATGTAGTGGCTGATTGTAGTGAGAAACCAAAACTGATCTGTGGCTTGGTGTATTTCCAACTGAGTGGTTAGTGGGGCTGAGAGGACCTTTAGTGATCAAAGCATCACACTTGCTGACTGTGTTGTGAATTCACAAATGTGCAGTGCAAAAACACACTCAGCACCAGGTTGTATGTTCTAGGGTGTATTGCCTTGTCGTCAGGTCCTTGCCCTATCCAAAAAGCCCCTGGAAATAAATGCCTGCACAATGCAGAGGCAAGGGGGCTCTTATTTTGGGAATGCCCTGCTCCTCAGGTGTTCAATGATGTAAAGCACCAGCAGAAAATTTCTTTTCAATTCTTTCTCATGATATCTGGTGTGTAGTGTATGATACCTGTTAGGTATGTTACCATGGGAAAAAGAAAAATAGGAGTGAGTGTTTTGAAAATCAAAATGCAATGCTGGAGCAGGTGTTTTGAATTGCTTTGCTTTTTGCAGAGGAAAAGTTCCTTGACAATGTGCCCTCCAGATACACTAGAAATTTTCTGCCAGTGCTTCATGGGTATAAGAGCATTTCCACTGGTAGCAGTACAATGACCTGTACACAGTACTTTGGATCAAGTACAGTTGAAACTGAGTTTGGACTTGTAAATATGCACAGGATACAGTGATCTGCAAAAAGGCCCATAAAAGAAGATGACTGCCTTTGGGTGGCTGGCCATAATTATTGGCCCATGTGGTGGCATTTGAATAGTCTCTCAACTTTATGCTGTTGAATTTTTCATATTTGTGGGTGGGGATGGGGAAATAATCAATACTCTACATTGGATGTGGTAGACGTGTGAGTAGAGATGCTCGAAGAACTTTGTATCAGGTGAAGGGATTGTGGTTTTGAGAAATTTCTTCATTAAAATGGTTTTGTCTAATTAGAGAATATTTTGCAATCTGCAGGCAAAAATTGGCCTCATGGTTGCTGGTTGTTATGGTCTTCCTCAATTTCGCATGCGTTGTTTTCTTTTTGGTGCATGCTCTGATGAGGTATGAGTCTGATCTATTTCTCAAGGGATGGTGAGGGTTTTGCTGTGTAGGTGCATTCAATCAGGAAAAAGAGTGAATGCTTCAACTTGTGAGAGATTGGTTTCATAGTTTAGAAGTACTTGTGGCGGATGTGGCACCTTAGATGTGGCATAATCATGTTCTGTGCTACTCACATCACTTTTTACAGCATGAATCTGAATTGATGGAGGGAGCTTCTAAGGAATGTCTTCCATCACCTGCTTTTGTTTATCCTCAGTTGAATGTAATTGTGCAGGTGCTTCCACCTTTTCCACTGCCTACACACAGTGTCATTGTTCGAGGTGGTATCCCAAACCAATGGGAGGTTAGCTCTTCTGAAAATTCTCTATATAGTTTGCTAGGCTATGTTGATGAAACAGGAATGGAAGGGTATGAAAGATTACCTGCCTGAATTAGACATCTATGGTGCTCACAGACAGAACAGTAAATCCCAGTCCTCAGACCTTGAGCACAAGTAGCAAGATTTTTTCCAGCATGAAAGATGGGTTGCCTTGAAGATGCCAGTATGAATATTTCTTCTGTGTTCAAATGTCAGTTCTTTGGGAAATGGGTTTGTAAGATATTATCATTTCTCAATTCTGTTAGGGGCCTGGCAAGTGCATAAGAACTGGTGCCATCAATTGAAACCAGAATGGTCTTGCAGGATCTCTGGGTCTATGACTGGGTCTGATGATGTTTGCATGTTTTTTGTGGAATGTGCAGCGGTGTCTAGTTGCGTATGATGATAAGAAGCAAGCTCCTGAATGGCTTCAGAAGCCTTTAGTTCTGAAGGATGCATTTTCTGATTTGCCAGCAGTAAGGCCCTCTCTTAGTCTTCCCTGGTAATAAATGCTAGTCACTTGTCATGGGCACATCTTTATAGATTTATTTACCACTAATGAGCTGAATACAGCAGGATGCTAATGTCAGGAGAGATTTCAACATGAGATCTCTGAAGTTATCAATGATGGACTTGGCAGCTCAATAACCTTGGTGTTGAACTGCTGAGCTAGACAAGTGTGCCTACTTTGAATTAAGGGACTCAGTTGCTGCAATAGGGGTCAGGTTCAGCAGTGTGGAAACATGAGACTGACTATTTCTGGCTTCCCATTTACTTCCTTTCTTCAAATCTGATGACTGTCATCTTTTGATGCAGGTGGATAATTTCCATGATAAGGATGAGATGTATTATGAGGAGGATCCACACACATCTTTCCAGCGGTTTGTAAGACTGCCGAAGAAAGGTAATTTGCTACCTTCTAATGAGGTATTTTCTTTGCAATTATGTTGATTGTGAAATTAGAGGGCACAAGTAACTTCAAGTTATAGTTGTGGTATGTGCTTGAATCAGTCCAGCTTTTCTTCATCATTGTATCTTCTATTGATAATCTTCACCCATATATGTATACCACTTACATGATAGGTGAGAATGAAATGGTGGCAGAAACTCAGTCTGAAATGCCTGTCTATGTTGTCATTTTTTTAAAATTTTAAATATTAATAGCCAATATTTGTTTTAGCATATTCTGTTCACAACCTAGACATGGATATATTGATATGGACTACATCGATTGTCAGTGTGATAGAGATGGGTTGCAGAATTTAATCTTGATGTTCTTTTGGACTTGCTAGGAACTGGAATTGGGGGTCCACTTTCAAAGAATGATAAAGTCTTGCTGCCTGATCACCGGCCATTCTGCTTGAACACTGATGATTATCAGCGAGTTTGCCAAATTCCAAAAAAAAAGGTTTGCAAAAGCTCTCAAAGCCCTAGGTTGCAAGAAGTAAGCATGTCTTCCTATGTAAGATGTTGCTCTTAGAGATGGGTGATCTCATACGTCACTTACCTACCTCTGAAGGGGTTAGATTCAGACTCTACTGGATTAAGTGTGCAGAAATAGATTGGCAGCAAAATGGACTGATATATAGTTGAACCGGTTCTGTTGGGTACTATTCACAAAATGCATGGCATTGCTGACATTGATGCCAGGTCATTTGGGTATCCTGCAATGCATGTATTATGGTTGTAGAATTGATGTTGTACTGCACTTTTACTTGCAGGGTGCAAATTTTAGGAGTCTGAAAGGGATTATAATAAAGGAAGATGGCATCACAGTGGATATTGTACGAGAGCCACGTGAATATCTGTCTTCAGGGAAACCTCTGGTAAAGTCTTAGAGGCCATCTCTCCAATCATTTTGACAACCTTATCAATAATTCTGGCATGTATGGTGAAAGTACAATTGGCCTGGGATCATAAACAACTCCCATTTTTTCTCTATGTGTATTCTGAGGGATCTCCCCCAGCAGAAGAACCCTAAGGTGTTATGCCAAGGGAGCTCCCCTAATTTTATATGTTTCCATGTTCCCATGGAAATATTTCTTTTCTGTGAAACAGGAAAGAAGCAAGGAAATAAAAAGAGAATTCTTTACGTAAGGGGAGGTTCCCATACTCATGCATTCTCCTGAAGTTTGAGAACGAGGCTGTGCCCCTCCCTCAGGAGAACACACTTGTATGAGAACCTCCCCTACAATATTCATCCCAATGCTTGTATTTAGTTGAAACAGAGAATGTCAGGATTATTTATGAGCACTCAGCAATGTTTACAGAGACCCATTAGAATACAATGTTTAAATCGCCCAAGGGTGTTGTCGAACTTCAGGAGAATGCACGGGAACCTCCCCTACAACTTTCATCACACTGCTTGTATAAGCTGGTATTTAGTTGAAACAGAGATTGTCAGGATTATTTATGAGCACTCAGCAATGTTTACAGAGACCCATTAGAATACGATGTTTTAAATCAACTGTTAAAATTGTGACCCAGCAGTAACACTGGCTACATGTGGACTTGAATTCCTCCTCAACCTATTTTGTTGCATTTTGCTTGCAGGTTCCAGATTATGCTGTGAGTTATATGAAGGGCAGATCATTGAAGTGAGTTCTGCATTTCAAAACAGAAAGAAGGCATCTAATAGAAATTACTGTTCTATGATAGTTCCAATTGGAATGTTGGGTCCCTTGAAAGTTCTCTAGAAAATGTTTTTGACTAACATTTTGTGTGGTTGCAGGCCTTTTGGACGACTGTGGTGGGATGAAATTGTCCCCACAGTTGTCACTCGTCCTCAGCCCCATAACCAGGTGAATGAACCCCTTGTTTCTTTGTTTGGTTGTAAATTCTTAGAACATTTTCTTAGAATCTGTGTTAGACATTAATCAGTGGGTTCTCACATTTTTCGGGGTGTATAGATTATCTTGCATCCTGTGCAAGACCGGGTGCTCACTATCAGGGAGAATGCACGTCTTCAAGGCTTTCCAGATTACTACAAGCTCTTTGGTCCCATAAAAGAAAGGTATTTTTGTTTGTTTGTTCAAATTGCATAGTTCTAATGTACAGACTGGTTGTTACATAATGGTTGTGGTCTTCAAAAACCATTGCTTTTGGAGTCTCAAGGTCATCATTGTAAACAAGAAACACTCTTCTTGCACCAAAGGGTAACAAGAAATGTACAGATGATTTTGACAGTGAGAGGACTGTAGGGCAAAAGGGTTATTTGAGCTGGGTTAGAATAATGCAAAAAAATTGGGCTTTCAACACTGCAGGGTTAACCAGGTTTAATACATGTCACTTTGTCCAGTCCAACGAGCTGTTTCAAAATTTTGTCAATGTTTTTTTATTTGGTCTGATTCAGGTATAAACAAGTCGGGAATGCAGTTGCTGTACCTGTTGCAACAGCACTGGGATTTTCACTGGGAAAGTCAATTTTGCAGCTTTGCTTGCCTAAAGAGGAAACATTAGAACTTCCACGCCATTTTCCCCACAGTCTCACAACACCAGAAGGTGTACCAGATCTACCTGACAATGAGGAACTTTAAGGTACACCAAACTTTCTTGCAAAATTGAACTAGCATGTGATCTAGATAAACCCATTTGATTTGTTCAGCTTAGGTAAGCATTAAAGGTTGGTCATGCAAATGGTTCCACTAAATATTAGACACCTGCAGTGAGCCAAATCTCTTTATTTATGACTACAGATTGGTGAACTATTAGCAATTTATGCATCTTCAAATTCTGTTATCCAGACATTTACATGGGTGTGCTCATTTCTAAGTTGTTATCCAATTCCCTTTTCTCTTCTTCGGTCTGGTTACTAGGAGAGGAATGATGCCTTCAATTTTGGGTGTCATATCTATTTGGTAACCAAGTAAATTGGACTCATGAAATTGCACCAGGGCCCCTACCCCAACCAGCAATTTTGTTTTTGTTCACTTTTTTGCTAGCTGTTGATTTTTATTTTGTTTTCAAAAATGTGAAAAGTGAGTGTTTCTCTGGGTTTTTGAATGACTTTTTCAAAAAGAAATTGCCAGATTCTACATCAGGTTTCAAAAGGTAGCCAAAAAAATAGAAGGATCCCTGAATGTTTCTACTTTCATTTTCTTTTTTTTTTTGCCAATTTGGCTAAATTCTCTTAGCTTGTGCTGCATCACAAAATAGAACAAAAAAAGACAGAGACCCTAAGTATATGAAACATCAAATTAGGAAAGCAAATGAAACATGATGAAAGTTTTTAGCAGTATTATCTTTCCTTAAGAATCCTAATGATTGCCAGAAAGGCTCGATAGCATAGGAGAGGTATCTAGATTGCTAGCTGTTGGGTTGTCTGATCTGAGATATGGTCAGTCATTTAGATGTCTTCTCAATTTTTTTTTTTGGTATTTGTTTTCTCCTTTCTTTATGGTTGGATTTCTTCCTTTTTTTGCTTTCTGATTGATTGCTGTTATGTCATTGGATCTGAAATATCCTTGGGGCCATCTCTCAAAACTTTCCAGGTTGACTTCATTTTTTTTGAAGAAATCCTCAATACTTATGAAGTTATGTGGCTGTTCAAACTTGGGTTTGAACTCAATAATAAACACTCTGATGGCAACTAACCTATTAAGTTTTGAACCAAAGCCATGGTCCCCTGTTGTATGTGGTCCCAAATTAAACTAAAATCAATATAACTGTAGAAAGTGGATCATCATATTTTGACCTAGGTGTGAGGGAGTCTTCAATTGAGGTCCTACTGAGACATGCTTCAGCATTGGCTTACTTGACCTAACCTTATAAGTAAGCAATATCACTAGCTTACCAGGGCTTCAAATTTGAAGCTTTGTTTTCTCTATTTCATTAGCTATGAAAATCCTGAAATTTTCTCTCTTTCCATTGTATTGTTACTCTGTTCAACTGTACAATTGTATTTCAGAATGCATTAGGATGAGACTAGTGTATACTAGTATGTAATCACCACTGGATGGACTTGGTTCACTAAAGGGAGGTCAGGAGGGGAACCATGAAATAATGCATATAGATTGATATGAGAAAATGCATAATGATTTATCATAGAAATGATTAAAATGCATAATGATTTATCTTAGAAATGATTAAAATGCATATCAGAATATTTAATATCTGATATGAAATAATGCACTTCCTTGTGCAGTAATAGATTATTTGGTTTGTAGTGGTGCCTCTCCAAATTGAGAGGTGATATCCATAATGTGGGTTTTCCATTGTGTCTGTCAATATGGTGTGTGCTTGAGCTTTCATGGTGTAGCCATGTTGAGATACTATGTTGGTTGTGCTAGTTGTTTTGCATTGGGAGTTTATTAGTGTTTTGTCCTATTGTAGTGTGTTTTAGTGAAATACATTCATGTGATATTCAACATTTTCAAAGAGTGCAATATCTGACATCCGCTTTTTCTACATGAAGGGTTATTGTTAATTTTTACTTCTCTTGCAATTTTATATTGTTTCTTTAATTTTCTTGTTTTGCATTGGCAGGTTGTAATTATGTCAAGGCTAACATGCCAAATTCATTTCAATCCTTGAAGTCTTGTGTGGAAAAACTTCATTAGAAGGTGCAATTTGGCATTTCAACTACGAAGAGCCTCCTTTTGAGAAGGGCTGTTCCAAGTTAAGGTGAGTAAAGGCCTTATATATTTTATGTAACATCTTGGTAACATAGGTTCAGTTTTTATTCCTTTGGCTTGGGAATGGAGATGACGCTTCTAGTCATATTGATTGGGAAAGCACATATGATGTGTTTTCTAGCATGTCATATATTCATTCCAATTAGAGTGGATTTTTTAGGAGGATACTTGGGTGTTTGCTTTAATGCTAAGAATATCTCTATTGAGACCTAACATAGCATGTTTTGGATGAAGAGCAATGAAAACCTTATGTTTTGGTTGAAGAATGTTAAAAACTTCTCATTTTAGCTTGTAAAATGGCTTTGAGCTAACTTTTTTCCTTAGCATCCCATGGTTTATAAAAGCCATCACATAATTTAACACTTGCTCTTGATTGCTCAAATATATTGATTGGTCCATGTTATTTGCTATTATTAGTCTTTGACCTTTTTTATTCTAGTTTTATATTTACGCCTTACTTGAAAAGTAGCAAATAAGTAATCTTGAATGTTAGAATAGTTGTTGCATGGCCAAGAGTACATATAGAGTTGTTTCTAAGTGCTAGAAGGAAGTTTTTGCCTCACAATATTTTCTAATATAACATTTGCTTGCATGGAAAATTTGAAATTTTCAATTCTTCTTTCCATTCACGGAAAGTATGAATATTTATAGAAATTTCCTTTGGTTTGTGTGAAATGCTTAGTACATTGAATATATTGTGTAATAATGCCTAGATTGTTGGTTGATGAAGGTTAAAAAACATTCCTACCTACAATGAACTAACACCCATTATGGTCTAATGGCATTTAATTGATTATTATTTTACATTATTCAACATTTTGTTATGGGTGAAGATGGGAAAATTTATTTGTACATTGTTTTGGATGTGGTAAATTTTGGTAAGGGTTCATGTTGTTGAGGAGATTTGCTCTTACCATTATCGAACCTTACTAATTGATGTCAACCTACCCAACTTTATTGAAACAAAACAAGAAAGCAAAAAATAGAATGGACAAAAGGATTTAAAATTGTATGATAATGTAAACCATACTAATTAGATGAAATGTATTAATTGTCATAATTATTCATACACTTGTGATTGAGTAGATCATATGTGGGGCTGAATGAAGGGTTTGAGAGGTGGGAACTTGAATGTGGTTAACTTGATCACAATGACAATTTTTTAAATGAAAGTGACTTGCATTTTGTATAGTGTAACGAAAACAAATTGTTGAAGGAAGTCAATTAGGACAAAAAGCATCAATTTTTCAACACGTCATTTTTCATATGTTGACACGAGCTTATAAAAAGTCCACAACTTGTTTGTTAAAACTATCAAAAATATTTATTGTTGAAAACATGAATTGGTTGATGTTTAGAGTCAATGTTTTTGTAATCTTTATTTTGATTTGTGTGATTTTTAAAGTTGTGAATCTTGATGTATATAATTCATGTTGAAATAAATGGTTGAACTATGTGATAGTTACAATGATGATATTTGTGAAAATGTATATTTTTTAGGAAAAAAATCTTATATTATGTGATTATTCAATTTGCAATTATATGCAATTAAATGTTATTTGTTTTACAACTATTCACCATCCTTTTTAATTATTACTATTATAGTGTAATTAATTTGTGATTACTAGTTTTTTCCTCTTTCCATGTTCATTAATTTTTCGGTCTTTTCATCAAAGAAAAGGTTTCCATATCAAATTAATTACAAAAGTAATCACAACTTGTTAACTCGTGTTATTGTAATTGCACCCACATTTTTTAGTTCACATAATCATTAGCAAACATGTTGAATGAAGCCAAAAAATGTCCTTCAACATTATAGTCTTTTGTTTTTTATATAAATGTAAATTTTTAAAAAACCCTTTTGAAGTCTCATTTAAAAAATGAACATTTCATTATGTTTATAAAAAATTGCATTTCAAGTTTTAAAAACTTTAGGTGTAATAAAAATATTTTCAATGAAATATGTAAATTTATGCTAAATTTTACTAAATTACATTGAAATTTTGATAAAATATGGCCTTTAATATGCAAAAGCTAAAAGTAATTGATAAATTTTAATGTGCCATTAACTTAAAGGTACCAAAAATTTAATCAAAATTTAATTTTTATTTATTTGAAACTAATTTTGGACATACATTTTTATTTCTAAAAATTATTTAAATGCATATTAAAAACATGAAACATAATATTAGACTAAAATATATTTTATGTTATTTTCATTTGAAATAATAAATATCACAAATTGATTTACCCAAAAAAAAAAGAGTATAAAAACTTTAAAGTAGGACTAAAATGAGCTTTTGAAAATGAATTCATGAAGATGTCAAATTATATAAATAAAAAAATGGTGATTAATATGATTTTGAACTATATCAACTTAGTTGCTTTTCATAATGTAAAAAACAAACACCTCTTCAATCATAAATTCCCCCTTCAGGATGGAGTGAGGAGGTCCATAAAAGATCCTTAGAAATAAAGATTTTGATTGTAAGAATTTATAATCTATGTTTTTTAAATATATATTTTAGTTGTTATGTTGCAAAAGGCATATTTAATATTGGTACTTTATTGTATACAAAATGGTGTGCATGGATGAATCATAAGTAATTTACATTCATTAAATCTATCATTATTCAGATTTGGGGCAAAATGAACCGCTATCTTTTCTATAATGCATTTTATAAGTATTAACTATTAATGAAAATTACATTGAAGTGTCATTGATTCCTATGGTTCTTAAAGGGTCAAATTTTAAAAAAGTTTGAATTTTCAAATTCAAATTTCAATTTAAAATTCCAAAATATTATAGGATTTCAAATTTTCACTTGAGAGTTTTGAATTCCTTTTTGCATTTTCACATTTTTATTTTTCATTAGGGGAATGTGTTTAAATGTTTCTTGTGCATTAATTTATTTTTAATTCATTTTCTCTCTGTTTTGTTTCGACTTTGGGATTGTGAGTTGAAGGCCAAGGTTGTAAAACTTATTTTCCATTAACCTAATGCACATTTGTTTTCACTTGTTATTGTTTTATAATAATGCCCATCTTTTCCTATTGTTCTATATTCGCCATTTTTCCAACCTTGGTTTCATTCCACCTTATGACATTTCAGTTTTCAAATCCTATTGATCTTTTAAATTGTTATCCATGCATAACCCTAATTTCTAATCCATTCATATTTAATTAAAAAACTTACAATTCATTCCCCAAACCAAAACCCCATCCTATCCCACTCATTTTTAATTCAATGAGCTTTATCTGGTTTTTTTTGTGATTATAAATTTATTTAATGAGATTTACTCTTTTTTTTAATAAAATTCAGACACTACATTGTTATCACAAGTCTTCAAACTAATGTTTCGATATCAATTTATTTATTTTTGCAATGACACAAGATTAAAATTTTAAATTGATATCTTAGAAATTTTTCATTTAATTTTTTTCACAATTATGTTTAAATTCGCACATTCACATCATTTTATGTTATGAAATATATATTTTGTGTCTCATTTTGATAAATCAACACAATGTATTTTCAACATAACATCATGACATATATTCATGTTATTTTTGTAATGGTGTTTGATATTACCTTTTCAAAAAAATTATTAGTGCATAAGGATATTTGTGATTGATTTAATTGTTTTTTGTAAACCAATTTAAACATATATAAGATGAACATTTCATTCATGTCCACATCTTAACAAAATATTTGACCATTCATCGCCTTTCAATTCAACTTTTATGATGATACTATTATTTTATTTTTGAATTTCATATTCTAACATAGATTTTTAATATTCTTTTAAAATAAGTTCACACACTTGTTTCTTTTCATGTTTGTGTTTGAATGTATTGGGATGTTTCATAACATAACCATTCATCTTCATATGTTGTTTAACATTGTCAATATTATTTATTAACTTTTGAATTTAATTAAAGTTCCCTCATCTATTATTGCTTAACAATTTTTAATGCGTGCACATAATTCATTGACTTTTAAAACATTCATTTTTTGAAATGCACATATGAAAATGAACATATAAAATCACATGATGCAATATGAAATATTATATTCATATCTCAAAATATTTGTTTCCATATGATATTTAAGTAATTCCGTTTTTTTTCTCATTCATGCAACAAACCTTTCATCAATACATTGACATTATTTTTTTCTTAAGGTGATATTATTAGTAAAGAAATCAATATTTATAATTTAAATTTAAATCTTAATTTTTGTAATTATTTTTTTCATTAGTTGCATTAGTTTAGTCACATCGAACAACTAATAATAAATGTGATATAAACATGAAATCAATAATTTATTTTTAGATGATATATATGATCAACATTTATGATTTCATTTGTTGATTATTCACATCCAATGAATAAAAAATTAACAAAAGTACTCATTAAACATTGCAACACTTGTTTTTAAGCAATAAAAGGACTTGTAAATGGATTTGAATTTTTTTGAAAATTACATTTTTTGCCAAATTTTTAATATAAACCTTAATAAAAATATTATGAATTTTTTTAATTTAAAGATTTTTTTAGAATATTTTTTCAAGATTATTTCAAGATTATTTTAGGAATATTTCCCAAAAAGCAGTCACAAAAGCAATCAAGAAGCAGGCGGGTGTTACTCATGTTATCCCATTTGCACCCATGTGTCTTATGTTTACATTTCATTACAAAATTGAAAAGCGATTAGGTTTTTCATCCTACTAACATTTGACAAACATGAGGAAACGTTAATAAATGTGGTGTTTATATTCATATGTTTTGGATTGGTTTGCTAATGGGATGAAAGAGTTTTGATAATAAGGGTTGTGATTAGGACATGGGACATTTGGTTCGTGTATGGATTAATCAATAGGGTGGAACACCATGGTGAAAAAAGATGTATACAATTAACACTATTCCATTGAATAGTTATCAACATATGCTTTGCAAAATTTAAGTATTTTTGTAATTGGTGTCACACAAGGACTTGTTTTTCAACAACTTTTCACACTTGCAAACCTTTTACCATTTCATTCACATTTTGCACAAGTGAAAAACCTCCAAAAAGGTGAGAACATAAATAATAGATTTAAAATGAACTTAACATGTAAATTCATATTCAACATAAAAATAATCAATATTAAAATTATCCATTTTGCAATGAACTTTAATAAATTTCATATTGGCGAATATGGATAAATTTCAAAAAGAAAAGAAATCATAATGGACTTTTGAAATATTGACATTATTTTTGTCATGCATACAAAATTTACGTGTGCACTCAAAAAAATAACATTGTAATGTTTCGAAAAAAAACTTAAACATAAAGTAACATCACATGGAATGTTTAGAAACAAAATGCATTGAATTGTTTTTAACACAAAAATTTATGAATTAATTTTAATAATTGGGAATCCATTTCACATTCAAAAATCCAAGGTTTCACATGGATTTTTTACCAATCACACATATAATGACATTTATAAATTGGTTCACCAATATGTTAAACCAAATGCATAGGGGATTGCACATTAAATTGCATAGTTTGTTAACTCTCGTGTTGGAACAATTTTAATAAATGTAAAGTGTGGACTTTCATATGTCATTTTTGAGCTACTTAACTCAAAATAATTGATTTAAACTAGTTCATTTTTCCCACAATTATTGTTTTCCTCTCCAAAAAAATCCAATGTTGATAATGGTTTGCAAATTTGGCTTTACATGAAGTTATAATGATTTTTCCAAGGAAATTTTGGAAATATTGTTTGGGCAATTAATTAATTCAAAAATCACAAATTAATTCCAAATCACAACATGGCATGATTTCACATTGACTAAAGTTTGATTGTAAAACATAGTTCATGCATTCCAAATTTTGTTTTATCATTCAACCTTGTTTGCCCAATAACAAACCCATTCATTCAAAGGGTCAAATATGTATGGTCCATGGTTGTGCATTCATTCCCACCATGTATACTGATAAAATTGAATGAAAACAAACATTCATCCCAATTATGGATAAATTATCTTGTTCACAAATTTAAAATAATAATTTTTCTAGTAATAATCATGTCCAACAATGAGTTTCACTACCACGCTTAATGAAATTATTATTTCCCAAAGCTTGGAAAAAAGCTTTGAGAGGTTTGAAGTGGTCACACACCTCCATCTCCCATTATCATCACAATTCCACCAATTAACAAAATGTGTTATCTTTGGCCTTAAAAGTTTTCATTTCATTAGCACAAAAATTGAGCATATATACAACACTATTTCTAATTATTAAAATGTGTGAAAAATAAATTGATCAGAAGTTGGGTTGAGAATTTTAAAATGGAACTAAACATAATATTTATAATTTTTTCAAGTTATTAAACCAAAATATTCCTGATAATTTCAATCACACTTTAAATATTCCATGAATATGCAAAAAGAAACCATGTCTAAGAAGGTAAAAAACATTCGATAAAAAACAAAAAACAAAGTGATAAGATTTGAAAAAAATAAAGAAGTTGCAAGTGAATTTTATATGCACCCATTTTAGGACATCATGGAACCATCAAAACAAAAGAAAAATCTTTAATGTTTTTTGAAAGTTAGGACTATTTTCAAACTTTTTATCTAACGACCATTAGATTTTGGATAGCAACATTCATTTGGATAATATTTAAATAATTTTTATCAATTGGTCCATATGTCACACACATAAAAAAAACCAAGACAAAAAAAGAATTCCAAAAAATATGAATTGACCATCACAAGGTAATTATAATTCTAAATTTAAACAAAAACCATGAAAATAAAAAACAAGGACAAATGTCATGGGCATGAAAACTACAAAGATGGATGACAAATAGATAGATTTAAATCTAAACCCAAAACACAAAACAAAGGAATCAAAATAAGAACACAAAAACTTAAGTAAAAAACATGAAGTGTGTAAGACTAAAATATATTAAAAAATTTATTAAGTAAGAAAGCGAAAACAAGGTTATGGTGTAAGATCCTATTTTAGATTAATGTTGAAAAAACTAGGGGGTTCTACTTCTAATTATACCCTTTTAGAAACCTAACTCAAGGAAAGTTTCCATGTGCCCATTGAACAAGGAAACTTATTTAAAGACTTTTTAATTACAAATGAATTATGAGTCGATTGATACTTAATTAAAAATGAATTAAGAATTAATTGTGAATCAACTGATAATCAATTAAAAATAGACTAAAAGAACTAAGAATGAACTATAAATGAATTAAGAGTTAACTATGAGTTATGAATGAACATCCCTATGAATGAACTCCATTCATCAAGTGAACATGTTCAATTTTGGCGAACATGACACAAAAAATGTGCAAAACATAAATTTAACAAGATTTTATTATGATAAAGTGAATGGAAATATGAAAAAAACAAGGTTATGGTACAAGTTTATACATTGGACTAATGTTGAATAGACTAAAAGTAACATGAAAAATATATATTTATTTATACATTGTTAAAGACTTAGTTTAAGAAAAACATGCCAAAAGATTTCAAATTAAATGAACATATTTCAAAATATCTCAAGGAATTTTCTTTAGGCAAATTTTAAAATTATATTATGAATCTACAATGGATGAAAGGATGAAAAGATGAAAAATGAATGTTCATGAATGAACTTCATCCATGATGATGTTAGTGATGATGTTGCCAATGATGTTGATGATGATGCTAGACATGATGATATTTATGTCATTCATGACACCATACATAATATATTTAGTTAAATTAAACTATAATCTCTACCCAATTTTTTTTAGCCCAACATCATGATCATCACATTTTTATCTTGTCCTTTCACATATCCTTGAAAACAAATTGCACAAATTTCAAAAGTTCATATGACTTATTTCAAATTGTGAAAACATTTCATGGAGGATTATCCCATGAGCCTTTGCTTATAATTTTATTCTTGTAATCTATAAAAGGGAAGAACATAATATATTTTTATTTTGGGAATGTCCAAATTTGATTTGATTTGTTATAAGCCAAGGAAATAAACCAATTGCCAAAGGAAATAATTATTGTGTGCATTAGCATCTTATTGCTATTAATCATAATAGGTACATGTAACACCAAAATTGGTTACTAGGGATAAAATTCATAACTAATAGTACTTAATGTTCAAGGTAGAAAGATGAAAATATACAATAAATAAATAATAAACCTTCAAGGCTACACATAAGCATTTTTTGACTAGGGATTTACTTTAAACCAATATATGGGTTAGTTAATTATAATTTTGGGTTAGGTATAAATTTTTGACTTCATTTGAGACAAAATAATGAATTATAGAAAAAAAGATGCCAAACAATATAAAGGTTCATCCATGGAAAGAATGTATGTACTAGATAATATTATTGGTCTAGCATTAATGAGTGATAATATCTATTAAAACCTAAATGAAAGGAGAGCATAATTCATCCATATTCTCCATTCAAATATTTAAAGGCATGCGGATGGAACATTGGACTCATTTTCCATTTTCATAGTTTCATGTTGCTAGTCTACCATCAAGCCTAATTGCAATAAAACTTTTGTGTATAATGAACCTATGATATAATACATTTATGTGTCTTGAAAGGGTGAGAAAGTGCAAGAGTCACAAGATTCCCAAATGGATTGTAGTCAGATTACAAGAGACTTGTTTAAACTAAGAGATGTAAACAATAAATAGTTGTGATAAATAGAACTCTTTTTTAAAATGCATTTGAGAGTGTAAAATGGGGACAGAAAAATTGCAATAAAGTTTGCTCATTAGTTTGTCCTAAACTAGCACAAGTGAAAAATGAGAGCGAGTGGTAGAAAATTTAGGTGCCATGTAAAAAATGGGCCTAGTCCTCAAATTTTTGAGATTTCAAATTCATAATTTTAAAAAAATTCGACATTTTCAAAAATAGTTTAATTACCACTAAAAGTGAAAAAGGTACTATGATACCATAGTTTGGTTAGTTTTCCACATTTATTTAACAAATATTATTTCTTTTCAAAACATCAATTTGTTCTCAAGATTTGAAATAATTTTATTTTTCATCACCATAGTAGTTTATAATGACCAAATTGACTTTAGTGTACTTGGTATTTGAAACTTATAACCTTCCATTTCATGTATTACCAACACAATTATACACAAGTTCAAAATGGGGCAGCTAGAGTTTAGACTTCATTTATTTTAGTCTAAAAACTAATTCAACAAAATTTGCAAATTATTAATAGCAAATTCAAGATACTTGACACACGATGGTTAACTATTGCCCTTGTATAATCCAAGAAGGTTGGGAAGGGAGTTTGATTTCAAAAAGGAGTGCATTGAGGTGATATCAAACATTTGGCGAGTTTTTCCCAAAAAGATAAATAAAATTTAATTGAATATAAAATTCCACTCGAATATATATACCTATAAATTCCCTTGCTTTAAAAATATCAAAAATTCGAAATTTTCTCTTATATAAAAATCATTGTATGGAATTGGTGTTTTTTCTTTTTCAACTTTTGATTTCATGAAATTGGAATGTAAAATAAACACACATTTTACCAAGATTTTCTCGAAATACTTTTGGAAAAATAGTAAAAAATCACCACAAAAGAAATCATTGTATCACTTACATTAAAGGGCTAGAGATAATTTAGTTGGTTAAGATAATATACCCTATCAACAACTAAGAGTTGGATAATTTCTTTTTGACAATTTTAATTGGTCATAGAAATTAATTTCTAATCTCAACAAATGATGTGCAATTGTATAGACATTATTTTTGGTAAGAATTCTTGTTTTGGTATTTTGAAAAAAATTCACAATATATAGGAGTAACTATCATGGCAAAGGTTGAAAACACTTCACATTAAATCATGAAACATGATTAAACTACCAGTATTAGCAAAACTTGGTAAAACTTGCAAAACTTTTGGTTAGCAAAACTTGCATTTCCTCAAAATTAACATTATTGGTTAACGCCTAGGTACCAGGGTTTATTTTTTCAATATAGTGATTATTAAAAAAATTTAATTTTTTTCCCAATAAATTAGAAAATTAGGCGAATTTAGACTGGGCAAAAAAAATCCCAATTCTTTTGTCAAAAAAAGAAAAAAAAAAAAAAACAAACAAAAAAAATTTGTCCCCAAAAAATTCGCCCTGAGTTTTCTATTTCCCTGACCTGCCTCTCCACTGCTGCTTATAGTTTTGAAGAAATCAAGCCTTTTAAGGAGAATCAAAATCCTGCAAATCTGGTTACCCAGTCTCATTAAACAGTACCCAGTTTCACTCATTACTGTATATAGCTACACTCAAAGTGGGGATGAAACAGGGATTACAGGGTTAAACTAGGTCCCAAAGACAGGGTAGACCTTACAGAGAACTCTAAAATTTGTGTCACTGATTTCTCTGTGTGCACATGGGATATTCTTGTATGAGTTATTACAAGTGTGCCGTTCCTTGAAGAAAAAGGGTCACTGATTTCTCTGTGTGCACATGGGATATTCTTGTATGAGTTATTACTAAGTGTGCAGTTCCTTGAAGAAAAAGGGACAAACTAGAAAGAGTTGCATGCATTAGAGTTACACAGAGAGTACCTCACACTGGCCCTAGTTTTGCCAAAAGATGGGGATTAAATCAAAAGTCAGAATGTAAACAGACCTCTCAGGGAACAAAACTGGTTTTCTCACCTAAATTGGTCCTCACAGGAGTTTCACCCCTAGTTTTGGATTTGCCTTACTGGGGGCTTCAGTGCCGCTCATATTCTTGCAAATCTTGTTAACTGATAACACTCAGTTTCAATAGTCAATCCTCACTTTTGCTCAGTTTTGGTGAAATTCTGAGACTTCTTGATAGCTTTCAGAGTGCATTTCATTCATTGACAATCTGGTGCAGTCCACCAAACCCATTGAATGGGGCACCTAGTGTGCATTTTACCATGTGGGAGTCACCTGGGAAAAGCATACTGAAACTGGTGATACCTACTGAATATTGAAAGTCGCACAGAAACCTGAAACAATTGGAAAGCAGGAAAGACACAACAAACCCAATTCTGGGAAACATATCTCTAATCAAATGTGAGCAGCAGCTGGCACCAATGACATCTGCTATATCATTGGTACCAATTGTTTTATGGTGATCATCTCCAAGATTTCTGCAGTGCTTCTGAGGGGCCTCAAATTGAAATCCAATTTTGTGCTCAAAACATCTGGCCAAAGTCTGCACCATACCTGCAGGCTCATCCACAAAGTCATAACTATCCCCTTCATGCTTTTAACCTTATTGAAACAGCTGCTCTATGTCTTTCAAACTCAATCCTTTCTGACGAATCAAATGAGATCACAGTTACACTCATGCTCTCTGCACGTGTGCAAAGTCGTAAAAGCGCTAGATAGAGAAAGACACCATGGCCAGGGGAACTTGACAATATGAGGCACTAGGGTCCCTGGTCGTGAAACCTTATTCTAGCTACACCCTAAAGAAGTTTGCAGAAACAATTTTTCCAAAATCCAAACATTCATTTCATCTTCTGGCTGGCTATGGATCACAATGTTCAAAGAGAAAAAAAAGAAAGGCCTAATTTCACAAATGTCTGAGCTCTCCTGATTCAATCTACCTACTTCATACACAAAATCTCCCAGATTGCTACACCTCTGAAGTCTGGGAGCCAGATATGATCTGGACTTTTGCTTGTGAAGGAGCTTACCATCCACAGTTTCTTGGCACTACAAATCAGCATTACAATCCTTGCACAGCTTCTTGGCACTACAAATCAGCATCACAATCCTTGCACAGCTTCTTGGCACAACAACTCAGCGTTACAGTCCGTGCACAGTTCCTTGCTTGGCACAACAAATCAACATTACAATCCTTGCATTCCATGGACCCATCAAGTGATTTGGCCCAAAACCTGTCCTACAATGTGTCTCCAGTGCACATCACCAAAGCTGCTGCTCCCACAATGGAGTAGATATAATATGGAGTTTTCTGAGCTGATGATCTCCATCCAATGTCATCTTGGCTGACAAGCTCTTGGAAGCTGATGCATGATTGAAACTAGATAGATGGCTATGGTTCTTCACAGCACATTGCAGTTTGGAGTGTGCTAAGAGGTTTCAGAGGCCCGAGGAGATGTCAAGGGGAAAAGGGTTAGGAGCTCAGGTTTGGAACGAGGACGTTCAGATGGAGGAGAAGGGTGGTGCAAGAAGAAGTGTGGCACCATGATGTCCTTCTGTGTTGTTGTTCCTTCAGCAGCAGAGTTAGAGTGAGGGCTTGGTTTCAGCAATCCGGGACAAGGCTCAAATGTCTTGGGAGTGGTGGGAGCATGTGTTTTGTCAAATGCGTCCAATGTGAGAGGGGTAACAGGGCTCGGTGAAAGGGATGGAAATTTCTGGCTCAAAGGAGAAGAACAACGCTCAGCTGCTGAAGAAGGAGACAATCCACCATAGCTAGCAGTTCCGCGTCTGAATGCAGCAGCAGCTCCAAGACCCTTCACCTCCAACTTCCGGATATTGAAAGTCTGTCTTCTCTCATGAAGCTTAAAGGGAGGCTGGCGAACAGACAAGTCACTGACAGGCTTGGGGAGGAGACCCCCGAATGTGTTGTCATGCTGCTTATGGTTGCCTGCAGCTTCAACAGTACCACCACCAGCCCTTGGTGCTGCTTGCCTGGATGTCATGGTGATGGGAAACTTCTCCAAATCCGAGTCTGAAGCTCCTGTCAGCTTCTGCACAAGCTCCCTGAAACTGGATGTGTCAGCCTGTACAAAGGTTGTTGTGGATGCAATCTCTTGAGTGGTAACGGTGGAAGCCACAGATCCAGAACCGGAAGGGCTGCGAGGCTGTTTCTTGGAGATTGAGGGAGAAAGCAAAGGGGGACTCATTCCTCCTCCGGCTCCTCCTGTGGTCGAGTTCTTCATCCCGGCGGGGGATGTTGTTGTAAACCCTAGTTTCCGCTTCTTACCCACGTCGTTCACAGAGGACGAAGCAGAGAGATTACTGCCAATGCTCTCCGCGCACGTATCGGGCTGCTGCTGCTGCACCGTCGGTGAGCTGCTGCTCAGCTGGCCACTGGGAGGAGTTGGAGGGTAAATAGGACTTCCGAATCTGGAGTGTTGTTGAGCAGAGTTCGGAAGAAGACTTCCAGGCTCCGCCGCTTGCAACCCTATCGTGCTCGGCTTTACAGAGAGTTTGCTGAAGCACGTCTGCTGAGTAGGAGGAGGAGAATAGCCCGAACACTCCACCAGGGTTGCTGTTGTTGATGCGTGCCTCTGACTCTTGTCAGCAGGGTCTGCAGATTCGAGGTAGTGCGCGTTCGAAAGTACGCTCTCTCCATGCTGCTGCTGCATATCCCTCCTGCTCCAGAGTGGCCTGGAAAGCTGTGTCTCCTCCCTCCCTATAAACTCTTTTCTTCGTCTTCTTCACAAGCAGATTCTACTCTGCACCCCGACTAGACTGTTCCTCCTGAAGCAAGCTCCTTCTCCACCCTTTCTATAAGCAATAACATAACATCTGGGATTCCACTTCCCGACTCAATGCCCTCAGGATGACACAACAATGATACACCTGGGGGAAAGATCCCAAAAACTCTCCCCACTCCAGATGCAACGAAAGGATCGCCACAACCCACCACCCTTCCCGAACACGCTCAAAAAAAACCGGCCTTCTGAAAGCTGCAACAAGTAGCTCCTGAATTCAAAAACCAAAAAAATTACCCACCACCACAACTACTACTGCTACTACTCCTACTTTTCCTTCTCTCCACCGATCCCGATCCCCCTTTACAAAAGAGGGAAAAAGCCCCAGAAGCCGCAGTTGCAAATCTATTGGCAAAAAAATGGGGATGCAAGCAACAACAACCAATACACACAACAACAAACCCTCCCCAACAAACAAGCAAACAAACCGAAAGAAAGAAAGGAAAAAAACACCAAAAACAAAACAAAACGAAGGAGCAAAACAAACAAGTAAACAGACAGGCAGACAACAACACAGCTCTCCTCCACAAAACCAAAAACACTCACTCACACACCCACACACAAAACAAAAAGCAGTGCCTTGTTGTTGTTGTTGTAGTATTCTCAACTGACTCCTCGCAAGTGCAAATCACGAATGCAACAATAACAACAGTTGTGGGATCGTCAAAACTTCCACGAGAGTGCAAATCAAGAAGACAATGGTAGTTTCATCAACTTCCTTGTAAGAACACACACACCCCCCCCACACCCACCCTCTAAAAAACAAAACTTTTTTTTTAAAACCCCAAATTTTTTAAAGAAATATATTCCAAACCCGCACGAATCCAATAGTTAGGTGTTTTTTTTTCCTATTTTCTCAACTTATTCTCAACTAACTACCAAGCAAAGTGCAAATCACAAACACAATAGGAGGTACTAGTGTAGCCACCAACCTACCCATTCTGAACTACTTACTTACTTACTTACTACCAAGTGCAAAGAACAAGGAAAGGAGGGAGGACACACAGATTACCAGTGGGAAAGAAAGAGAAAAAAAAGAGAGGGGGCGATGGCGGTGTGCTCATGTGCTCAGGCCAAGAGATACACACACTACACACGGGTCAAGAACATGGGTCCACGCCAATTATTCTTCCCTTGCCTTGCCTGACAACCGTTAACCTATATTGTCGCAGTGTCCTCAAGTCAAGCACCCCCCCCCCACCGCCCCGGCCCCCGCAAAACCTATTTTCTATTACTGGTCCTTTGTGCCGCCTCTGACTCTCTTGTTGTTTCTACTGGACCGTTGCTTCCTTTCTAGGTATGTGTTTGTGGGTGTGTGCATAAATAACACTCCCTGCCCTTCCCTTGCCACCCCACCTTATTTCCCCTACTTACCCACCTTCGTAAGTGGGTAAGTATCCAAGGTTAAGTAGGTAGGGGATTTTAAGTGGTTTACCTATTGTGAAGGTATGTAATGCAGGCTTTGGGTGAACTAGTACCCATGTTGCTACTATTGTAAAAATTTCCAAATTTTATTTAAATTATTTTTATATAACTATAAATATCCCAGGCTTAGACTTATTCAGGGTCTCTTGAGTTCAAATCCATCAATTTTTGAGCTTAATATGGCCACTAACTAAGAGGCCTCACAGGTACTAATGTGAGTACTGGTTCACCTTGGCCTGGAAGGCACCAGGTGAATGATTACTAGGTAGTTAGATACATGAAGATTTACAACCCTGCCTTCCCCTTGCTTCCCTCACCTAGATAACTACCTACTTAAGTGGGTAAGTATCAGCGTTTTTATTTTCATTTTTTGGACTGTGGCATGGGTGGCAACTGCAAGCAGAGTGTGGATTTACATGTGGCTACAATTTTAGCTTTGTGGCAAAAAAAAATACTGACTTCAGCCATTGTATTATAAGTGCCCTTCCCCCATGTTATAACCATATAGATTGCAAGAGCTGGCACTTGCCTCTTTCTACTTGGTGTATAAATCTAGCCACCAAATCTTTGCATCCCTCACTTTCTGGCTATCTACACTGTTCCTATCCTAATAATATGGCAAAAAGCATGACTAAAGGATTGCAAAATAGCACCCATGTATCAAAACAAAAATGGGCTGACCCAAAACTTTCTGCAATCATGGAAACTAAAGACAAAACATTATTTGTACCAGCCCCATCCATTTGCTATCATCACATTACCCTAGCTTTCAAATGTAGTTGCATATGGAAAGTTTTTTGGAGTGAAATTTTTTTGTGCATACATAACAACAAGAAGTTGCAAATGAAGGTTCAATTGATTCCACAATTTGCTTTTCAAAAATGACACAGAACTAAAATACCTCTCAAAACTAAAATACTTCTCATCTTCAACCGAGTCAAGAATATGAGTCAAGGTTATCTTTGCTAACTTCAGGTATTTTTGAAAATGTTTAGGATAGAAATTGATAAGCGTTAATGACCTTCCACAAACATGTAACAAGATTAACAATCTAGGGGTTCACCTTGTCAATAACTATTGTTGATACCTCTACCATTGCTTGAGTTGCATTAAACTTCATCGTTATCTTGAACAATCCTTATTGAGCATCCAAATCTCACTTGGAAATAATGGTTTACACCATTGACTATTATCACAACCCTAGCCTTGGGCTTGTGACTAAGAGTGCAGAACAAAAATGCAACCTAAGAGTCACATTCACACTCCCAGGATTGCAAATAAGTGTGAAAGAATGAACCCACATACTCCCAAATGGACTCCTACTTTGGGAGTTGAAATCTAAATGGACTCCCAAATTTTTAGATTGTAATTTGAAGGGTCAAAATTCATTGGATTGAAAAGTTCCTTATACCATTGAAAAACTTTTGAAATTTAGATGTCTAAAATGGGCTCACATGATCCATTTGAGTGCTTAGAACACAAGTTATGACTAAAAGAAAGGTTGGGAATCATAGTGTCAATTTGACTCCCAACCAATAAAAGTCAAAAAATCGCTCTAAATTAAGTGTGTGCAAATGGCATGCCACATATCGTGGAAAACTTTCGAGGAGGGGTAAAACTTTGATTTAAACTTCATTTGCAGGTCTATATGAATAATTAACCTACTTGTCACTCATCCTAGTCCCCATTTCGGAGCTCCAACATGCCCCTCTTACCCCCAAAATGTTGCGAACTAGAAAGTGTACTCAAATTCCATCTTCCATTGTCTTCACTTTCGAACTTGCATTTGAATCTTTTAATGAATTTGAGGGTGTGTCAACTATGAATTACCACATGCACGTGGATTACCATATAATTTTTTCAACATCTCCAAATGTTTTGGAAAAAGCATGTCTACATATGCATGTAGCCAGTATTGGGGATAAATTATTTCTATGGCATCGAATATCATTTGTTCGGGAAATCGAACATCCAACTTTTTGATCAAGCCTATAACAACCTTTGCTAGTTCCAACCTCAACCAATAGCCCAATGTTTTACATTAGTTGAAATATATTCCAATTTAAAATGAACTAACCTAAAAGTCCTACAATTTGGAACAAACAAAATAACAAACAACAAAAAAATGAAAAAGGACTTTAGTTTGGAATCATATGCTTACAATCAACTTTTACAAGTTGTAATACATGAACAAATGTTTTTTGTGTCATCAATCTTATTTTTGAGCAAATGGCACCCAAATAATAATATTTTTTTAACATTCAACACAAAAACAAGGTGTTCAACAACATCAAAGTTGTAATCTATGACCCATTTCAAGTGAATCTATTGATCTAGTTGCATACCATTAAACCATTCAGTGACTAGAATTCATCACTAGTAAATGCAATGTTGTTGTCAAAATATAGCCTATAAAATTGGCCTTGGCAAACCTTCACAGCTACAATGAAGTCATAGATAAAAACATTTTTTTTTTGAACAAATTTCAATAATGAACCAATTGGAAGATGGAAGCACGACAACAAGTCCAAGGAGCAAATGTAGGTCTATGAGGAGGCCCAAATTGTCTTACAATAACAACATTCCAACATATTACCACATTAGACAACTAAAAAGTGGAAAGTCCTCACATAGTCACAATAGAATATCTGTGGTTATTAAATCTTATAAAGGCCCAAGAAGCAAACCATTTTTAACTACAAAAAATTAGAACATCCTAACATTTGTCATTGAAAGGTTTCACTTTAATTGAAATGATTGGACCAAAATCAAATATTCAGATTGTGTACATAATTGATCAAAATTAATCAAAAGGACCAATTGATATGAACAGACTTCTATGACTAATTAAATCAAATTAGGTTTCAATGATACAAATCCAAATTTTATGTAGAGTCCAAATTGAAAGGTTTTATTGTTCAAAATTAAAATCATTAAACTAGCATCAAAATGAAAAATTAGACAAGACTATGTGTCATTAAAAATTTTGCTCAAATGAACTTTATAAAAAAAAAACCAACTAAGGCCAAACCAGAAGGATTTTTTATCAATAATTCAAAAGTAAACCAATATCTAAATGAAAGAATAGATAAGTGAGTCGTAGACAAGAAATTAGATTTTAGAATTAGATTTGATTCTTTATTCTCTGAAACCTAATTGATAGGTTTCATAAAATTGAGAATCGTAAAGAACAATTTGGACATGTGGGGTTTCATTCACCTTTGCCATTTGTATGGATTCCAATTGGCTTGCATGACTATAAATAATGGCTTGTATTCTATGATGGTTATCTTCAAAGGATCCAACATTAACATCCACCATGTCTTCATGTTTTTCAATATTTTATTGCCATTGGTTTCTGTGATTGTAACAAGTTTTTGGAACTTTAAGTGGCTCTTGGGGGAGTGCGAAAAATAAGAATGCAAGTTTGTCATGAACACATCAAAACAAGAAAAAAAAGTTAAATTGGACAAAAATTGCATTGCAAGGTTTGTCCTATGAACTACACAATGAATACCCATTGAAAAGGGTGCCCAAACATCTTTGATTTGCCTTGTAACACTTGTTTCCCCCCCTAAAAAACAAAAGCCCCATCTACACCAAAGCATAATAATTTTTTTGATTTGTCTTCCCTTGTTAAACCCCCAAACTTCATCAAAGTAACAATGATAATTTCAGTCAAATTGTTGTTGTTTGACCCATGCATAATATATTCAATTTGAAGCAAAATAGGAACTTTGACCCACAATTGAACAACATATGCATGAGTGCAAATCCAAGAACCATTGTCAACAATTGTGACTTCATCGCATGACATTGTTATGAACTAGGTAGCTTCAATAGCCTTGACAATGGCTTCATGGACTTGCAAATGCATGAATTCAGTAAGGGTCTAACCAACATTTTCAAACCAATGCATGGAAGGATTGTTTGGGACATTCAGACTTTTGAAAAGCTCATAAAATGATTCAAATTCCAACATGGGACAACCATGAAACAAGACATGAAAGATACATTTTATTTGGATAACTTTTCTATTCCCTTCCCTTATAGGTCTGTTTACTTGAACCAAAACAAACTCGGAACCCCTCTATGTATACAATTTCATATTCTTCAAATGTGCACAATCTTTTGCAATATATTCCCCACCTTTTTTCACCCCCAAACTTGGCATATCCTGGGAAACAATTCAACAACCCTAATGTTTAATTAAGGTATCCCACTTACAACCCATGATTTTTTCCTTTTTATCAATCAAAGAATAGACTTTGCATTTCATCAGATTTATCATGCCATCTTTAGACACTACACCCTTTGCCCATGGCACCTTGGCTACCCATGTAGTTTGGAATTTTTTGGTATTATCATATGACTTCTTTTGTGGTTTACCTTCATTATATTTTTGTTTCTTACTAGGTGATTCATTTGCTACATCAAACTTTGACCTAAACAAATGACAAACATCAAACGACACAACATCATGGACCTAACATTTTTACAAGGTAAGATCAACAAAAGAACCATCAAGTCATAGGACATTGACATTAGAAGGAGCAACAAAAGATGAAGGGGCATTATAAGGAATAGTAAAAACAATAAAAGACAAGGGGGCATCAAGATTTAAAGGTGGATTGGGACATGTTGCAAAAGTAAGAGTAATTGTGATTTCGAGATTAGAATCATTAGAATCAAGGGGACTCCAAGCCCCTTTAAGAAGTGAGTTAAACCCACTTGATGAAAAAAAGGATGGAGGATACATTGTTGAATTTGATACCAACAACAAAGGAGAAGATAATTTAGGATTTTGACTATAATTAAAATAAGCATGTAGCCCTAAAGACATATTCGGGAACTTGGAAGCTTGAGAATTTGGACTTGGAAGCTTGGGAGAGCAAGATAAAACATAGTATAATGGACTTTTTCAAAGCTCAAGAAAAATAAATCCAACAACAACTCTAGATTTTCAAAAGCTTGAAAATTTTGCAGCAAAGGGCCATAGTTAGAATTTTATTTGAAGATTTCATGATCAAACCGTTGAAGAATCACATGGTGCCACCATTGAGCATGCATCTACACCACAATCGCTTCTCAAACTCAGATTCTCCAAATCACGCTTCCAATTCGAATTCCACCAACAAAATCCTCAATACCATTAAACTCTCGATCAAATGCATTAACCCCAACCCCCATCTTGAAGTTGGCAACAATTTCCAAACACAAGTACAAATATGGCAATCTTACCTTGATCGTCGACACACTTTTTGGCACCGAGCTTGCACTCTCCGCAAAAAATTAGAGGCAACGGCTGCAAGGGTTGAGTTGCTCTTTGGCCTCTAAACCCTAATTTGGAAAATGAAACATGCAACAAGGTATAGGGTTGAAGGCATTACCTGGCAAGAGGAACATTGTGGTCATTGCATCATGAACAGCTGAGATGGCGAAAATGATAAATGAACGAAAAGTGATATGGCAACATCCATCATCATTACCGTCGTTGCTTGGCGAATAGCCTACACATTCCACTTTGTTGGTGATCGCATGCCAGAAATGAAGAGCGAAATCTGGCACCAGATCAACAGAACAGAAAAAAAAACTCTGGTAAGTATGATAGGTTAAGTAGGTAAGGCACTTGGTGATTTGTAGGTAGGTAGATAGATGCATGTGGGTGGTTTGTACATAGCTAATCACCATGGTTGACTATGCAAGAGGATTGCAACAACAAAAAGTGGTGTCATATGAGTCCACACACTGTCCATCCTTCTATGATATGCCCCTGAGGGGTCATTCACTTCTGCCTGTGGTGTCATGCTAGCCCCTTAGGAGATGAGTATTGGGCATAGTTGGTTTATGAACCAATGTTTGCTTGGATCATTAGTTCATCTGCTAACTACCTATGGAGTAAGTGACTGGCTCAAGCACGCATGTTATAGTGAATGGTCTGAACTCATCACACATCAAGACTGTTCACAATAACTAGCACACTCAAGCTGGTTACTGAACATAGTCATCCCTCCTGAGAATCAAGATGCTGTCTTTTCATCTATGCAAGGGGTCTTCATGAAATCGTCATCCAAGCAATGGAGGC
>Ga0116229_10000892_pt1 | contig 44052 bp, 27 predicted proteins | sample S1TSphgellanicum_3_FD_87313 | JGI IMG/M metagenome (GOLD analysis project Ga0116229, IMG submission 87313) | Host-associated microbial communities from peat moss isolated from Minnesota, USA - S1T2_Fc - Sphagnum magellanicum MG | ecosystem: Host-associated > Plants > Peat moss > Unclassified...
ACACATTAATGCTTATGGTGTCACAAAAAATCATGGATTGCAATGAAAATTTGTGACACCTTGTTGCTAAACAACATGCCATGTTATCATCACATAGATAACCAAATCCTTATTAATTGTAAAAGACAACAATATTTTAATTAACTTATAAATAAGATTAATTCATCATATCAATGACGTAAATCATGGTGAAATTAATGTTATAAATCATGAAGTGTTGCAATTCTTAATCAACCTCATTGCCATGTGGCATGCCACGTTAGCATCATGTGACCATAAATTGTTATTATTCATCAAAAGTTACAAGAATCAATGGAATTTTGTTATTACCTAATTTTGAATGATTAAAATTTTTTTTTTGAAAATTTGATATTTGTGTAAAAACCATCAAGTCATAATATCGATTACAATCGCAAAACAAATAACACTTTAACTTTCAACCCTTTTTTTAGCCATAATTTGTGTTGTAAGTACTCAAGTGGATCATGCGAACCCATTTTAAACATCTACGTTTCAAAAGATTTTCAATGGTATAATTTTTTTTTCAATCTAATGAATTTGACCCTTCAAACTGCTTTTTGAAAATTTAGGAGTCCATTGAAATTCTAACTCCCAAAATGGGAGCCCATTTGGGAGTGTGGACTCATTCCTTCACATTCTCCTGCATTCTCGGGAGTGTGAATGTGACTCCCAAGTTGCATTCTTGGCCTGCATTTTTTCATGCCCCTCACCTTAGTTGTGAACCCAAGGTTAAGGTTGTGACAAGAATTTTTTATTCTTTAGACTATCAGCTTGCACCAACTTCCTCACCCTTTCGAAAAGAAGTAGACATAGTAAAGCACTAGTTCCTAAGGTTTGGGAGAAATATTGGAACTTTTCCTGTTCCTACCATGTACTGTCCAAACTTGAACCGCATTTTCATAATAAATGTTGATTTCATGGTAATGGTGAAAAGAAACCTGAAAGACTTCTAATCACATAAACAAATAATAACTTTTGAAATGACCTTTGCATTTAGTAAAGTGTTTATCAATAACATCTAGAAATTTCGCCATGTCATATACCCTAACATATATAGAATGGGTGTCCAAAAGAATGGACTTTGCTACAATTCTTTATGGAATAGTGTTTTCTATCCACCTTTTTAATGTAGTTTTGAAACTTACAGGTTGTGCCTTGTCGAAGGGGTCAATCTAATTTTTTTTATATAAAATTTTTCATTGAATTTAGAATCCAAAATTGAGAACAACATTTTGTCAAACTTGTACTTTAACTTCTTTTCAGTCCATGCCTCATCAAAATATGATTTTTGATTATTGGTAGTTTGTTTTGGAAAATCGAAATGGATCGTAATTTCATTTTGGATGACCATTTAATTCTTCAATTGCTTGGAACATTTACACATTGACTTCAAGTGATGTTGTCCTCCACCCTTTGCCGGTCGATCACGAATAGGATTATTTTTGCAAGAAGACCTCGAACCATCTTTTCCAATTTCTTTTCTTTCAAATTCAAAAGGCAACCAAATGTTAATTTTTTTATCAGCATTGGAGGACAAGTTGACATGTCTCCAATGTTGTCCAAAATGTTGCAATTTTCCCATTCAACAAGATTTGTCTCCCATAAGTGGAAAATCGGGTCCAAAAGAAGGAAAAAACTCATGCATTCTTTGGTAGATTCAACATTGAACATAGGCTTCAATGTCTCTTCAAATTGTTATACAGTAACAAAAAATAAATTAGGAATGATCACAAATAAATCTCTAGCACTAAAATTAGGTCCTAAAACAAAAGAGAAAACTTACTTTGTATTTTTCATTGTGATGCATGGAGCCATCTAGATCTGGAGTAGGCCTATCATATGAAATCCAAATTCAACGTGCATGTGATATGCTCTTGCGGTACAATGGTTTCATCGACATGTTACAATCCTTGTTGTTTAAAATTTTTGACATCTTAATGAGTTTTACAAAATCCAACTCCCACACAACAACAATTTTGAATGTACTAAACTTTTTTAAAACATCATCTGTAGTGTTGGGGTCCTCCACTAACTCTTAAATTTCATGAAAACATTGTCAACAATGGAACGAATATTGTAAAAAATTTAAATGTTATAATATAACACAAAGAATAGTAACCTTTGTAGCAATAATCATGTGCTACCCACCAATGATCAAGAATTGAAAGTTTTGAATGTCCTCCCAATTCCTAAGACAACATGGAAAAATGCAGTTTGGCTTCTTCGGGTCCTCTGGAATGGTGAATATTGGGACCTTAGTGTCAAATTTGTTGTACATGGTAATTTGTGTTTTGATTTCATGTACATGCTCTTTGGAGAAAGGACAATAAATAATCTCTAGGGACGACCTCTTAAAATGGTTGACGAGTAGATTCACACCTTTGACTGGGGAAAAACCAAGGGAAACGAATTTGCATACTCCTCACCAATTGCGTCCTTTATGCACCATTCAAGGGTCAAAACCTTTAGCTTCTTTGCCCATTACAATTTTCCTCGATACTTTTTTTTTCTCAATTTCTATTTTTTCCTTTCGTGGCCACTTTGCAATGGAGCTTTCAACCATTACTATAGTGTGTTGAGCACCTCCTTGGGAATCTTTTACAGTGTCCTCCTTCTCCAATTCAATCCACTTCTCAAGGACAACCATAACATTAAGGTCTTGCATATCCTTCATTTCAAAACCTTTTTCCACACTTGTTGGAACAAGTGCGTCATCTAATTTTTTTACTAGGCATACAAGTCCAACTAGTTGTTTCCTGTATGGATCTTCAAGAAATAGAATCACATTGTTTGACTTTGGTGCCCACTGTGCCATATCATGGATTGGCATTCATCATACCGTGTCTTTCGTTCCATTTTTTACAAAATGGAGCTCGAATCATGGAACTTGATGTTCCACCATCCTAATTGCCCATGTTGAATTTTTTTCTAAAAGCTCCCAAATGCCAATTGTTGACTTCGAATGGTGGATGTGAGACTTAAGATTTTTTCCCACCACCTTGACAAGCAGAGGAGGGATATATCTACAATGAATAAAAAATTTCTATTAAATTTTAATTTTTTTTCCGAAAAATCACCTAATGGCCACTAGGTGATATTGTGTCATTTTTTTGCATGAAATTGCTTAATGGCTGTTAGGCGATATTGGGCTTCTTTTTTTAATGAAAAATCTTTCTTTCACAATTTCCCTTTCTTTTTTAATGAAGGGTAAATTGTTTGGTGGTGCCAAGCAATTTCCTTTCCTTCGTTCAGGAAAAGGGAAATCCCATGGTGTTCGCTAGCAAATTTCCCTTAGTCTTTGAATGAAAGGTAAATCACCTAGCTGCCACCAAACAATTTCCTTTCTTCTTTTAAGCAAGAAGGAAATCCCTTAGAGTTCGCTAGGATATTAACCTTTTCTTTCTGATGGTATGGGAAATGGCTTGGTAGCCATTAAGCAATTCCAAGTCTAATATATAGTGAGAGGGAAATCCTTTAGCAATCACTAGGCAATTTCCCATTCCAGTCAGGAAGGAATTTTTATTCCCTAGTGATTACTAGGCAATTCCAGGTCTAGTCTACAATGAAAAGGAAATCACCTAGTGGCAACCAAGCAATTTCCCATTTTAATGAGAGGAGAAGGGTAATTGCTTGGCAATTGCAAGGTGATTCCTTTCTTCGCTTAAATAAAAAGGAAATCCCCTTTTGTAATTGAAACAAATATAAGGACTTGCAAGAATGAAATAATGTTTAGTGAAGTGTTTGATAGTTTACGAGGTTTCTACAGCCATGACTTCATGATGTACAGGTTTTTATTGGTGATGACAATGAAGTGATGAGGAGTTTTGTGTGCAAGTCTTTTTGTTTGTGTCAAAAATTATTTATTCACATGAATCTACTAAACAGGAAAATATTGTGTGGTTCAAAGAAAACTTAACTATTTGACAAAAATTTTGAATAAATAAAATGTAGTTGGGTGGTCAATAGAAGAGAAGGAAAACGAAGAAAAATTGGAGGAAATTATCAATGATTTTGAAGGAAAAGAAAATCTATGCAAATGTGAAGTTGCTTTGAGAAATATTGTCAAATAGACTTGGAGAGACATAAGGTTATGGAAAAAACATATAGACCATTTTAATTTGCTAACAAAGATAGTGAGAAAAAAAAACATAGATCCAAAAAAATGGTTGAAGTTCATTCACATACTCAAATCTATGTACAATGATGCTAATACACATATAGAGAATGGAAAAATAAAATGATTGCACTGAACGGTATGCCCTAAATGGCTACTAAAGAATTACAAATATATTTTTCATTAGAATTGAGAGATCTCCATTTTAATGATTAAAAAGATATCCATGGTTAATAGTTATTCACCGAGTCACAAAAAAATTAGAAAAGGAAAAACAATGTAGAAGAAAACAGAGACCAAAACAAGGATAAAAAACAAAAGAAACTAACAAGTGATAGAGAGACACAAAACGAGGTATAGACAAAAAGAATATCTTTCATAAGAATAGAGAAATCTCCATTTTCATGATGAAGGAGAAAGTAGCAAGGTTAGCACCTCCTCAAGAATCCATGGAAAGAACCAAACAAGGAAAGCTGAAACAAAACAAAAAACAAGAAACACACCCTAGTATGAACAAAAGTGCATGCATGTCTCATAGTTGTTCAAGGACCATCAACAATAGTATGTATGATAATGACTTAAGTACTACAACTTCCGCATTGATGTGATTAGCTCTCTATAGTGGGTAAAAGCTAATGACAAGCACCAACTTACAAACTAAGTTTTTGTTACAATTCCAAATGAAAAGGGAAGATTTAGCCATACTATTGGATAGCAACAAACCATAACAACGAAAACAAGAAAAAAAAATCAAAATTTGACAAAAAGGGAAAGGAAAAGACAAACATTAAAGGACTATGAACATGAGATGGAGATAAAAAGGTTGGATAGACAAAAAAAGATGGAGATTTAGAATCAATTGAAGTCAATGAAACACACACAGAGAAAGAATGAATAAAAGTTGAAGAGACTGTGACAAACAAAGTCACATAGGGAGATAGAGACAAGAGAAGATAGAAATAGAGACTCTGAAATAAATATATAGACATAGGGACAAAAAAGATATTGATGGAAATAGAGTTGAGGAAAGTGAAGTACATAGAAATAGGGAGAAAAATGGAAAGAAAAAAAATGAAAATAAAGGTGTTTGAAAGGAGATAAAAATAGAGACAAAGATGCAACTGATAAAAACATAGAGGTAGATAAAAGCAGATACAAAATGTGAATTGTGAAAATTCACAAGCATAGATTAACAAAAATTCAAGTCATGACCCTAATAAAAGAAAAAAGACAAGATCATAGAGATATAATGAGGGTGGAAAAGTGAGAGAAACAAATGCACAAGCAGAAACAAGGAACCATGCATGGCAAGAAGAATAATGAATGATTAATAATAAATTGCATTGGAATATAGACTCTGAAACCTAGGAATAGGTGAACAGAAAATGCATAGAATAGTTGAAAATGCATAAAAGATGGTTATGCAATAATTTTATAAATGGAAGAGCAAAAGAAAATCATTTGATTACCTAAAGTTGCAAGTTGGAAGGCTCTTGTTGGGAGTTGTGCTACGATGAGAGGATGCAAATGTCGCAACCCTAGCCTTGGGCTCCCGACCAAGGCAAGGGTTTGCAAGGGTGCGGGCCAAAAGGGAAGCATGGGAGTCACATTTCATGCTCTGGGAGTGTAAGAGAATGTGAGGGAATGAACCCTCACGCTCCCAAGTGAGCTCCCACTTTGGGAGTTGGAGTCTTGATGAACTCCCGAATCTTCAAAGAACGATTGTAGGGGTCAAAACCCATTGGATTGAAGAGTTATTTATATCATTGGAAAGCTCTTAGAACTTAAATTTTTAAAATGGGCTCGCATGAACCATTTTGACACTTAAAATACAAGTTATGGCCAAAAGAAAGGTTAAAAGTCAAATTGGCAATTTGACTCCCGACCACTAAAATTCGGGAATCGCCCCAATTTCCTTGTGTGCAGGTGGCATACCACATGCCGTTGGAAAGATCTCGACGAGGGCTATAACTTTGCTTTAGACTTCATCTCAATCGGAGGTCTGCACGCAAAGTTATGGGCCCCCAAAGTTGCAGGAGTCCCAACTTTGGGAGTCCCGAGACAAAATGACATTTGGGTGTTGGTCCCATGGCCAAACATAGAGTATACTATAAGGGGGAAGGTGGTGGCTTCCCCCAAGTCCGAGTTGTGGTGAATCTTGTGAGTCTTGTGAGTCCATGTTTGTCCATGGTTCGTCTGTGCACCAAAATGTTCCAATTAAACACTAACTAATTTGTTGTTTGGTTTGTGCAGGTTAGTGTGAATAATTGAATTGCTTGTCAATCTTCCTAGTCCCCATCTCGGAACTTTAGCATGCCATTTTACCCCTAAAGTGTTGCAAGCTAAAGAGCGTGCCACAACTCCTCCTTTCGTTGTCTTCACTTTTGGATTCGTAGTTGAGTCCATCAAGGAGCTTGGGGGTGTGTCAGCAAAAGTTATCTAAAGGTTTGAGCCAAGATGGAGAAGCTTTGCACCACGTTGATGGAAAGGAAAGCTCCAATGGAATATTTGAATAACTTGTGGAATGAAAAAGGGATTGGACTAAAAATAAAATGAATGTAGCGGGATAGGAAGTGTGCAAAACTTAAAGTGTGATTCCTTGAAGTGAAAGTAGAAACAATTATGATGCAAGGGAGAAATGCGAGAAGGAAAAGTTGAAAATGAAAAAAAAACACATAGATGAGGATTAAACAAGACCTAGAAATATGAATTAACATATATCCTAAACCCAAATATTTTTGTGGTACCAACTATTTCATGATTCTTTTTGTCCATGTTGTGGCATCAATTTCATCCCTTTCATCCAGCTTTCAAATATTTTCAAAAATAGAATATAAAATTAAAAAAACTATTACTTAGGTTTTTTACTAATAATAAATATTAAACCCTATACCCTTAAGTACCTATCTTAAGTTTCTTGAATTGTAATATGGATCATAATATATTAAATTTTAAGAAATCCACAAATGATTGAAATGATTTTAACTTTTTATGTTCAATTAAAAGTACCTATTAGATGCTATGAAAAATTCAACTGAAAAAAATCATGTGGAGTAATTTTAGTTGACTAATCATAAGTGTGGAAGAATTTGAAAAAAATTCATATACTATTTCATATTTTAATAATTGTTTTTTTAAAAAATGTTTGATGGGCATTAATATACAATCTACCTCAAGTGATCATTTAGATTATCTGCTTAAACAAAAATATTAGTTCAATTTGAAGTGAAATATGTATGCATGGTATAATATCATTTATAAGCCATGAAGAAAATTTAAATACTATTATGTTAAGATTTGTATTCAAAATTTTGTCAAAATAAATAGGTAAAAAGATAGTAAAATTTATTAATAAAATGTAGGAAGAAGTCTTTGTGATTTTTTTTGGCATTACAAATAACATAGTTTGCATTGTTTTAGGAAAATTGATGGGTATTTTTATTGATTAACTTTACTTATTAAAATTCATATTTTCTCATGCTATATTCATGGATTTTATTTTAGTTAAATATATCCCAAAATTTCCATGCAAATTTAATGTACCATTTCAAAACACAAAAAGTAAATAATGATTACAATTAGTAACGGTACATGTTGTTATGATTACATTCATTATGAACACAAGGTGGTAGAAATTGAAGGTAAACCATAAACCCTAAATGTTAATAATCAATTCTAAAGCTTAAACTTTAAACCTTAGATTCAAAAGCCTAAACCCTATATTTAAAACCTTAAACCTTGAACCTTGAAAACCTTAAACCCTAAATGTTAATAATCAATTTTAATGCTTAAATTTTAAACCTTAGACTCAAAACCCTACACCTTAAATTCAAAAACCTAAACCCTAGTCTCAAAACCTTACACCTTAAACTCAAAAACCTACACCCTGAACTCGAAAACCTAAACCTTAGACTCAAAACCCTACACCCTATATTCAAAACCTTAAATCTTGAACTGAAAATTGTAAACCCTAAGCCCTAAACCAATTACCTTAAGCTCAATCCATCACCTTAAACAATAAACTTTGCATATAATTTGGTTGGTCTATGAATTTATTAAGGTTTCAAAACATATTTTGTTGTGGTTTCATGGCTTGTTGAAGTTATCATCACGATTACTTTATTGATTTTCATCCATTTGTTTTAATTTCATGTAAATTATGATTCTTGCTTTTCTTTTAATTATAAACCAAACCACACCTAAAGGTTAAAGAGCTTATTATCTCCATAATCATAATAATCAATACCCTAAACCATAAACCTTGAACCTTATACTCAAAACCTTAAATCAAAACCCTAAACCTTATGCATCAAAATACTAAACCCTATGCATGAAAACCCTAAACCCTATACATCAAAACATGAAACCCTATAACTTAAACCCTAAATCACCATATTAAAGTCTATGACATTCCCATCTATTTGATTCATTGTTCAATGCTGGTTTTTTAAAAAACATGTCATGAATAAGGAATATCCAAAATGCTAATAATCAATTTTAAAGTTGAAACCCTCAACTTTAAACCTTATACCCAAAACCCTAAAACCAAAACCTCCAAATTCCAACATGGAACTTTGAATTTTAAACCTTTAACCTTGAATTATAAACCCGAAACCCTAGATTCAAAACCTCCAAATTCTAAAATGTAAACCTCCAAACTTTAATTTCAAAACCCTAAACCCCTACTCCTAAACCCTAAATGTTAGTATTCAATTATAAAACTTAAAGCTTAAAGCTTGGACTCAAAAGCCTAAACCCTAAATTCAAAACCCTAAACCTTAGATTCAAAACCCTAAACCTTAAATGCTAATAATAAAATTTAAATTTTAAACCCTGAACTCAAAACCTAAACCTTAAGCCTTAAACCAATTATCCTAAACTCAAACCATTACCCTAAATAATAAACTTTGCATATAATTTGGTAGGTCTATGAATTTATTAATATTTTCAAAACCCTAAACCTTAAACCCTAGTATTTAATTCAAAAACTTATAACAAATATTTAATTAATTTAAGACTTTACAAAAGTCCGAAAATCCAAACAATAACTTAACAATGTTATATTTATTTAAACTTTCAATTACAAATCACTCGGCGAACATTAGGACTAGAAGGAAAAGCTCAAAAGAAAAAGAACAAAATGTAGCCTTATGATCAAATTTATTCATGAAAGAAAAAATAAAGTTAAAAAATAATTATATGTAGGAATGTCGATCATGATTTATTACAGTAAGAGCAAGATTTGAAAAATAAAGTGCAGGACTCACATTGTATAATAAGTTTAATGTTATACGATATCAAGCTTTGAAAAGAAAAAACTTCAAAGTTGTGAGTTAACTTTTTCTTTGGCGAATGAATTGAAATCATGAACTTATGTTGATGATGATAAGTAATTTGATGATGAAAATAACATGGCATGAGTGTTGCAATGCTAGTTGAGAAAATCATAGATTCGACTACATGTTGAACTAAAAACAAATCAAATTGTGCAAATGTTCTATTTCCATAACTATTGCTAATCAAAAGAATCAACAACAACTATGAGAATAAAACATTTACACAATTCGATCTATTTTTAGTTCAACAATGTAGTTCAATTTATAATTTATCTTCAACCATCATTGCAACACGTGCATCAAGTTGTTAGGTTGTTGTCCTTAGGAAGAATCTGTAACCTTAAATTCAAAACTTTAAACCTTAACCTCAAACCCTTAAACCCTAAAAAATAGAAATACGTTGAATGGTACATCACATTCAAACCAAAATAGGATTCACCTATAATAACATAAACAATTATGACATAATGGCCATTAAGAGGTTAACTTAGAAAAGAAACAAAATCTTGAAAAATTTAGTAAAAAATGCAAGTTATAATGTAACAATTTTGATTTATGTTCGGTAAAATGTCTTCACCATATAAAAATGAAATGCAATAATATACACAAAGAAATTGTTCCCCAATGCTAGCACTTGAATCTTAGCACTGAGGAATAGTTTTTTTGTGTATACTATTGCATTCCATTTATTTTTTTGTTGAAAACAAACATATATATAAACACATAAAACCAATTAACTAATTAAACTACATTTATATATTTTAGTTTGAAATTCATATCTGAACTGTATTGAAAAAAAAAAAAAACATACAAACATAATATCCATACAAAACACACAAAACACCCACACAAAGTAACATAAACATGTACACTCACACCCACGCAAAGTAACATAAACATGTACACTCACACCCACGCAAAAGAACACATTAAGTCCTGCATACAAAAAAAAACAAATATCCAAATGAAACCCATATCCTAACAATTCTTTTATGGAAAATTGTCATATGTATCACACACCAAAATATCTATGACCTACATGTGATGACCTATAGCATTATGTATTCTTTTCAACACATTTTTTTTTTTTAATACATATAAAGGATAAAAAAAATAAGCAATTGCCCACACGTTCACATACATGTATATACAACCACACATCCATACATACGTATACATCTATACATAGATACAACTTAGACTTCATATAAATAAACAAATATCATATAATTACAAATTTACAATGATTTAGTTGATCTTGATGCAAATTTCATTTAAACTATTAATTAGGACATATTAGTACAACAATGATTTCTAAATAAAATCTGACATGAAATATTACCATAATAATAGAAGAAAATTATGTAATTATTTACTCAACTTTATAAATCAAAATTTGATAGTAAACCCTATAATTCATCTTTAAACCATAAACCCTCAATCTAAGCTCTATACATTAAACTCTAAAAACATTAAATGAATATTTCAAATATGAACCACTTAATAAATATTTTACTACCTTTGAGTTCAAGGATTAGTGTATTTTTGAATGATAAATTAAGTAACGTTTCATCTTTAATTTAGTATTGATAATGAGTTTATAAACACGAACAATTTAGTAAGATATTTGATAATTACATAATAATTGACTATTAACATTTTATTATGTAAATTGAATTTAAATATATATAAAGAAATAACTTCTTATGAAATACTAAGTAGTCATTAATTAATTCAAAGGTATGTGTAAAAAAGTAAATTGCTAAAATTAAATACCCATTTATTACTCAAAAATAATTATTCAAAATTATAAATTTTTTTGGTGTTGCATTTCACTTTAGCTAAAATTATTGAAGGATGATAAAAAACATGTGGTGATTGTTTTGGGGACTTCTTAAAAAATTAAATTAACCATGTTGTTAAGTGGTGAATTTTCAGCACAAAAAAAAACTCTATGAATTAGAAACCTTCAAGCCAAACTTGTTTGTTAACTATAGGGTATAAGGTTTAAATGATCAATATCAAGAAATTTAAAATAACAAATTTATAAATAATGAACTATATACTATTAGTTGAAGGTATTAGGATTTAGGGTTTCTTCATAGACATTGTAGAGATGGCCTCTAAATGTACTCCTTCATCATTACTCTTAAAGTGGAGGCCCCATTCACAATTATGAAAAAAACAAGAGTTTTCACCATAAAGCATTTTTGTTTGTCATCTCGAAATGACAATGTTCATGAAATGAGAAGTTGGAGCTTCCTTTGAGTTTCTAAGTTTTCATTCTTACTACATGAATGTCATGGAAAAGTTTTCATAAGAGGAAAGGAATAGGTGATTGGAATTCCACAAAAAACATCCAAGACAACACCAACATGCAACGACTGGTGGTCTAAGCTTTGAGACCTCCACTAGGCCACTAAACCAGAAAATAGGTCTAAAAAGCTATAGTTCAACACTTGTCAATGGATGGATGCAAAAGAACTTTTCATTTCTTTTTCTTATGCTTAAAAACCTCTTCAAATTATAGGTCTCACACACCCAAACAACAAATAGAGGAGACACACTAAGCAAATTTGTAAATCTCTTCAAATCCTTCTCATGTTTCTTCTATTGGCCTTCATTTAGCAATTCCTCAACATTCCACTATGACAAAATGAAAACCCCTAAATGGTAAGTCAATTTAGAAATTCATCGTTTTGTTTCTTCAAGAGGTACAAAAATATAATCTACCTTCTACCCGCAACTCTCACCAATTAGGGTTTCTTGTGTCACACTAATAGTTTCCAAAATATTGATATGACCACATCCTCACTTCAACTTTCTATGTCATTGCAATATGTTAGACAAAAATCTTCAATTGTGTTCATTAGAATTTAGAATGCATCTAGGCAACCTAAAACATTGTTCTTCAAAACTTAAATCTGATTTTTTCATTATATGCCAAATATAGTGTCCTTACAATACCCAACCATTTCTAAACTCATGTTGCACTTACTCCCAAAAATTGTGGCAACAACCAAATGCATTAAACTAAGCACATCACACTATACCAAGATCAAATTCACATACACAAAAGGTGCGTAGGGCCTCAATCATTTGAAACCCACAACTTTCTTACAGTGGGAATTAAGGATTGGAAATCCATATAATTCCCTTTCAAAATGTAGTATCACTTCTAGTTTATACTGTAGCTTAGGGTTAATTTGCACATTGACAAAATGAACAATTTTTTTTTCAAAAAATGAATTCGATTCTAAATTTTGAAATTATATGTTTTTCCATCATCTATTATAATATTGTGATATGAATAGTGAAATTATTCAAAATGTAGCCTATGATATTTATGATGATTTTCAACATGTCAATTTCATATTTTCATAAAAATTCATTTCATTATTTTGAAGATTATTTAACAACGAAATTGACCTTAAGGTAAAGTAATTGCTTTCATTCACAACGACTAGTTAATTTCAATGTATGAAATAGCTTCCTTGTTGATATTCTTGTTCCCAACCCATTCATAGTATCTTATGAATATACAAAATGAACAAAATATTTATAGGAGATTGTTTTGTATCCATACATAGAAAAAGCAATTGTAGTATCCATTGTGTTATTCCCCCAAGAATCAAATCATGCTCAATTCTTTTGTTAAGGATTTGAAATAGATTCGTTGGGGAAAAAACTGGAAGACGACAAGCATTTTTGGCCATTGATATTGGTGGGAGAGACATTTGGTAATTGCTGAGTGATGCTGTCCATGAATATTGGCAGGAAAAACTCCTAACAACCACTAGGTATTTCATTCCACAAATTTTTTTGGGAAAAACACTTGGCCACTAGGAGATCCTCTACAAGAATCATGGTTGGGAAAACACCTAGCAACCACCAAGTAATTTTTGCAAGGATTATTGACTAAGAAAACACCTGGTGGCCACTAGGCAATTTTAGCCAAAAATATTGGCTAGGAAAATGCTTGGCGACCGCTAAACGTTTTTCTTATTAATATTTCTAAGACAATTCTCCTAACAACCACCAAGCGATTTTTGTTATGACTATTGGCTAGAAACCATCTAATGGTCGTTAGGCATTTTTCCTACCAATATTTCTAGGTTGAATTGTTCGATGACCGTTAGGCAATATTCAACAAGAATATTAGCTAGAAAACACTTGGTGGCCACCATGCATTTTTCCTACCAATATTTTTGGGATGAATTGCTTGGCAATCACCAAGCAATTCTTACTAGGAATATTAGTTGAAAAACACCTAGCAGCCGTTAGGCAATTTTCGTTAAAAATATTAGCTAAAAAGCATTTAGCAATCGTTAGGCGATTCTCGTTAGGAATATTGGCTACAAACCACCTGGTGACTTTCATGAGGAATATTGGTTGCGAAAGGAATTTTTGAAAAAATGGGTTTGAAGCTCAAAATTTTGGTGATTGCCATGTGCTGAAATCAAAAGGCTATCGAAAAGATCTTATTCAAAATCTTTCTTTCATCTCACTAATATTTCCTTGTGTTTGTTATTGCCTTGGCAAGGTATGGTTGAAGGATTCATGTTTGGTAACTCTATCAACATCTAGGATTTTCAAAAAAATGAACGGGTGAAGATTAGTATCGGAACATGCTGAAATCCATCACTTGTTCCGATATATGGTTTATGTGGAATGGAGAATTGTATGGTGGTTTCAATTGAAACTTTGCATGAAGCCTTTGAGGAACAAAAGTTATTTTGCCTAGCTCCAATAGCTAAATATTGTGGGTCAATGGTTGGAATGGTGAGTTTTTGGCCTTTCAAGGATTTGTCGTTGAATGATCAACTAGTTATCACAGTGCTTGATTAGGATGATCTGACAATGGATGGGGTGAATAATCTCCCAAAGAAACAAGTTTCATGTAGGGATGATTCATTATTCAATGACTTACGGCCTGAAAAAATTGTTGATTTTGAGAATATGGGTAATAAAGTTCAGGACTTGTGTAATGAGGAATTACATGGAGAAGGGAGTTATACCTCTCAGGATAGTGTGTAAGGCTCTGCATGCAATTTCGGTTATAATTCCATGAGCAAGGAAGGAAGTGAAAATGATATTAGAGAAGGTGATGAAGAGGCTCAGGTGCAAGAGAATTTTGAACAACATGAAAATGGAAATAAACAAGTTAATGGGCTTCAACATGATGATGCAAATGTGGTGATGGTGTGGTCAAAAAACAAAGGTTTAAGTGGCGAGGAACTGAATGCAATCTTGTAGATGATGATGGGGTCTTCATTGCAAAAGGTCAAGTGGCTACATGTGACCCACAGGAAGTAATTCTTGACAATCAATCGGGTGAGGACCATGTTGGGCTTTGTATTTTGTAGTGTTTTGGGACTGTGTCAACAATGATGACAATTTGGAAATGGTTTAAGGTTTAGGGTTTAGGGTTAAACCCTAAACCCCCGAAAGAGCATCTCATTGCATTCAATGAAACCCATATACTAGATGATGATGATGTGGGAGTAGTTGGTGTGAAGAAAAAAAAATTATTTTCATAAGAAGAAGTGGAGTGATGTTGACTTTAAAAGTTCTATTTCTAGAATTGAGGAAAAAATGAAAATAAAATATGTACATAAAAGTTGAGGAATTTTATTTATTTTTTAGTTTCATTCTTGGTTTGCAAAATGTATTTAAACATGTTATACACCTAATGCAAAATCAATGGTAAATCATTTACATTTTCTTGATTTTTTGGTGTTTTCACATATGCATTGTTAGCTAGCACTAGCAATAATGTGGCACCTTTGTTGACAAGTGGTGTTAACTTGGTGTTATTGTTCCAATAAGTAAAATCCAATCTAACCTAAATCCTAAATTTTAGGTTCTTCATATAATGTTACATAAAGAGGATAGAAATGACTTTTTAAATCAATGTTATAAAACATATTTACATTGGAGGATGGAGGGGGCTTTAGATCTCCCTACTCAATTCCTACTTATTACCCTTTCTAGACCGACTCCAAAACCCACACCATTGAACCTTTATTACATTTTGGGAGCATTTATAATCTTACAACGTAAGCTTCATGAACCTTGTAGTTTGCAACAATGTTTTTGGTTGATCTTCAATGTTTGATTTGAATTGAATTCCATTTTGCCTAAATTTAATTGTTTATTGTTTTTCTATAACATAGGCTTGTTTAGCACTAACATCTACAACTAACAAGAATGCAAAGAAGATGGCTATTTTTTTTAAAATTGTGAAATCATATTACAAACCCTCTCCTCAAATTTTTAAGTAATCAAATCAATATGCATTGTTGCTTTAGTTTCATGCTTTAATTTGTCCACAACGTTTTCAATCTCTAGTTTGTAATTTATCTTCAAATTACAATCTATTTTATTGAGAAGGTGTTTTTAGTGCAATTTGTGTGCAATGTTAATGTGTCAATCTATTGTGTAATGAAATGTTGTCAACATTTTCTTCGTGAAAAGACATTGTTGTTGAGACAATAGTTTTGGAGCTTGTCCTTTGAAGACCACAAAGCATATGGTTTAGATATTCCAAGAAGGTTGCATATGAAGGGAGATGGAAGACGACAAAAGTTTATCACTATTCAAGGTGTAGACATCTATGAAACTATTTGGTGCCAAATCGTTGGTCTTTCGAGGTTGACATACATGTTGCATAAATCAAATAACAAGTGAAGTTGTTGGTTTCTATCGCACAACAACAAAGGTACACATAAATTGCAAATTTCAATTAGGCAAATGGAGTCAAATGTTTAATCATTAATCAACTTGTCTATGGATACAATGCTGCATCAAATGAAAGGGATTGGAAATGGTAGACAAGATGTTCAATGTTTGTTGCCTAAAACATGGAAGAGTTTGCAAAAGCATTAGTGATCATGTAAATTTTAGTGTCTATCTAACAAAAAACATTTGGTAGCCACTAGAAATTTCTCGTCCTAATCTATTTTACTAGAAATTGAACCAATTTTTTCAATGTATATATTGGGGTGTTTATTATCGTGAACCTAAACTTCCTTTGTTTTCATATTGTGTTGTTGCAAATAAGCAAGGAATTAAGCATTAATGGTATATATCAATTTGCCATGAATAGGTTGAAGAAAAGACACCATCGAAATATCGATGTGCAAAAGCAAGGGTTGATCTTTGCCAAATGCACTATTTGTGAATACCTTAAAAACTTGATATCAAAGGTGGGAAGGAATAGCAATGAGGCTATCGAATATGGGGGGAAGTTAAAAAAACATATCTTGCACCAAAAATCACATAGAAATTTATACCACATTTGGAGGACAAAGTTAATGCGGTTGAAGGATGAGTTTCTATGCATTATCCATGATAAAATGGATCTCGCAAAAACTGCATTTCCAAGGTTGTAAGTTTGCAACAAAATGATATTTAGGCTTGGACAATTGCCCATTACCCTCATGGGTATGATAGCGCATAGACACGGAAATGAGATATATGCACAATATTCCAATGAATTGTGGCCAAATGATCCCAATTTCACAATTGGATCCTTTTTGCAACTTTTGTGAACCTTGGAGGTGGTTCCAACTTCAAAATTGAAATTATTGCTTGAACAGCCCCCACAAAACTCATTCTTCGCACATCTCTTGCAAGGGAATCACATTGTGTACACAAATGACAATCCTTGGATTAAACTATTAGCGTGAAGCTTCTGTCAAAAAATTTGTTACTTCAAATGGATAACTATGTGAAAGATAACAAGAATTGACATTTGTTAACATTTCTATTGTTGTTGACAACAAGGGATGTGTTTGAGGAAGTCAAATTGGGCTTCCTTATAGTTGGCCATACACATGAGGATATTGATGGATGCTTTGGATATTTGTCAAAAAAGTTGGAGGAAAACAATTACATTTTAACAAATTTGATGAAGGTTTTTATGATTTCACAGGAGAGACCATTCATTCATCAATTGATTCAAAAGATTCTAGATTTTAAATCTTGTGTCCTAGGTTGTTTGAAGGATGACTTTGGAACTTTAGTAGGGCATATTGATATGCATCTATTTAGATTTTTTGTTGATTCGTCAGGGTGGCCTATGATGTAGTATAAAGTTTCCCCCACAGATCCTGTTTGGAGTTTCATAGATGCACCATTAATAAGATCATGGAAAGCTAATCTAGATGGGTCACCAAAGTTTCCTATTGGAGTCCTAAGCCATGTTCCATACTGCCCAATTTGGGGCAATGATGTGTCAAGGTTAATGAAAAGAGAAAAGTTCATAAATGTTAAACTATCGAAATACGTGGACTTTTGGAAGGTGGGAATTGCACAAATTTTGACATATGAAATGAAGATGAAGCCGTACATGGAGTACTAGGATGATATCTTGTTACATTTGTCAAGACCGTTACCCCCTCAAAATGCAACTCTTTTGGAGGGTTTTTGGCCTTTAAATAATTGGAGGTCCAACTATGCTAGGGCTTCATTGTCAACTATTATGGACGTTGTTGATGTAGAAGATTTAATTTGATTTCCTTATTGTGGGTTGAAAAACATGAGACCTTTAATTTCATACACCCCATTTAGAGATCGCAATGTTGGAAATTTTGTGCTTATGAGACCACACAATCTTGATCTTGTTCCTCTTTGGATGGGAAAAGCATAGGGTGATGTTGGCAAGGATGAAGAGAGTGAATATTTCAAGATGGTGAGGGTTCAATGGTGGGTTTTTGTGAAGAAAGGATCAAATTTAGATGAATGACATCTATATGAGGATTGTTAAAATGGCAAGTGGAAATGTAATTTAACAAATCTAGAACAATGGCTTGACATTTCAACTATTATTTTCTCTTTTCCCACTCAAAAAAATATAACAAAAAAAAGTCAAATTAGTATTCCAACTACATATGCTAGTAGAGCTAAAGTTAATTTCAATGTTGTTAATGCTTCAAACAATTTGTGAAAAATGTGGATGACATCAATGAAATTATATATTTGCAATTTCTTGATGTCTTTTGTATCCATTGTAATGATTTGATTGTCATTTTATTTTATTTTTAAAACATTGTGTTGTATAGTTTCATAAATTTATTCTTTGCAAAATTTTATTCATGTACATTCTTAAAGATTAATGATTAATAATCTATTATGTTCCACCTTAACCCTAATCTTTGGTGGTCGCCAAGCATCACCTTTCCTCTTACACGGTATGGAAAGCCCCAAACATAATGGATTTGTTATAACATGAATGATAACTTTGCATGCATAGATGTTGTTGCCATTAGTGAATTGGTATGTTGCTCTTTGTTTGTATTTCAGAAAATTGAATTTTTATTTCTTTTTATTGGGAGTATTTACTTGCGACTTTTTAATTTCATAATGTATTATGTTTCACTTACGGGGCACTAAGTGAAAGACTACTTTATTTATATGTGGAATTTGAAATGTAATCAATTGGCATGGTGTTTGTCATTGATGTATTAGATTCAAAAGATTGAGTTCCTTTTTCTCACTATAAATGGGAGTTGTGTCGTTTGGTTCTCATAACTAATAATTTATTAGGTTTCACATGGTGCCCACTAGGTGAATTTTAATTTAAAAACATTTTATGTTGTATATATATTTAATAAGTACTAGTACATTGATGTAATTTTGGCATTGTTGGATTGGCATCGCTCTCCTTGTTTGAAATTTAAAGGGTGGTCTTAAATTTGATTTTTTTTTGACACAATGTGTACATGGGTGTTATCTTTTTTGAATTGTTGATTACAAAGTTGTTATTACTTGAAAATAACATAATTGAAAAATATTGGAATATGATATTCATGTAAAAAATTATCATTAATTTGTTGAATCTGGTGGTCATTAAGTGAAATTCATTCTGTCCATTGCATAAAGTCCTAAATTAAAATTTTAGTTTTAAATTAATTAAACATTTTTAAAGGTGTATATTAAAAAAATCCCAAAATATGTCATAAAAATAATTTTTAAATTATTTTTTAATGTCAAAATTGCTTTTAATGATCATCTTTAAAGTGTAAATTACATTTTTTTATTCATTGAATTGATTCCAAATTTTTATGATATGTACATAATGCATAATAAATTTATTTTAAAAAATATTATTTATATTTTTCATTTTTATTTTACAATCCAAAATTCAAAAAATTAAGTAGTGATTATGATTACTAATGGTACATGATTATATTTTCAACTTGAATAAGAAAGAAATTATATTAAAAATTATAACATATATGCACCAAATATATAGTAATTAACTTTTGAATTTAAGAAATATGAATTGGTTTTTTATATGTGTTTCTTTATACATGGATTTGTGTGTATGGTTTTTATTTGGGATTATAAATATTCAATATATGATATATTACAGCAATAGGAACATATAAGCAAAAAAATTGCTAGAAAAAATTTAACCAAAAAAAATTACGAACTTTTGAATGGCCTAAATTGGGCCATATTTTCATAAGTTTATATCATAATCAATTTTTGATGGATTTCAGTTTTTTTTTCTTTTAAAAGTTGTCTAAAATGGTTTCTCTTCATATGAACTTCTAAAGTTCATTAACCATCATATAATTCCCCATTTAACCAATGATATCATAGTAGACTACCATTTTAACACTATTGTATGGACTTTTAAAGAGTGGTGTATATATTGAAAATGATTCACCCTAGCTTGCAACCACCCACCATGGTTGTTTTTCCTTTTTAGTCACCTTTACCTTTGGTTGGCTAAACAAGATGTCAAGTTCATCCAAATCATAATTCCATGCTTGCTTTTGGTCTTCACATTCAAGTCTTGTAATGTTCACACAAATAATCATACAAACTTCTCTTCACAAAATGCATAACCTCTCTAAAATTACAACTTTGTCCAATGACAAGATTATCACGAGATTATTTTAGGCTACAAAGCCATTGGATTCTTTTTGGATTTCATACCATACTTAAATGAAGATCAATATTTCCTCCTAAAAGCATACCAAAGGGTGGAAGCACATTAAGGTGGGTTTAAAAGGACCTCATAAAATCCATTTTAACAATTTTCAATTTTTCAATTTGTAATTCATTCTAATTTATGTGTTTAAATGATGGAATGTGATTCATCAACAATGACTTCAAGTATCAAAACATAATTACAAAAAAGCGTAGCAATGAAATCAAATTCCTAAGGGACTTTTGTAGGTACTACAAAATCTTTGATGTAGTTTTTGAAATGCACCACAAGACATATCTATAGTCAAGAATTTATGTGTATTGGATATATGAATGCAACCCAAGATTGAATCAAATCAGTTTTCTCTTTTGGTTTCAAACATTTGAAAAGAAGATGAGGTTGTTAAGAATTTTTTATTTTTATGATTATAATGTTTGGAACTTTATTTTGATAAATCAATGAAAGACAAAATATAATAAAGCTACCCAGAATAATTTATCATGAATGTTAATCAAGTTTTCTTTGACATCCATTTCCCTTCAACATATCTAAAATTAGCAAAAAAATCTTTTATATTTTTTCCATTATGAACTTTCATAATGTGTCATTTTTGTTCCATCCTAATGTGTTTTCACCCCAAAATACATTACCCTCTAAAAGTCCAAAATTGGTAAATACAAACCATTACACCCTTTCAAACCACAAAATTGTCACATGCCAAAAAGTCATTAGATTTTTTTGAATTTCATACCAAACAGAATTGAAATTTTGGATTGGAAGTTGAAATGATTCCCAAACAATGTAATGAGGATCTAAAAGTTCAAACAAAGTCAAATGGGCAATTCATTGAACCCTTAATTGATCATGGTAAACTTTTGTTGGCCCTCAAATTGTGCATAACATTCTTCAAATGGCCATAACAAAGTTCATATGGATGACAAACCTTATTTGACATAATCAAACCCCATTTGGTTTAATCATACCTTAATTGGTGAAAAATCAAAGATCAAATTGAAAAACCAAATTTGTAACTATTGAAAATAGGCCCTAATTAATGAAAACAAAGTTGAAATGATGATTTCAAATATAAAATTACAAAAATAGACCTACAATTGGTGAAAACAAGCTTGAAGTGATGGTTTCAAATGTCCCATTGAAGAATTAAACTTTTAATTGGTGAAAATAGACCTAAAATGGTTAAATTAAAGATTTCATTTAAGAACTAAACCTCTAATTGATGAAAATAAACTTGAAATCATGGTCTTAGATATCCCATTTACAAATTAAGACCTCTAATTGGTGAAAATGAACCTTTATTTAATTAAAATGGACTTAAAATGATGGCCTTCAATATCCCATTTAAAAACTAAACCAACTATTGTGATTACAGTTGTAAGCTTTTTGCAATGATGACAATATGTCAACCAAGAAAATAAGCTCCAAAATTTTTCTAATGCTTGAAGAAATCTTGAAAACAACAACCTAAAGAAAGTTTGTAGAAACCCTAGAAACATTCTAAGAAAAAGGGGTGCTTTGCAAGTGGCCTTGCAATTCAATTTTTGAGTTGCATCAGACACATGCAACTCACTGTATTTATATGTTGTGAATGTTATTGAACAAGTTGTAAGAGTTGCAAAAGTTATAACTCACCATATATATGGTGCAACTCATTACAACTCAATTATAACTTTGTTGCAATAACTCCTTTTCAACTACTATGCAACTCCCCCATGACTATGATCATAATGTCATGCTAACGTCATTTTTCATTCATCCATCAAATTTTAACACGTGGCATTATGAGGATTTTTCATGATTTTTTTGAAATATTGATATCCATTATCCATTATGATTATTTGTTTTAGATGGTCTTGGATTATGACATGTGGCACAATCAAAAGTTGCCACATGGCATATTAATTGAATTTTGGAAACAAATATATATGTACTTAGGTAGGTCAATACATAGCCATAGGTAGGTAATAGCTCCAACCTACCTTTTTACCTACCTACTTATCTAACTACTTATTTACTGTCTAGGTAGGTAAAAAAGTAGGACCTATTTATTTAGGTAGGCAAGTCGGCAGGTGGGAAGGTAAAATACTAAAAGAATAGGTGAACTAAATAGTAGCCACATAAGTTTTTTTAATTTGTTATGTGTTTTGCCTTTAGGGTTAAACTTTTATGAACTCATCCCAACATGGCACATGTATGTTAATGTGAAAATGCAAGAGGAAACACCTCCTTTATATAGTTTGTGAAATGAGATATTGAAAACAAAACATATGGGTTAAATCTTTTAGTGGCACCCTAGTTGCAATTGAGTTGTAACTAAAATAAATAAATTTCCCACATGTTTTTTGTTTGATTTTAATTTTTAATTAATTTGAAATTTATAATTAATCATTTGACATATTTATTTTGAATTTAATATATGATAATTAATTATCTATATTTATTATATGAATTGATTAATATAATTCAGATAATTAGTTAATTGATTGATTGAAATAATTAATTACCAAATAAGTATCAGATAATTAATTATCAAAATAAATATTAGATGATTAATTATTTAAATAACTATTAGATAATTGATGATTTGAATTCAAATAAAATTCAATAATTACTCACCTACATTAACAAAGTTTGTTATATAAAATTATTTGAATTAATTAATTAAATTTATATGATTAGTTACTGAGTTTAAGTAATTAGTTATTAATTATTTACCATCTTAATTAATTAATTAATTAATAATTAATCAAATTTAATTAATGAATACATATGAATAGTTTATTATTTAGTTTACTTAATTAATTCATGGTAATTAAGTGTATTACATATTAATTAATAATTTAAAAATTAGTAACAAATAATTCATTTTGAAATATTAAATAATAAACATGAATTTGAATAAAAGACATTGAGGTATATAAAGACATATTCATATGTGCACCCTTATTGAACATTTAATAAAATATACACATTGCTTTTAATTTCAATCCAAAAATAGACTTTCACCTTTTTGAAATTCTATGGTTTGATATGTATGTATACCTAACATAGTATTGTGAATTTCAATGAAATGAAATATTATTAACACATCAATTGAACATCAATCACAAAAAATAGGACTATAATATTTACTACATTATTTAAAATTTTTAATTTAATAATTATGAAAATGAATTATTTTGATTAATTAATTCAATAAAAGAATCGACTCATATCAATGAAACATTTATTAATCTAGTTTAGAAAAGTTTAAAATGTATTCATAAACACTTTAATACACCATTCTAATCTAATTGAAGGCTTGCATTTACACTTTCAATGAATTGCACAATCCATAAATCTTTTTATAGTACAAATTACCACATAGTTGACAACTAATTTTAAATGAGTTAAACATTCTATTTCCAAAATAATGGACAAGTAGTTGTTGTGTTGTGAAACCATGGTGGCACATTTAGTTATAGCTTAGTTGTAAAATTAACCAATTTAATTGATTTTTAGTTGTAAACAAGTTGCAAGTTTCAAATGTTATGGACCTTTACCTAACTATACACATGGCATGATCTTACGCATCAACATCGTACGTCAATTGCAAAATAGTTATTCACTTTGTGTTAAAGCTACACTAATTGCAACATAGTTGAGATTAACCACTTCGTTACAACTTGTGATCATGGTCAAATTGTGGTTGACTATCACCATATATACTTTGCGTACATATGCCCGTAAAGAGTCTAAATTGCAACTAAATTACAACTATGAATATTATGACGTGGCATTTTAATTTTAATTTTAATTCATCGTATTTCCATATTGTAATTGTACATTAATTGCATAGTAATTTTCGTCATGATCCAATTGCATGCCAATCTAGTCTCTATAGACATGATTTCTCATAGTGAAATGATTTGTAAACAATCTAAATAAAACCTAAAATAGCTTAAAGATAACTCATCCTAGTTTTTTTTGGGCTCAAAAAGGCCTCATGCAATGGGTTCATTCTATGCCAACCATAAAATTTGCAAAAACAAGAAAAAAAAACTAAAAGAAATGTTCACCTTTGAAAAAAGATTGAAGAAAGCCTAAGCTTTGTTTGGGCCATGACCTTCACATACCTTCATGAGGGCATGAGTGGGCACAATTAAAAACACAAACTAGGGACCAAACTAGTTTTTGCACCAAAATTGGTGCAAAAACCAATTTGGGTCCCTTCATTTTCATTTAAAATTTTTGTGTCCCTTTTCATGCCCAAATTACACATTTTGGTCCCCACTTTGATAGACTTTATGGATAACTTTATTGTTTCATTTTCCTTATTTATGGGTGAGGATTGAGAAATAATTGTACACCATGTTGAATGTGAAACAATATTGTAGGCCCAAAGAGAGGGTGTGGATGGAACTATTTTAAGGCTCTTACAATGCAAGCATTCCAAAATCTAGAGTCCTAACTACACTTCCACCACTAATTGTGAGCTTAACATGATCTATGTGTGGGTCAAGAACAAGTTCAATAAACATTCAAAAATGATGAGAATAATGATTGGAAGTTGCAAAATAATATTACTAATAATCCGTACATAGATTATTGGTTTTTAATTTCACAAAATCCAACCAAACTTTCAATGTTGAAAACCATACATTTTTTCAATAAAATGTATGGTTTTTTTGTGGCACATATAATAATATTATTTCATTTTGACGTGAGTTTGTGGCCTATATTGCATTAATGTCAAATTGTAATACTAGTGTAAATTTATTCCTATGAACTAGAACTATCACTTGCATGTAAAATCCATAATGTTTTCCACATAAAATTTTAAGGAAATTCATTTAAAATCAAGTTCTCTAATAACTGCTGAAACCTATATATGCTAGAAATAGAGGTATTAGTTGAACCAATTTTTTTTAGTAAAAAATAATAATAAAATATATGAAGACATGTTTATATATAAAAACACATGGTAAATTGGAAGGGAAATTCAATAGACATGTTGCCACCTAGGAGAAGGAAGGAAATTTTTATACAACATTTTTTAGATTTATATATATGAAGGACAATAGAGTTATCCATAAAGTCACCCTATTTTCACTCTTTTTTTGGGCCTCTTAAATTCGCCCCCTATTCCTTCTTTTAGTCATATCTGCAAAGTAAGGAAATTTTATTAAATCTCAATATGAAATGTTGAAACTCAACATTTAATGCACAAGGTTGAAAAATAATTGGAGAACTTGTATAGGTAGGAGTAGCAAAAATATATATATAATAGCAGTGGAGGCACTTAGGAAAAAGGAAAGACAAGATTAAACTTTGTTTACCACCAAAATTAATGGTTTTCTGAGTTTCAACCCACGGTGAATGCTAATATACTTTTTTGCATTTAAAAAAAAATCACCCTATGTATGATCAAACTTAGGGTTCTAGTGCTATGTTTTCCTTAGTTTATGGATAACTCTAATAAATGATTATGATTCTTTACAAACTTGTAAACTTATAATCATTACTTGTTATGATTCTTTGTAAACTTGCAAGGAATGTGGCTTGTGGGCATAGAGTTAAAATATGCCTTGAAGTTGGTGAAAAGAATTGAAAGGTGGCAATTGTATTAAAAAGTTGATGAAAATAGAAGGTGCATGGAAAATTTAGAAGAGGCTAGGGTACAAGTTTTTGTGTTTATAGTTTTCTTGAAGATAAGCACACACAAAAAAAACATATGTGCACAATATTTAAATAGGGTTGAAACACCTCCTTGGAATTTGTGGTTGGGCAACAAATTTTGTATATTATGTAAGTTTGGCTAAACATAGATGTACAAATGTGTTGCATGTGTTTTCAATGAAATTTTTTATTGACTAATTGTTGTTTAGTTGCATTGAAAGTTTTGAAATGTTACTTATGTAAGTACAAAACAAAGAAATGAAGAAAATTGGTGCTTTGAGTGATTAAACATAAATTTCATGAGCATGAAAACTATTGCGACCAAATATTTTCATAATGCACAAAAACTAGGAAAAGCTAAAACAAAAAAAATCTAAATTTAAATCAAGATCACATGCAACACAATGAAAGACCATGAAACATTCAAGAAAAGTACACAAACAAGACTTTATTGATTAACATAGAATGATTGGAATCATTTTTTTTTAAAAAGGCTAACTTGCATAAGATTCTAACTTAGATTAATGTTGAACAAATTAAAATAATGAAGGAAATTACTTTTATTATACATGTTTGAGGATTTAACCCAAGGAGCTTCCATGGGGGCTTCCATATGGCCCATCGTCCAAGGAAGCTTCTTGAAAATCTTTTTTATTACACATTATGGATGAAAATTTTCATCCATAAATGATGATGATTGGGATGATGCTAATGTTGATCTTCACAAAATATTTTAAATAAATTATCTTAAATGTCTTGTTAGTCGTTTAATGAACTATTGTGGAATGTCATATGTGACATCACTTCCCCTTTTAACAATGAGTTCCATGAAAAATGACCTTGGGCTTGTTTAAAACCATCATATTGGTATGAGATCATAAAGCTCTTTAGGATTTAAAATGATTGGAAGTGCAGTTTAACAAGTCTTCCCATTCTATAAACACCACCCTGTTAGTGAAATGGCTTTTAAATGGACTATTGTTAAATTTTTAGAATAAAACTTTGAAATCCTTTGTAAATCATGGACAAAAGGCCTTTCTACTTATTGTTGAGTTTATTCTATCGTTTCCTAGGGATTTTAGGGTTATTTATTTTCCTCTAGCATTCACCTTTTTGTATGAAAAGGAAAGGTGTCACAACTTCACAATCAAGATCTAAATCCCAATTAGATCCCAAGGGACTTTGAGATTGGTAATGTGCAACTGATAGTCATTTCCCATTATTTTCTTTAAACTTACATTATCAGATGACATTGCATTAATACTCAAAACCCTTTGTTGTTTTGTAAAGTAATCTCCATCTAATTGTGTTAGGATACTAAAAATGTTTGTAATCTTGTCCATTTGTATTGTTGTAAATTAACAACTCAACATTAAAGGAAGTTTAATGTTTTCTTTTGAAGGATATAACATGTTGATTTGTCTTTTTCTTTCACAAGATTTTGGATTCTACATTAATTTGATGTTATTTTCATGGATATCGTAAACTTGTAGTTGTTCTTCTTGACAAAATGTGAAATGCCTCATCAACCTTCTTGCCCATATCACCTCCCTTTAAGTCACATTGCAAATCACATCCTTTGTTGTTCACAATAACAAAAGAAGTCACTAGAATTAAAATTCCCCATAGGTACGGTATGAACAAAACTTAGTTATTATGAATTTCCCATCCATCAAATCTCTAGCAAAATCAACATTTGAATATGTTGTAATCAAGTTTGGAACCCAGTACCAATTAGAGTATTGGTGATTTCAGCACCCCATTTTTAGTTTCCAAAAAATTTAATAAATTGCCTTAAAAAAAATTCACCATTCATTTTTTTGGTTTTGTCAAGCTTTCTATTACTTTCATTTCATTAGTTTCTATGTATTCAATATTTTCTCCAATTTTTAATATTTAGGTGAAATTTTTAAACAATGGAGTTCTGTTGCATGTTTTTTATCTTATCTTTTCTTGTGATATGGAATTGAAGAGTGTTTGAACTTGTATGCTTTGCTTTGTGAAATCCAATCCTAAAGTAGGCAAATCTAATTTCTCAAATTTCTTAATTATTAGGCAAAATGGTTCAAAATTTCTTCAAAAAATCAACATTTTTCCAAAATTTCCAAGAATTTTAGGCACATTCAATTTTAATTTATTTATGCCAAATCCGTGGGTAGGGTGCCTTGATAATATATACCCTAATGGGAAGTTCCTTGTAAATAATTGAAGATCCTTTCACATTGAGTAACGTTCAAAATTTTGTTTGATCTAGTCATGAGTTTTAATTGCAACACTAGTCATTACATATGAAATCTGAGGATGTGTTGGGATTCTATAGACATTATGCATCGTATTGTTTCCAAATAAGAAAATGGTTAATTTATTTCATCATTTGGACACTTATTGAGCATTTGAGGTGAATGTTGGGATTAGAGGGTGAACTAAGGGTCCATTTTTATGTGGGCCCACTGGGTCACCATACCCGATGCCAACCACTAAAGAATATATGCAAAATGTCTCCATACCTTTTTTTTCCACTATTTCACCATGTGTTGCGATTTATCTTTTGATTTTTAGACATTTTGAACACTTGACAACTTTAAAAGTGTGGCATTAGCAACAACCCATTCATTTAATCATCACATGTCAATTTAAAGGGGAAAAACAAATAGTGCTGCTATAGAAAGTCTGGTGGGTGTTTGGGAAGAGCAATTAGAATGCCAAGGAATGTCCAAAAAATAATAGGCCACCAGGTGGACACTATTGAAATGGAAACATTGCTCAATAACGATTTCCAAGATAATAGTTGGTGGGTTGGGCCAACTGGAAACTAACCCTCACTGCTAGAGTCAAGTTTTCTGTCCAAGACTCTTGTCTATTGTAATGGGCCTTTTCAATCCACAACACTCTTTAGATAGATGGTGTTTTGTTGGCTCACCAAATCCACATGTGTCAATGTGCAATTTGAGTTGAGATGGCAAGGAGAAAAACACATATCTAGACCAAGGGTTTTTTTTTTCCCTTCTTCTTTTTATATTTTGATATTAAAAATATTTGGCGACTTTTTCCTGAAATAATTTTTTTTTAATTAGTCAAAACAGTTTGTCAAGAATATGACAAACTTTGCCTCCAAAAAAAAAAAACCAGTCACTGATCTGGACTTATAAACACAAAAAACACCAACACAAAAACATTTGTTACAAAACCCCCTCTCCTTCCACCGACCTACCCACCCACCCACACTCTTCAGCAACAAGGGGTGTGTCACACACTGTGGCCTTGCCATTTGCATTAAAAAGTATCTTAAGGCAAAAGAAGAATAATGGAAACACTCAAATATTTCACCATGCAAAAATATAATCTTCAAAAAAATCCTCCAAAAGAAACCAAACTCCTTCACAATATTATAACTCCCTAATAACTAATCTCAAGTTTCAACACAAGCCAAAATATGATCTTTCAAAAATCCTCATATAAAAATAGACCTACTATTACCTAGGGGCCAAAACCCTTAAGCTACTATACTCTAGAATGAATCTAAACACAATATCCTTGCCTAAGGCCTTGGTAGGCAAGGCCAACAAAGAAGAAGAGAAGACAATTTCCTTATCCACTAGTGTAAAATTCTCCAGAGGTAGGATAGCAGATTTGATTCAGATTCCAGTGTGGTGGTTGATATATATATGCCTTGATAGTCAACCAACCCCCAAACCAACCAACCAACCAGTCTCTGCTGCTGCTGCTGCAGCTCCAGTGGTAAAGAAGAAGAAGAGGAACCAACAACAACAACAGGAGCATCCTGCCAACCACACCACTGCCAGCCAGCCAGCAAGCCCAGTCTTTGGTTTGCAGTTTTAACTCATTTTCCAATCTGACAACCAAAGCTTTTTCATGTGATGAAGGCAAACATTTGCAGTTATTGTCGGCCAACAATTTTGGCCGTTTACAAACCGTTCCTCCAACGAGCTGCATGCCGTCTTTACTTTTTATTTATTTTACACACTTTTGCGGTGTTTACCCCACTTCATTGTATCATGCACTTCTTCTCTTACATCATCATGGGTTGTTGCCGTACTTGCAAAAGATTTGTGTTCGACAAGGCTCAGAACTATGGTGTTGCTACGCGCTTTGCCATTTGTCACCTTCCTCAAAACCTGTTGTCTCTGACTGGTCTGGAAGTGCCATGATGTTGGCCATGCTGTTTATGTTTTCCTTTGGTTTACACTCCCCTCCCCCCCCCCTCCCCCGCCCTGTTTACACCCACTTTTCTATATCACGGTCAGTTGCCATACTTTGCAAACGATTTCTATTCAGCAGTGTGGGTTTAGGGTGTTGCTGATTTTTGCCATTTGTTGCCTTCCTCATGACCTGTTGGCTCTGACTGGTTGGGAAGTGCATGATGTTCCTGTTTTACTTTGGTTTACACTTGCCCCCCCTTGTATACACCCACTTCTCTATATCATGGTTGCCCTACTTTGCAAATGTTTCTGTCCATTAGTGTGAGAGGAGGGTGTTGCCCATTTTGCCATTTGTTGCCCTCCTCAAAACCTGTTGGTTCTGACTGGTCTGGAAGTGCATGATGTTCATGTTTTACTACCCCCCCATTTACATCTATATCATGGTTGCCGTACTTTGCAAACATTTCTGTCTGGCAGTGTGAGAGACGATGGTGTTGCCCATTTTGCCATTTGTCACCTTCTTGGAAACCTGTTGGCTCTGACTGGTCTGCAAGTGCATGATGTTCCGTTTACTTTTTTAGTTTTCTGGGGAGAGTCATTTATTTTATTCCCCCCTCAGGAAATGTAGCTTGAAAGAAAGGGAACAATTTAATTATTACTTGACTCATTTGAGAGGTGTGTAGAAAATGGCAACATGGTTGGTTCTTCTGCATTGGACAGTTCTCAGTTGCACTGCCCTAAAACTCAGATTGGGAATAAAATATTTTGGGAAAAAAATATTAAACAAGGGGTGTGTCACACTGTGGCCTTGCCATTTACATTAAAAAGGATCTTAAGGCAAAAGAAGAATTATGGAAACTCAAATATTTCACCATGCAAGAATATAATCTTCAAAAAATCCTTTAAAAGAAACCAAAACCCTTCAAAATATTATAACTCTATAACTAATCTCAAGTTTCAACACAAGCCAAAATATGATCTTTCAAAAATCCTCATATAAAAATAGACCTATTATTACCTAGGGGTCAAAATCCCTGAAGCTACTATACTCTATAATGAATCTAAACACAATATCCTTGCCTTGGTAGGCAAGGCGAATAAAATAATGAAATGAAGAAAGCAATGGAATTGAGCATTTATTGTTCTTTTTTATTAGGATATCACTTACTTTATAATTTTTTAACACTTATGGTACAACTATTTACAGGTCTAACTTGAGCACACTAGAGAGAGTGAGAAAGTATAATTAGTGTACCACCCAAGGTGGCACATGCAACAATCATATTACTAGAAAGCAGTTCTCAAGTGCATTTGAGAGCTGAAAAATGAATGACAAAGTGGAGTCACCTTGAGAGCTAATATCACATAAATGAAACCTTAGCCCCAAAGCCCTTGGGTGGGGTCCTTTGTACATTTGTGGTCATCTCCAATAATGAAGTGGGTAACAACCTCTTGGTCAGGGTTCTTTTTTTCTTTTTTTTCAATTTTCAGATATCTAAAATTTGGCAAAGTTCTCCAAAAAAATAGTAAAATTTACACTAGAAAGAAAAATCCAAAATTTCCCCTTTTTTTTTGTAAAACTGAAAAAAATTCAAAAGAAAAATAAATTTGCTTTTTGGTAGTCATTTTGGCTTTTAGAACTTTAATATGGAATCCCATTTGTAAGCAGCCCATACCTTCATTTGAAAGAAGCATATAAATCACATTCACAACTTCAGTCACCTCTCTCCTCCAGTCTCAACCAGTTGTAAAACTAAACCCTCCAGAACTGGGATTGGGTTTGATTTTTGGAACTGGAATCACAACAGGTTTATTTTAAAGAACTGAACCCATATCTAGATTCCAGGTTCTACATATTTATGTGTGGAACTAGAACCAGCATTGAAAAAAGGACAAGAACTGAGGACTAATCAGCAGTTCCAATGGTTCCAATCTGAGTAACCCGAAATCAAACCAAAACTAGGTCTGATGTTCAAAATCAAAAAAATTAAATCAAAATCAAAATAATAAATAAATAAAATTTGAAGAATCAAACTCAGAATTGGATTCCTGATTTCATTTATGTGTGGAATTGAAACTGTTTCAGTTTTTTAGAACTGGAGGTTCTTCATAAAAGTAAAGAACCACCAAACACAATGTTATCAAGTATCAACACCGGTAGCAAGGACCCTACCAATCTGGTATGAGCTGAACATAATAACAACGTTAAATGTACACCAACATGATAAGGACCTGAGGTAATACCAACCTTGTACCAATTTTATATGATTCACAACACCAGGTATCATCCTGTTTCACACAGGAGCCAAAAATCTGTTTTGGACTCAATACAGAGGACCAGACTGCTATGAAAGAGTTTTTTTAAGTACCCAAAACCAGGAAGCAAACACCCAACACTCTTATCAACTACCAACACTGGTAGCCAGTACCCTACCAATCTGGTATGAGCTGAGGCAATACCACCAACCTTATACATACACCAACCTGATAAGGACTTGAGGGTAATACCAACCTTGTACCAATTTTATATGAGTCTCAATACCAGGTATCCTCCTGCTTCACAGTAGCCAAAAATCAGTTTTGGACTCAATATACCAGGACCAGACTGCTATGAAAGTTTTCAAGAGTACCCAACACCAGTCAGTACCAGCTGGTATGCACCGTCCACTGGATGCCCATTATTACTCAGCTGTGGATGAACCTCAACTGAGTAAATATTTGGTTTCACCTTGGTAATCAATTTTGTAACAAATAGGTCTCCTCTGTAGGTAGATAGGTAGGAAAATAGGTGACTACTAGGTAAATATGTAGACAGTTTACACTTGGGTAAGGGCTGTTTTTACTACCTACCTGCTTACTAGCAACCTGCTTGTGGGGCTGTTCTTAGTAGGTAGGTAGAAAACAAAAAGCAACTGAACCAACCACCATGTTTAGATAATGAACTGGAACTCAACAGAAAACTGTTTCCTGACCACTTGCCATTCATCCTCCATGGTGCACTGGTGGGTGCTGGTTCACTGTGGCCTTTGGTAACAGCTACCAACAGGCTGGTGTGACCCAGCACCAAAAATAGAAGCTGGTCGTTGAACTGGATGGCTCTTTTTTTTTTTCCTTTGAAATATGGCGACTTTGGGCCTTTGGCCATAATTTGAAAATAATCAGAAAATTTGCCAGATTTTCATATCATGTGCAAGTAGCTAGCCAGCAACATAGAAGGATGCTTAGATTTTTTCAACTTAATAATTTAATTATAGCCAAATTTGGCTAATTTACCTATTGATGGTCCCCACCTTAAACTACATCACAAAATTGCTAGAAAAAACATTGAGGAGGAGGTCCTTTTCATATTGATGTCCACACTGTGTTTTTGGGCATTTGTTCATATCCTTGTTTTAATTAAAAATTCTAAAGAAAAATTCCACCTTGAGTAAGGAATATAATTACCTATGTATCTGTTATTTTTCTTTATATATTGTCATTACATATAATGGTTTTCTTGAGCCAGCATGTGCCCACCCCCTACCCCCTTCTGCCAAGTACCTATGTTGTTGTTACTGTGGTGCATTCTCTAAGGTACAGAGCAATAGAGAAGGAGGGGCAACAAGCAAGTGAATGGACGAATGGAGTTACAAAGTACCCAACAACTACTTAATGGGGAAGTTGGGGGGTGGAGGGAATAAACAACAATTTGCTACTTCAACCCCATTCTCCACATGGGGTTCTCATTACTCAACTACATCGTACACACTGTCAATTATCATCATATATAAAGGTACATTCACACCTAATGTTAAGTCAGTGTTAAGTGAAAATCTAAGTGGCACCCAATGTTAGATGGGTGATTATGTAATATTAAGTGAATGTTAACTTAACATAAAATCTTCCTGCTAGATAGGTTTAGGTTCTAATTGACTAGCTTGGTGTTAGGGGACATAATACTAAAGTCATTAACACTAAGTGTGAATGCATGTGTCATATTAATGTGGTCTCACTATCATGCATTAGATAGGAAGTTAGTGAGAGGAGGAGTCCACTAGCAGTCTTTTTTTTTTTTTTCCTTTTTTTCAAATTTGTGAAGTAGGTGGGTTGGCAATCATCCACACCACAAGAGGGATTAGTCAAAATTGGCTAGAGGTGAGAGGGGGAAATAGAAAATATCCTAAAATTTTAGAAATTTTTCAACAAAACCCCTTAGTATATCTTTTGCACTTTCCTTTTGTTTTCTTCTTTGCTAAGTTGTGAAAATTTCCCTGAAAAAAAAACACACTGGTAACTAGGGTTAATTTTCTCAACCCCTTTTTTTCCCCTCAAAAGCACATGATTTTTAAAATCCCACAAAAACCCATATTCCCAATAGATTTGAAAAATAAAAATAGTGCAATTCGCTTGAAAATGGTTGTTTGTTCTAGGTAGTGAACATGGGTATTGATGTTGTTGATCATTCAGGCTTTTTTTTTTTGGGTAGGGTAAAGCCCCAGATGGGGTGCATTCCCAAAATAAGGGGCCTAGGGCAAGGTGATAGACCAGTCCAGCCCTGCATTTTGGGAACGTTCCCCACCCAATGATTTTATCGACAGTAAAGCACAAGGCATAGGTTATATAAACTTAAACAAGCACAGATCGCAAGGCATAGGAGGGGGAGAGTTTTTACCCGTGTTGGACGGGTATGTAGGTTGTCTAAGGGTATCAACTTGGACATATATCCGGGTATTTCAAGCCTTGACCCACAACCATTAGTTTCTATAAAAAAAAACATGGAACCCTACTTGGGAAGATTTTTGGTTTGTCATACATATCCAAACCTCACACCTCAATGGGCTTTTATTGTCTGAAGTTGTGAAATGCCCATGCCTGGTGGGTCTCTGCTTACATTACATACAAAAGGTATTAGGAGTAGGGTGTAGGGTGCTAGAAATTTAGGGTTTAGCAAAGAAAACACTCAATAATGCCATCATTATTGTGTTTTTCTTTCTTTAGTCATGTTGAAAATGCTTGTATCTTCGTGATGGAATGTTAACACAAGATAATGATTCAATGGTAATGAAGTGTCACCATAGACACCCATTATGCATTGATGGAAGCTACCAACATACATACTTGAGTTTCAATGCATTTTAATGTATTTGCATTTCAATCTTCAGACATCTATCTTTGCTTTTGGTGCATTTCAATGTGTATGGTGTATTTAATGCTTTTGGTGCACCATGTTTTTGGTGTTTTAACCTCACTATTGTGACTTGGACATTTTCAATTGCACCTAGATTGTTGTAATAGGTCTTGGGTTTCAAAGTTTGGTGGTTTTTTGTGTTTTATTTGGTTTTAGGTAGAATGGTGGATAATGGACATGATGACAATTTTATGATAGCAAAATCCCAAGGGTCACCCATGTTTGTTGTTGATTATGAACATCTTAAAGATTTTGAGGTCAAATGAGGCGATGGTGTAAATGGGGGGAACTTGCCCAATGAGTTAGCAATTGAAGAAATGGTCAATGTTGAGCTTTTGTAAAAGGAAGTTACTTCGCAACAATAGTAATTCTTTCAAATGTTATAATGTAGCTAGAAGTTTTGACATCCATTCAACAAAATTAAAAATACATGGGTTTTTTTCAAATTGAATGATTTTTTTGTTTGTAAATTTAGCTAAGTCTCAAAAGATGTGATGTGTTGTGTGCCATAGTGTGCAACAACAAGAATATGGACACAATTCCACACATAATCAAAAAGGTTTGCTTGTGTATAACAAATACCATGCACAACTATGATGAATCAACATGTATCTTTAAGACACTTTATGATATTGAATATTTGCAAAATTAAAAAAATGCCTTTGAAGATGTGTCTATTCATGCCAATAATTAATAGCCAATGAGTAAAAAAGCCCACATTAAGCTTAATTACTGATCATTTTGACTCCACACTCCCTTATTAAAAAATGAACCATGTTTAAAATCATTTCTTAAAAGATTTTACCTTGTACATACCAAAGGTTATCAACCATTAAATTCCACTAAAAACATTTGCTTATGAAGGTTAGTCCTTCATTAATGTGATCAAGTTGTTTTTCCAACTAGGTGGCAATTCATGAATGAGGTAACCTTTAACATAGTTAACAAGACTATGAAATGTCATGTTCTTCCTACCCTTGCTAAAGTTATTACAATGACAACCACACTTGATTTGTGGATGTCATATGGAAGATTTGATACATTTGCATTGGTGGTGAATTACATCAACAACAAGTGGGAACCATGCCATATCATTGTAAGCATCTTCAAGTTTCATGGAACATCAAGAGCTACCATGGCTTTATAATTAAAAGATTTACTTGTTTGTTTTGATTTGTGTGATAAGGTAATAGCATATGCAAAACATGAAGGTGCAAATGTAAACGCCTTCACAAACATTGTTTCATGTGCTCCATTGTTGTTGGCAAAACCATATGTTGCTAGTTGTTATGGGCATCCAATATCAAAATGATGTCAATATATGCCACTAATGATTTGAAAAGATGTGTTGGAATGAAGGAGGTTTCCATCAAGGATGTGTAGTCTTCTTTGCAAAAGATTATAATTTGGACCAAAAAAAATGGAAAGGGTTTACAAGAGTGGGCTAAAACTTACAAAAATGTAATTTTGTGGCCTCAAAAGTTAAAAACACTTATGAGCACCAAATTTGCTTCCAAAGTCATCTTATTTGAACAATGCTTAGAGTTCAAGGATACAATTAACCTATATTATTCACAATAGGCAATTACATTGCAAAGCATGATTCTTAGTCCACGAACATGTGCTAAGCAAATTAATTGCACTCTTACTTTAATTGTCACACAAGGTGTCTTTAACTAGTCATGTGGGAATTAATTGTTGTATGATGCACTTCCTACAACCATTTCCATGTGTTGTATGATGTACAACAACATTTCTATAGCAATGGATTTAATGTAGGTGTGTAAATTGAACAATTTGTGAAAATTTATGCAATTCATGTTGTAGTTTATGTGAATTTTGTGTTTTTAAGATTTTGTGAAATTGTTAAGTTAATTTATGTTGATTTGGGGTGCTTGTAGGTTGGGGACTTTGATTCCAAACTACAAGCTTTTGGTCATCGCATGAGATTCTAAATGATTAAATTTTTTAAGCCTAATTTTTTGGTCTTCACATCTTCATTTTAGCCATTAAACACACATGACATGCTAGTATTTATGGTGGACCTTCATTTCAAAAACTTGTAAGTCATAGTAAACTTTGTGGGCTTTCAATTGATTAGGGAAATTGAATATGATAATGCAGTCTTATTAGTTCTACTATTAACCATGTATAATAGATTAATACCATCCCCCATCATAGTTGAAGTTGCAAGTTTTAATTTGTTAACATTGGTTGTCTTTGGATCCCTAGCTCCAATAAAAAAAAACTGCCATGGTGCTTCTCAAAGTAGAGATGTCACTTTTTCAAGCATCAAAAGTTTTTAGCCCATTGGAATGGTGGTTAGAACATGAAAAACAATTTTTTATCTTGGATCCTTTGCACATCAAGTTATGGGGATTATGGGTTCATAAATTGAAATCAACAACATGGATGGGGTCATCATAGGTTTGAGGTGGTGTTACCTTGGCATTGAACAAGATTATGTTAATTATGAAAATTTGGCTTGAGGACCCCAAATTAGGTTGTGTTGTTGGTGAAGGTTTCAAGACAATTCAAGAATATATGGATGTTGAAGACAACCTAATTGAAGAAAATGAAGAATTGATTACATATATTTTGATTTTTAATTTTGAGGTTTGAGTTGGATTGAACTTGGAACATCAAGTTGATGTTGATAGTTGTGAAGGTCAAACATGAAGAATTTATTTCCTACCTTTTGATATTGTTGAAAACTACATATTGTGAAACAATTTTGATGCAAACTTCATGTAGGGAGGTATATTAAATTTTTTCTTTGGTTATTTGTTGAATCACATTTTGTTGTTGTTTTTTTTTAGCATTTACCTTGTTTTACATCTATTGAATAAACTAATTAGTTTGTTGAAAGTATGTATTTATGTCCTTGGGGTTCCTAGGAAACCCACAATAAATTGTAAAGTGCCTCCATGATGAAATGGGAAATATAGGATTAAAATATATATGGATTTTTTGGAGCTTCACATTTTTGATTGATATGCTTTTCTTTATGTGTTATTCATGTGTTATAATTTCATCAATGAGGTGTGATGTTATTGCCCATATTAGAGCATGTGTACATTGTGCTTTGGGTTTGCATCTTGTTATTTATGTGGTGTCCTAATTTGATTAACACGTATTTTTTGTTTTTTGTTTTTGCATCATGAATATTTAAAGAATGAAAGTTGTGTCTATTTTTTCATTTAAACTTGAATGTTTAAAGGAACCAACAACAAACAAAGTCAAGGTGTATCTATTTTGGTGTTTAAACTTGAGTGCAAATAAAAACTATAAAACCAAGGAAGTGTCAATGTTTTTGGAGTCATATATGCCATTGTTGTGTGTCAATTGTGTTCTATAGTTGCATGTTAACTCAATGTTTGTTTATGTTTGGGAGGTCAAGGAAAAGATAGTGTTAATCCTAAATCTGAGATTGCACTCTACGTCCATTTTCAAACTTAAAATGTTGACAATTTATCTTAAGAAGATGACAATGGTGCATGTGGCAAAGTAGCTCCAATGATGGAGTTGTCATCCTTTTTCATAATCCAAATGTGAATTGCATAATTATGTAATCATTATATAGTGTAGCTATTTTTCAATAGCTCATTTAATTAGAATTTCCAATTTAGAACATATATCTATGTTGGGTGAGACAATTTTACATTTTTTCTTGTTCCATCTTTCTTTGGCACAATATTTTTAATGATAATTCCACATCTTCTTTGTCTTTGAATGTGTTTTTGTATGGAAAATAATGTTTTTTTATTCTATTTGTCATGCACGTGCTCAAATCCTTGTCCATCGAGCATCTAGTTTTTCCAAAATTGTTATGCATGCTCTTATGTGAAAAAACAATTAGTCTATGTCCATGCTCATAGGGTTTAGTTCTACTAACAATTTAAACAAGATTGAATTTTTTGGGTTTCACATATGTATAAAATCTTAATGCCCTCTTTATAGGGTATTTCTATAAGTACATACTTGCCCAACATTAGCTTTTACACCTACATCATTAGGTGGACAATAGTACATGTGGAGTAGGTCATTCTTGGAATATGTGGTTGCCCAAGGTGAAGACGAAGGTTGCTTATTTTGGCATTACCCTTTTCTAAATACGTTATTTCATATCATACATCACCAAATTTCAACTTTTCCTTGTGATAATTCACAAATTGATGGCTACCACTAGAAATAATAATAACAACAATAATAAAATTAAATGAATGCAAAAATGGGCATTTCCATTTTCAAAAGACCCCACCTTTTGTTTAGTAAATTTTTTAGTAAATATGGTACCTTTTAGATTCACTAAAAACTTTCAACTAGTGTTTTACAAGTTGAAAAGATTCCATAAATTAAAAATCCTTGAGATCCTTTCACTCTTTGTAAGATCTTTTAGAATGGAAGATTGTTAAACGTAAAAAATCTACCTAGATTAATTAGTAACTATATAGTTATTAGTGATAGATTATTATTTATTTATAGTTTATTTTAAAGATGAACCCATTAGGTTAGTTAGCCCATGGGAATGGATGATTGATAGTTGTTTACCACTCAATTAGGAAAGATTTGTGTAAAGATTAACATAAGGTGCTTATTTTTGTGAATGCAATATGGACCTTATGTGGTTTATGGAAGGGGTTACGTGATAAATTTCCATCATTCTTATATGGAGAGTTTTTTGAAGAATGAAAGAAAAATCTTGTATGAGGAAAAAAAGGTTAATATAAAAAAAATGTGAAGATTGGGAAACTTGTTGTCTTTTATTTTTGTTTTTTTGCCTTACTTCTCTTCTAGAATGATAGTAATTTATTGTATTTTGATGTAGAATACTATAATTCTCACAATACTGTAGTACCTGAACAAAATCGGCAACAAACTATCAAATAAGTAATTAAATTTCAAATCTTAACTTTGGCAATTGGTTTTTTAATTTTGAAAATTTTGACATGTAATGTTTACAAAAAATAATAAACATGATTTTTTTGTCTTTGTGGGATAGTTTAATTGTGTCTAAATTTTCACATTCTTAAATTCAAGGATTGGTAGATATGAAGTTCAAACCCCAATAAGTGAATACTTTAGAATTTAATTTATAATAATTATTAAAAATTTGGCACAAGTAATAAATAAAATTTCAAAAATTTGACAAATTAAGAAATAATTCAATTTATGTCAAAATTGTTCATGTATTACGGTAGTTTATTCTATTTCTTTGTTCTACATTTCGAACTTTTTTTGGAATACTATAACTTGTTGGAAGGTAGTTACTACAAGATGGTAGGAGTAGTTTGCAGGTTGTTTGGTGGAAGGCAATAGTTCAAGGAAGGCAAAGCAACAAGGTTTGGAAGGTAGTGGTTTGCTAGAACAACAATTTTCATGGCTACAAAGACTTGGGCATGAATGTAACTACCTTCTTGCCTTCTCCATGGATAATTGGTAGTTCTAGTTTGTTTCTATTTTTATTGTGCTTTCTTGAGTTTGTGTTGGACAGTAGTGCTGCCTTCCCAATTGCAGTCACTCAAAAATGTAGTAGTGACCAAAAATGTGTCTATTGAACATGAATTTTTAAAATTAAATTGTTGAAACTGCCACCCCAGACCTTAAAGTCATGGAACGGACTCACCAACCTGCCCATTATGTCAGATGCATTGCATAGCTCGCCCTAAGGAAGGGGCTTATCTCCCACCTTAACCAACACAATGTGCAGGGCTTGACCATTCCATAGCACTTTGTGGCACCAGCAATGCCCACCCATGCTCTTGTTGTTGTTGGTGGTGGTGGTGGTGGAAGGCGGGAAGACCTTAATACTCACCTACTTGTAATTAAGTATCACACATGAGAAGGTGCTGCAGCTAGCTCCTCCTGTAACTAATCTGCTGTCCCAAAGCTGCCACATTATATGGGTCACAGAATCAGCTGAACTAAGAAAATCTGTCATGTCCACCAGCAAGCATCACACCACATTGGTGTTGCAGCGTGTGACTTGAGAGTAAGTATGGAGTTGGTGGTCCATAGCTTCAATGCCTGATTGCAGCTGAGCATGCATGCTCCCGTACATGTCATAGAGGTTCAGCTATTTAAAAATAGCTCCCCGCCCATGCCCTCCCAAACAAAACACAAAGTGGGTCCAAAGAAAACAAGGGGTTTGTCATACTCTGGCCTTGCCATTTTACATTACAAAGTATCTTAAGGCAAAAGAAGAATAATGGAAACACTCAAATATTTCACCATGCGAAAATATAATCTTCAAAAAATCCTCTAAAAGAAACCAAAATCCTTCAAGATATTATAACTCTGTAACTAGTCTCAAGTTTCAACAGAAGCCAAAATGTCATCTTTCAAAAATCCTCATATGAAAATAGACCTGTTACATAGAAGCCAAAATCCCTTAAGCTACAATACTCTGTAATGAATCTCAACTCAATATCCTTGCCTACCAAGGCAAGGCCAACAAAGTGGTTCTCTACATAGATAAGTTTAAACCTTGTTAAACTTAGGTTCAAACTTATCTATCTAGAGAACCTGAACCTTGTTCTCTAAATAGATAATTAGAAGTTTTGAAAAAAAGGAAAAAGCTTGACCCTACTTTTTATGCAAATAGTAATTAATTGCCCTTGAATATGAATGTTGTAAAACCATATCTAATTACTCAATCCATGGCATAATATGAAATGCTCTACAACCAAATCAATTCTTTTCATAAATTGAAAATCCTAATAGCTCTTACATTGATACCATTGCACACCCATTTCATTAAACCAAGTTTAATTATACCAGCCAAATATTTATGAAATTTTTAAGAAACTTCCAATACCATTCCCAGGTTGGCATGAAAATGTCAATATCAGACCAACACTAGTTAATTCAACTAATTTTTCTATTTTTTTGGAAAACATTGCCAAATTCTCAATATCAAAGAATTGAAAAAATAACTTTGCTTGGGAATTATTTTCCCTTACTATTTAATTACCTTTTTAAAAAATAAAAAAATCATAATTACTCCTTTTGCTTGCCTACCTGGTTGGTATGAATTGAAGTCTACCTTCAATGTTTGGAGTTGGTAGTTTTTTTCAGCATGAAAAGTCATAATATATGCCAAAAACAATTCATTGATATGCATTCCCAGATTTTGTAGTGCAATTGAATTTTGGATATGATGGATATTTTTTAGTTATATTGACTTGTTAGTAAATGTTTTTTCAATTTCATTTCCATAGTTTTCATTAGTTACATTGAGGTAGATTATTGTGTTATACTTTGGAAATCTCTTTAGGTTATACTACCATTTGCCATGATAATAGTGCTTTGAACTTATAAATCAAGTTGTTGAAGAATATATATTCATCTTTGTAATTTTCTTATTGACATCAAATGTTCATGTTTGCAAATTCAAATGCACACTTATTTGATTTTACCCACTTGCCAATGTGGCACAATTGTACAAAGGTTACACATACCTTACTACCTTGCCAACTTCAACACTAACTATCTTATTTTCAGAAATGTTGAAATTTTCAATTTTCTTAAAATAAAAATAATTGTGAAGGAAAGTATTGAATCTTCAAAAATATTAAAATTTTAAAAAATGAAAAACTTCAAAATGAATTAATTGTTCCATGGATGTATGTTGAAGCTGCCAAGGTCCTATATAGTATTCCATTTCACCTTATCTTAGGCCCCCTTTTTAGTATAGTAGAGCTTGAAAACTCATGACCATTAAAATGGAAAATCCATGAAAATCCAACATATCTGTTTTGAGATTGTCCAGCACTTCTGTTTTTTTTCGATGGGCCAAACAAAGATGCCCATCACATTAAAAAAATTATTAAAAAAACTTTGGGGGTTTTCACAAGTAATTAATATGAGTCACAATATATTACCATGTTAAGCTACCTTAGCAATGTCTTTCATCACTTTAGTACGAAAAAAAAAGTCATCTAGATTTTCAAGTTAGGAGACAATATTTACATGAAACAAAAAAATAATCCTGTTTTGGCTCCGTTTTAATGTTAAGGTACATCAACGAGGTCTACTTTCACTTTGCACTGCACTTGAGAGCCTTGGTCCACTCCTAAATGATTATTGAGTTTCCATGGGATTGCCTTTGGATGAGTTTTGAAGGCTTTCAGGATTTCCATGGTCACCGGCCCTCACCATAGTGTAAAAGGGCCTTATACCTATAAATTGGATGTAAAGAGAAAATACTTATCCCTACACAGCAAATGATATTCATTTAGCTTTACCCTTTGTTTAGATTGATTGCAAAGTTTACACAAACTTCCTTAACCTGACTCTAGTCTCGGATTGCTAATTTTTCAAAACCTATATAACATTGCCTGATTGGTAGGTCTAAATTTTACAATTTGTCATTACCCTAAAGGCCTAACCCAGATGATAGGTTGAAATCAACAAGATACCCATCTTAAGGCTTACCCTTGTTCTGACCTTTGTACAATCAACACATTTATATTCGATGTAACTTTTGAAATTCATTCTCGCCTTCAAGAACTGAAATATTCAAATTGGAGTTGCCAGACCTATTTCTTGCAAAAGTTCAAATAAATTTTCACACAAAGTGCCATTCATCAGTACATCAGTAGCACTTGTGACATATATATATATATATATAT
>Ga0116229_10000893_pt1 | contig 44015 bp, 32 predicted proteins | sample S1TSphgellanicum_3_FD_87313 | JGI IMG/M metagenome (GOLD analysis project Ga0116229, IMG submission 87313) | Host-associated microbial communities from peat moss isolated from Minnesota, USA - S1T2_Fc - Sphagnum magellanicum MG | ecosystem: Host-associated > Plants > Peat moss > Unclassified...
GAGGATTGTCGGCGAGCTGTTCACCAACGATGATGCGGTCATTGTTCGCAACAATTATCACGTCATTGGCTGCGCCATTCGGGTCCAATGGTTCGGGTGGCTCCTTTTCGTCATCGGCAGCCTAACGTTGACGAGCAAATGCACGAACAATGGGAGACGGGGAAAACACCGACAAACGTACTGCTCCACGTTGTATATCCCGTGAAGATTGAGAGTTCGACGGTGCAGACATGGCGAAGAGAACGCTTTCGGAGTGAAAAGGAGCTGGGGAAGTAACAGAGGTATGGGATTATCGTTGAAGAAGAAATGTTCGAAAATATCTAAACATACGTCAGTGCCAGCTAGCGTCACTCTACAGTCTGCAACCCTTACAGCGAGCTGTAGCAGTGTAGCTACCTTCTCGTCCCAAGATCCCCCATTCTTCCATTAATGTTAATAACATTAAATGGGAACTAACATTAATTTGGTATTAACTGCGCCACTCTGCAGTCTGCAACCCTTACAGCGAGTTGTAGCAGTGCAGCTGCCTTCTCATCCCAAGATCCCCCATTCTTCCATTAATGTTAATAACATTAAATGGGAACTAACATTAATTTGGTATTAACATTAATTACGAAAACCGGTGTAGACAAAATAGACTTTACACTAAGACAACATCCCACCCATTACCAAACTATTATAATTGTCTTTTGCACACTCCATTTTGTGACGATGTGCATAAATGTTAATTGTCACGATTTGAACACCAAATTTTTTAAATTGGCATGTCATCATATAGAAAATATTGTTCCAAAATACAGTAGAATTTGAGTGTTCAATGATCATGTATCTACACTTATTAGTGCAAAAGAAACTTGCATAGTCATCTCTTGCCTTTGTGCCTTGCTTTCTATTCACCATGGTATTTGTCATCATGATCTTGTTTGCATGACTTTGTTTTTGCTCTTTGTAATGTTCATCATCATGATCTTGAGTTCATGGCTTTGTTTTTTCTCACCATTGTCTTATGCATTCATATTTTGTCTTTTCCTCTTGTGCTTAATTATGTTCTATTCACCAATGGTATTCATCATCATCTCTTGCCCATCATCTTCAAACCCTTCCCTATTCCCACCCCTTTTCATAAAATTTTATAAAACTAAAACATTTAACTTCAAAAGCATGCAAGGACATGCTTTTCAAATTGTATTTCATTTCTTGCTCATTGTTGTGCCTTGTGCATCAAAGGTGATGCCAAGGCTCACATTGTGGCATCATAACAGGCAAGGTTTGATTTCTATCTAAAAGTTTGTACAACACATATTGTCATAATCTTAAACTATAATATTGACCAAGATTTTGTGAACTTTTGCATGATGTTGGTTATGAATGTGGCACTAAGTTACTCATCCAACTACATTAAAATAATCAAGTATAGATATTTGTTATATTTTTCTTCTTCCATCTTTAATGCTCTTGATTTCCTCAACTCCCTCATTTTCCATGCCTTTTGTTATTAAAAAATATTCAAGTATTCATCCAATGTACCCAAATGTGTCTAGTATAATCCAATAATGGTTTGTTTCCCCGTTGTTCTCTTTACCAACAAATGTGGCAATGACAACAAGTTGACAAATGGCATTGCATCATGTTCCAACTTTGCATATGGTTGCGTGTCCAATTGTTGAAAATCTTACACATGGGTTGTTTAAATTAATCACTAATTGTGTGTCCTCTTGTGTATTTGTAACAACAAGTTTACTAGGCATTTATAGGTGAAAGCCCATTAAGATGAACAAAAATGACATAGCATGAAAGTCCATAATGAAAAAAAATACAAAATATTTTTGATTGATTTCACATATGAGGGGAAAGGGATGTCAAAGAGAAATCAATGAACATTCATAATAAATTAGTTTGGGCAACTTTAGAAGATATATATATAAGCTCCAAATGTTATAATATCAAAAAAAAAATTGAGTTCTACAACCTCAATTTCTTTAGGAAAAACAATAGTTGAAACCAAAAAAGAAAACACATTTTATTCAATTTTATGTTGCATTCATAGATACATTATATGTAAAAAAAATTTGGTCAAACATACATTTTGTGGTGTATTTGATGAGTAGATTTGATGCATCTCAAAATTTGCATCAAAAAGTTTATAGTAGCTATCAAGACCCTTTATGAATTGGATTTCAAAAAAAAATTAACAAGTTTTTTATATTGTACTTTGATGCCTAAAATCATTGTTGGTATGAATCCCATTACATCATTTGCACCCTTAAATTGGAATGAACTAAAACTGAAAATTTGAAATTTGTTAAAATAGACTTTGTGACATCATTTTGATCCACCTTAGAAATTATATTTCCATCCTTTTATGCAATATCTTTGGCCATATGAAAAAAAAAATTGTCTCCATCAATTGATGTTGTATCACGTTTTCTTGTTATGTGTTAATGAAAATTATTTCCATTTTTTTCCCCAAAGAGCACTACAAAAGAAAAAAAAACCTTTAAGTTTTAAATTAAGATTTATAATTCACTTAATTGAAAAAAGGTGTTTGGAAATATTATGAAAATATAAATTAAATATTTGAAATAATATTACCCCTTAACCCTAAATAAAATATTATTTAAATATTTTATTGCTTCAAAAATACCAAAAGACACCTTTATCTTATGTATTTTATGTAATGTGAAATTGATTTTCCCAAGGTGTGTGTAACAATTTTGTGGCTTCAAAGGCATCCATGCCTTCCTTAAGTGTCATCATCATTAGCTTCTAAAAAATAAGCCCAATCTTCATCTTTTGCCTCCATTGTATTGTTTGTTATGAGCACCCCACTTGGTGTAATTTTGTATGCATGGCCTTGGAATTTAATTGCCAAATTTTCTTACAACCCTAAACCTTGACTTTTTGTTTTTATTTTAATAGTCTACTCCAATGCCCATGACTAATCAATGTCACCTTTTTTGGTTCAAGTTGTTTGTTTTGAACCCTTGTTTCATCCCTTTTTTTTGATGTTGTCTTGAATGGTTTGAAGCAAGAGATGTCTAGATGTTGGAAGCATGTGATGTCTATGAAACAAAAGTCACCATGTTGAATCCATAGTGTTCTACTTGTTCTACTGCTTTTAACATCACATGTGAAACATGCCTATCTAGAGTTTAAAGGTGGAAATTTGTTTGAAAATATACACTACTTACATAGGTAAATAAGAAGGTAAATAATATGTAATTTGGTAAGTAGATAACTAAATTATTATTTGGATAATTATAAATTGAAAAATTAAAAACATTGTGCTCTTTTTTTAGTCTCTTAATAATTAGGTTGAAAAGAATTACATAAGTTTTTTTTCAATTCTAATATTGTGACATCATCAAAAAATAGTTCTACAATTGTATATGTGTCATATTTTGGTGACTACTTTGATCACATTGTTGACATGTTTGCCATATGTCTAACATTGTGTCTAATTAATTTCCAAATGCACTTAGTTTTTTTTGTTAGTCAAAATGGACACAATTAGTCACTTCAAAGTTCATATTAGTAGCCTTGACATTGAAATTGACTTTAGTTACAATGTTGTGTAAAAACCATCTTTTGTTTGTAGTGTACCAACATTTGTTTTCAAGTACCATTTTAAAAATGATATAGGTTTGGTGTAGTCACCTTCATTTTAGTTTGAAAAGAAATGGACATTTTCACTTTTTTGCATGGCTAGGCATGCTATTATTGCTTCACCCTCCCGTTTTATTAACATACATGACGGTCCCATTTCATGTTTCACTTTTGTTTCTATCGTATTATACATTTTAGTTTCCCTTTTTGACTCATGTTTTATTTATGCATGTTTTACTTTTGCCCTCAACACAAGTTTTGCCGTAGGATCTAGCAACTCTAGGAAATTTTGAAGCTCCCTTTATCACACATGCTGGAAGAAAGTTTATGTTTTGATTCAAGTAAGAGAGTAAGAAAGGTTAATGGAATTTGCCCAAATGAATTGAGCTTGGACCTCCTCAACTAGCTTGGTGACATGATCATAAATTTTGGGGTGTTTGAATAAAGGTGGAGTTTTGTTTTGAATGTACATCTAAATTTCAATATTAGATTCTTTGTAAGTTGGTGATAAATGGGGCATTGTGGTTTAGGTTGGTTGTTAGATATACAAGGATTTGTTGATTGTGGGTGTTGTGCTACCATTCTTATCCACAAATAGAGATGGACCCATCTTTTTAACACTTCTTTAGTCGTATGCCAAGTTAACATTCCCATTGCCAATTAGAAATAGGGACATCTTTTTTCATCAACTTCTATTTTTTACAAACCCTTTTACTAAGCAAAGGTAGAGGCATTGAACTATTCTTCTTAAGTTTAAGACTTGACATAAATTGGAAAGTGAGATCTTAAACTTTTTGTGAGTATTGTCACTAGTCTCCATGGAGTCCTTGGTTTGAACAATAATAATAAATGTTTTGTTAGACAATTTTTAATTTGAAAAAGGAAGGGGAGACAAAAATTGCACAAGAGAATCACATGGTGCTCCAAAAAATTAGACTCAAAGAGTGCCCTAGACATTGGGGACAGGAGGGGGGTGGGAGGTGTTTGGGTTTGTTTAGTGTCTCTAATTGGAAATGCCTAAGTAGGGTCCATTCTTTATTAGGGCAAATGACTACCCATTGCCAAACACAAAGTTCCAAATGAAGTTCTAGACTATTTTGGCTATGGGGTGCTATGAAGCTTGAGACCAAACACATAAATTTTTTTCCTTGAGTGGGTGATGTAAAATTTCCAAGCACAAATTTAGGGCACATTTGATCAGTTACAGGTTTAGTTAAGTTTGTCAACTAGCCATCTCTTGACCAGTTTGGCCGTTTGGTCACTGGTGAATGAATGTTTGGTGATTCTACCCTTGGCCAAAGTCCCATGAAAATTTGTCCACAAAAGAAATGTGGGACATGTGCGGTTTTTGAAATTGAACTTTTATGGCTTTTGAAGTCTAAGAAGTTTTTTGGAGCTCGGAACTTGATATACCCAATTTAGATGGAAATCTTGGGTTGCCTAGGCTAATAATAACTTGCTCTTATCAAAACAAAATGTTAGATAGAAGGACTGACATGTCCATGTGAGAGCAATCCTGGCCGAGGTGTCTTGACATGCAAAATGCTTCATTGAAAGTAGTTCGTGGTAAAGTTTTCCTTAAAGTCATCCTGTCTTCACACTCTCTTTGGGCCTCCTTCCACCCCCTATCCCCTCCTTGAGTGAGGACGGCATAGTAAGGAAATTCTATTAAATCTGGGTATGAAATGCTGAAACTCAGCATTTAATGCACAAGGTTCGAGAATAATTATAGCACTTGTAGAGGTAGGAGGAGTTAAAATATATGTAGCAGCAGTGGAGGCGCGCCCAGGAAAAAGGAAAGAGGGGGTCAAAACAGGAAAGAACTCAGTTTACCACAAAAAATGAGGCATTTCTGAGTTTCACCCCCAGTTGAATGCTAATGTACTTTTTAAAAAATCTCACCTGGTTTTGGACCAAACTCAGGGTTCTGGTGCTGTGTTTTCCTGACTTTATGGAAAACTCTATTCCTGATGTTTGTTTTCCTAAAACTTAATTGCCTTGGGGTCCATGTAGTGATTTAATTATACTTTAGTTTGCAAGAGAATCCACTGGCTACATGGCCCTAAAAATTAGATGTGTAGGGTCAAGCCCTAGGTTTTTGCATTCTGAAAAGAGGGACCTAGGACAAGGCTAAGCAAACGTAAGATCCCTCCCACACTTAAGGAACAACCTTAAGAGTTAAGGACCTTACTGTCTTATGCCTTGGGTTCCATGTATGTTAAAGTTCATGATAACCTTGGCTTCTTGCTTTATGATGACTAAAGCTCTAGGGTGAGGGACATACATCCCCAAAAGGTGGGTCGGGCTATAGCTTCATCCTAGGCCCCTAATTTTGGGAGTGCCCCTCATCCTACAGACTTACTTATAGATGGAAGATCCCTCCCTCCGTCCGTTAAGGAGTAAGTGTAGTGTCCCCCCTCTTTTAAAGGAGGGATATTCATCCATATATGGTGAATAGTAAATACACTAGGATACTTCTCCAAGTGCTTTACTTTTTGGTGGAATAAATAATTTAAAGAAATGAGTTAAGCAATTCTTGTGTTGAAGTCAGCGTTTTTTATCTTCAAAATTATGCTCTTCTTAATTTCCACAATTTCTACAAGATATCAATTGTCACCTTAAAAGTTTGGATTAGACCACAAAATAGATACCTACTAGGTACACCTACAAGCTAAGGGCTTGCAAGCCAAATGGCAAAGGACATGACTAGGCTTTCACCTACTCTCTAGTGGGTTTGAACTTGAGACCTTTTTGATACCAACCAGGTACCCTACCACCACTGAGCACTGGGGCTATCCATGGGGATTTGAGGAGGCTACATCCTAACTCATAATGTACAAAGCTGACTACCTCAACAATTTGTGGATCCAAATTTGGCAAAAGCTGCTGCCCCATTAAAGAAAAGGGACACTAGAGTTATCCACAAAGTCAGCAAAACTGGGGACCAGAAAGCTTGGCTGAGGCCCTCTTTACACTAGGGCTGAGGGCATTAAATTTATACCAATGGGAGTCTCATGGAAATTCCAAACCAGATTTTGAGTGAGCCAGGGCTATCAAATAGTGTAATGTCAAAATAGACCTTGTTGAGGGACCTTGAAAGGAGGAGAGAAGTGTTCCAGATTCTCCCCCAAAATATCCTTTTAAAAAATAATAACATAATGTTTGGCAACCAACTACAACTTTTGTTTCTTTGGTCTCCTTGTGAAATGCAAAAAGCCCTCCTCAAAGAGGTGGGTCTGAGAGCATCTCCACCATTCACTCGCTTCACAACATGGTACCCTAAATCTAATGACTAGTTTGACATGCATAGTTGTTGGATTACAATCCTAGCTTGATTTGAATCCCATCCACATAACATTTGATTATCACTCTTGGTTGGTATTTTTCATCTTTTTCATGCCTTTTGCACACAATCATCCCATGCTTATGATCATTCTCTTGGTGTTTTTTTTGTCTCAATCACACTCATGTCTGATGTAAGCTTCCAAGCTTTAACACACCCATTTTGATCGTTTTGTCTGCTTTGTGAAGATGGAGTTGTTTGTTGGCTCATTGTTTGTGAAATTAAAAGTCTATGTAAGAATGAAACATTAATGAAGTGAACTTTTAGTTCATTATAGTTGAAATGAAGGAGGATGATGATGATACCTTGGCTCAAATGCTATTGTTACAAATTGATGTCAAGATTGATGTGCACATTTGCCATGATAGCTCTCAACCAGGTCATATAATAAACATTAAAGGAACATAGATCTACAATCTTCTTGGGCTTGATGTAAACATAGAGGTTTGTTTTAATTAGTAGACCATTCACATGAGGTGTGAATTGACATTTGAACAATATGCGCTGGGAATGTATCAAACAAAGGATCTACATACCCACTTTAATTTGAGTATTAAGTTATATAACATTTGCGGGCTATGAAAGGCAATACCATTGTTGTTTTTATTAATCACATTGAAAAAACACATGAACTTTCATTCATTTAGATTTTTCATTTGTTTTCACACATCTAGAAAATATTTTTCATAGTTATGTCTATTTAAATGTTTTTAGGGAATTCATCGAAAACATCACTATGGTGTTTCTCAATTATCTTTGTTGGAGATGGTGAGACCATGTTCAATTCCACAATCCTTGATGTTGCATGTGAGGGGTGAACATTTAACCTCATTCAAAGTTTTTGTATTTTTTTTTACTTTAAAAATCTTGTCATATTCATGATTTTTTTCAAAAGTTAATTGTGCATTAGGAATTGTTGACAAAGCCATTGTGTTTTGGTTTTCAAGGATTGAAGTTTTTTTCAATGTGAGAACAATCATGTCTATTGTATTTTTTTGCTTAAGCATAGAGGGTGTTTTCCTTTATTTTGCCAATTTAATTTAATTTTTTCGCTACTTTTGAGCTGGGTGGTTGAGTTGTTAGATTAGTAAATAGATTTGTTGGGAAGCTCTTGTTGAACATCTCTACTTTTTTAATGTTGGTTGTCTTAGGTGATGGTGTGGAATGCTAATGCTTTGTTATAGTAAATTTGCACGTGTTGTTTGAAATTTCACTATAGCAAGGAACTTTGTGCAACGAATAGCAATGTAAAAATTAAAAAATTGGTGTTATGGGTGTTTAATTTGTGAAGTTGGGGAATTTTTTGTATTATGTATCTAATCAATCTTATAAATTCTTACAAAGCTTGGACAACATTATGATTGACAATAAATTTAGCAACATCATGTTTGATAATGCCCCATTTTGATTCTAAAGAACTTGCATGTCTTTAAATCAATCCAACTAGATGATTTTGATTATAGGGTTCAACAATTTGATCTCAAAATGCATTACTTATTTTGCCATTCATGGTGATTGCATGTGAAACATGTTAAGAAAGAGTATCATAATTGTGTATTTGCATTGGGAACATTTTTTTTCCTTTTCTTCATTCTTATCAGTGTAAAATATTTTATCTTTGCAACACCTAATGATGCCATTCAATGTTTCCATGAAGCTCCATTTAAATTGGTATTTTGTGCCTACTCATGATATCATGCAAAGAACTCATGGGCGAAAAGAAATAATGTGCTAAAGAGTACATGCTTTTTAAAGTTTGGAGTTATGGATGGCATGCAAAGAAACACCAACAACAATATTCATGCTAGTTGCCATTCATAATGAATTCATTGACAATTGTGGAGATGTTTAACCACAAATTATGGTACCATTTGAGATGCCATGTGTACTTTTTTATTTGGCTTCAATTAAGAAAGCGCCAAGCATTTGATTATCTTCAGCTCTGCCCTCCTTTTGCATCAGCAAATAGCGTTCATTATTCTTTTCAATTTAAATGTCCTTTAAACCAACCCTAGTCTAAAATGAACTTGGATTGTTAGTTTATTTGCATCCAATCACAAATTTTTAAAAGTCACAAGACAAGGGCTTTTAGCCCTAGTGTAAAGATGGCATGAAAAGAAGGGATGAATGCGAAAAAAAGGGGAAAAAGGGTACATTGTCTTGGTAAAACATGGGGGTTAAATTGTTTGTGCCACTCATTGATGACAAAAGCAATTTCATCCTAAGTTCTTTGATTTGCTAACGGCACCTTTAATGTAACATTCAAACCCTATGATTAAATTTCTTCAAATCATGTGGGATAATATAGTTGTTTTTCACTCGATCTTCACTTTTTGAAAAGTTTCCTCACTTTAAAGATACTCAACTTTCAGAGGGAAAAACAAGGGTTTGGAGGTGAATTTGAGATAGGTACTGAGGATCACTTTAAAGATAACTCTATTATGTGACACCTAATAACTATTTTTTTTTGCCACAAGAAACCCAATACCTCTTTTTGTAAGTTCTAAATAGTACTACCATTTGGTCATTGGCAGGACCTGGCTGAGTAATAGGTGGTAGCAAGCTGGGTCTGACTAGTGCCCATTATCTTATGCAATGGGCACCCAGTAGAGATCTCAATACAAACTTTGTAAACCAATTTGCCAGCCCTTTAATGTACTATTTGCCAAGAGCTTGCACTTGGAAGATCAGTTGATCTGTTTTCACTGTCTGCCCTTGACCTGATTCATATTTTTCCAAAAAATGCCCAAATGTGTTGGGGCAGAAACAATATGTATCCGGGCTTCACCAGACACATTTTAATGAGGCTACTGGGCAGGAATGGGAAAGAAAATGCACCAGTGCTTTTGCACTGCCTATATTTGAGACCCAAGTGCAGGTTAGTAGTGTATTAGTGGTTTCCCCATTGTTGTGTTCTTTCGTGACTTGTGTTTTTATGCTTTTATTTTCTTTGTACTTCTTGTGGATGGGTTCTCATCCCTGCCTATTTCATGTAGGGTAGATAGGTCAGTGAACAAACACTTCAAAATTCAACTGACATCAAATATTCACACATTATTCTTTTGATTCTGAAGCTCAAACAACATTTTAAACCTTTCACCTAGCACTTCCAACGTTGTAAAAATATCTCAATTTCATAAAGGAATGGGCAAGATATTGGATTTTTTGTGTAAGCGGATTCAGTGTTCAATGATGGGTGATTTAAAACATATTGAATTTCAAGCTTAAGATCTTTGATTGTTGCATCTTTGCCTTCAGAATACAAATAAGTTTTGTAAAGCCCTAGTTGGGGCATCCATCAGGTTTTTAATTACTCAAAAAAGATAAAAAAACGAGAAAGATATGAGGTTGGAAATAGAGAAGGGTCTAGAAATATTTTTTTTCAAAAAAATTGAAATGAACTATCACTTGTCCTCTTCCTGTATTTTCTGCTGCAATGCTGCTTTACTTCTGACACTCAAAGATCATTTGTAACCCTCCAATTTGCACAGCCAATGACAGAAAAATCACTCAATTTGGCTAAAGATGTAGGAAAATATTGAAAAATGTTCAATGATAAGTACTTAAGATGTTGTAAATCTATCTACCGTGTCCACACTCTGAACACAAAAAAAAATAAAATCCATTCCAATCTAAACAGTCTAAACACTTCCACCAAAGAAACAAGGTTCACCTAATGTGAAACCGATTCTAATAAGGTAAAATCTCCAAAAGTTGGATCCAATGTTCTTCTGCATGGTTTTCAGTTTCTTTTGTCTTTTGTTGGCCTTGCCTTTTGATAGGCAAGGATATTGTGTTTAGATTCATTATAGAGCATATAGTAAGCTTAAGGGATTTACATAGGGATTTTGAAAGATTATATATTTGGCTTGTGTTAAAACTTGAGATTGATTAATTATAGAGTTATAATAATATCTTGAAGGATTTGGGTTTCTTTGAAAGGATTTTATATTTTTGCATGGTGAAATATTTGAGTTTCCATAATTCTTCTTTTGCTTTAAGCTCCTTTTTAATGTAAATGGCAAGGCCACTGTGTGTGTGACACACCCCTTGTTCATAGAAGTCCACCAAAATTATAACTTCTTCTCAGTGTGGAGAGGGATACCCCTGGTTGATCCAGATTCAGTCGTCCGGGAAAAGGAAGCTCTGGGTTTCAAACCGTGTTCTCTTTGCAGACCATTGAAATCCATGTTGCATGATTTCACGCAGAACTGTGCAAGACAAAGAAAAGGTGTGCAAGATGACAAGCTAGCTAAATATGTACCGAACAGAGCTCGAAGAGGGGGTAGGGTACTTATATCGTCTCACCTAGAACCTTGGCCATGGTTATGCCTTATTGTCCTTAATGCACAATAATGAGTGATTGCCAAGCTAAAGGTTGGTTACATTAAATTCAGCCCAGAAATGTTAAATTTGGACATAGACACACCCTTTTTCCTTAAGGCAAGAGCATTATCTAGTCTCAAATTACAATTTTTGTGTAGTATATGCCACAATAAACACCACATATCCATTACATTATAATGGATGAAACCAATGGATGAAACCACCCAGTTTATCTCACACAAGTGTCATCCATCCGGGCTTCTTGGGTGAAAAAAGTCAATTTCTCTTGTTGTGGCTGGATATCAAAAATTAGATACATCCGTTGAATTTGAGTATCTATTTTTTTTTGTGGGATTTATTATTACCCAGATCTTAGTAGGTTCTTAAAAATTCAAATTAGTTAATAGGTTGGTATGAATAGTTTGAATATTGATGTAATTTTTATTATACCCATAGTTGTGAACTTTATAGGTTGTTATCGACCAATATCAGTTTGATACCTTTAAGAACCTCACACCATGTTTGTAAATGCATTATTTTTTACCTTTCGATTGCAAATAATTGCAATAAAAGCCATACAACATGGTTTTAGCACACCTATCATGATTGCATGTACCCAAAATAATAATATTATGTTTTATGTTTTTAATATGTATTTAAATAAATCTTTGAAAATGGAAGTAGATGCAAGTATGTGTTTTGAATTGATTTCAAGTAGATGAAAATATGATTTTAGTTTTTTTTTTTATCATTTTAATTTGTTGAAAGATTAAAATGTATTAATTATGTTAAACTTTTGCATAGTATAGGTCATATTTTGTCATATTTTTAGCTTTAAAAAGAAGTTCTAACACATTTTATCTAGCTAATTTAAAACTTATTTCTTACATATTTTTGTTATGCTAATTTTTTTGAAATTTAGTATGTGACTTATTATAAATTTAATGAAGTGCATGATGGTTTCATAATAATATTTATTTCATACATTTTGAATTTACTTTCTTATATTTATATTAAAAATAAAGGATTGTAATGTTGATGATATTTTTTTAGCTTATTTTTGCATGCTTGCTTTCCATATTCTTGACTACCATATGTAGAGCAATTTTTCTTAAATTTTGGTTGAAATTTAAATATGTGAAATATTTTTAAAAATTGAGTTCAACACTTTTATTATTAATATAGCTTTTTAACTATATATAGCCAACAAAAAAATTTGTTCTAAATGCTTGTTTATTAAGTATTCAAAAGCCCATGTGGCAACCTAAATATACTCTCAGTATTGCATAACACCATTCCATGGGAAGGGAGAATAATGATATTCAATGGTATATTAAAAAACGATGTACCCAATAAACCAAATATCAACCAAGGTGTTAATGGAACCCATATGGGGTAATAATGGTGTATTAGGAATATCACAAGAAAGGCATATTAACTTGCTTTGTTCCTTGATATGAGGAATGGTATTGGTGTATATGCTAGGGTCCTGTTGATATATCCACTCAACACTTGTTCTTATCATGGTACAATGTAAGAAATCTCCATAGGATACCTTGCACATACATTTAGTACCACCAATATCTAGACCTTTTTGGCAACACCCACATGAAAAATGTTGTTTGACAAAAGCATTCACCAACAATTGTGTAACAATGAACATTATCATTGTGACAATCACAATTGCAATGGAGAGTTTTTGGGTGCTCCAAAACCACCATCATTGTGAAGCTTTGATTCTCTTTGAATGACCATCAAGGCTTGTGATTGTACTCCTTTTCCAATTACTCAATGCACATAGTCAACCTCAAAATAATTAAAGCAAACAGAACCCAAATTTTGAAGAGAGAAATTTCAAGAATCAATATTCCCCAAGTAGATAAGAGAAAAATTTGAAAAGCATATCATGAGAAAAAAAATCAAGTTCACTTCGTGAACAAAAATTTCAACAACAGTTAATGAGAAAAAAAATTCAATAGCTCATCAAGAAAAAATAATTGAAGACCACTTTGTGAACAAAAATTCCAAAACCTCAAATGAACAAAAAGTCTCAAAAACACATTTTCAAAAATTCAATTGCAATTTGTGAAGAAATAATTGAACATCATGGACAAGCAAAAAATTCATGAGCCCCTTGTGTCTTTTAAACTTTTTGCATGTGGTGCAAATTGTGAACGTGAAGGATGCAACTCAACCATTGCCAAAGTTAGAATGGGATTCAAGCTTTGGGCAGCACTATTGAGGTCATCAATGTCTAAGGATTTCACTCAGGTTCATCATGTTTGCAAAATGGGGAAGGGGAGAAATTGAAACAAATACTCCTGGGCTTCATCATTGGTCTCTTGATTGTTGCAAATTGTAAAAAATGCTAGAGCACTTTTGCTCATCCAAAGTGGATGCCTTTTTCAAGGGGGCAACTGCCATCTTTGCAATCACCTTGGTTTCATTTTTGTGGCCTTTCGGTTGTCCTTTGTGGTAGATGTCATGGAGGGTTAGGTGGAGATGTTATAAGTGCTAGTTCACTCAAGGATTCATGAACACCTACCCTTTTACTTTGGTAAAATACTAAAAGCCCTAAAACTTTTTTGGTTAGTTCTAAACATTGTAGATATTAGTGTGACATGTGCCATCACCCCAAGTGTGAACTTGTTACTCAACTAATTGAATTTTGGATTCCCAATGGCAAAGATTAGTCAAATTTCAATATTTCTTGCACCTTAGGTCTAAAATTATAAAATTACCTCCATAAAATCTTAATCACTGAGCATTTTCCAACAATTTCAAAAGTGCACCCCAATTTTTTTTTAATTTTTAAAAGTTTTTATTTATTTTAATTTCAATCATAAATTTGTTTTATATCCAATATTTCCTTCATAGTAGGTTTAAACATTATGAACCCACCTTAGCACACCCATACTCATTGAGGGCTTTTTAATGGTATTAATAACATAGTGATTTGGGAGATTTCAACATGACAAACAAACAAAACAAACACACTACCTTCCTTAATAAATAAATATCATTTTTGGAATATATCAAGGTTTAAAACCCAATTTAACATTTCCATATTGAAATATAGCCCCTAAAAGGCCTCATTAATAAGGTGGAGATACCAATGTAAGTGTTTATTCACCTTTGTTGAGAGTTTAAACCTAAACAAACATGTTTGACAAAGTCATTTCTTTAGAGTAATTCCACCCTTAACCCTTATTTTGGGCATGTAATAATGTTTATCACATCTAACATGATGTACAATTGTTTCCCTCTACTACTCATAAACATGAAAAAGGCACAACATAATATAAAATATATTGAAATGCAATCATTTGTGCCAAGAATTATAATTGACCAATGAAAAACAATCAATTTCGTATGTGATGCAATTTACAAGCATTGACTCCTATGCACGATTACTTAGTGTAAATGACATTCGTTCACCCAAACATATAAACATATAAATGTTATACTTCATTTGAAATATATTGAGATGTTCTCAGTCTAACCTTGATATATAGTGCCCATTCCACAACACCTATATAACTCCACCAAATGAAAGGTAAGTCATGCAAAATAGATGGTCATTGAAGATACCATAGTAGGCACACAGGTTAGGCAATAATTAAATTCATATTTTAAAAATTCTGTAATTTTTGGATATTTTGAAAGCTTGTTGCTGAATTTTTTAAAAATATAAATTAAAAAAACCGAAAGTTTTTGAAATTAAATCCAAACTATCATTACAAATTGTCATGCATTGAACAACTCATAGGTCACAATGGATGAATGAATTTAAAACATTAACAATTCTTTGTTAAACTACCCAAAATTGTAAAATTTTCCCCAAAAAATTCTCATTATTTTATTAATTCTTAATGATTTTGTGAACACTTTTGAAATAATAATTATATTATTCAGCATTAATTCACCAAACTTGCTTGCCTACTATGGTAATAATGCAACAAATAAATGTTTTTCCCATATGCAGCCAATCTTCAATGAAACAATTTTGGAAAACTAGATGAATTGATCACCTTTTCACTAAATTGAAAGGCCTACATTCCCATGCTCTCATTTTTCTTAGTATTTTTATAATAATTAATATATGTTAAAAAAATTGTGAAATTCTCAACTTGCTTGTTGGTCATAGTTTGTGGAAGTAAGTGCATTAAAGATGCCAAAAGGGAGGACCCATACATGCCTGGAGACCTGGATTATTTTGTTTTGTGCTGTGTACTATTGAAGAGATTTTCAAGGGAAGGCACCCAACTCAAGAAAGGCCTTCCCTCTTACATCATGTTACTTCAAGAGTGACATACCTACTAAGCAAAGTCTATGTGGAAAACTTCAAAGTTCCAAGTACAAACCAAATACACTACTATTACTTTGTGATAAAAGGAGGTTGAAATTTGGAACCATTTTGGGCAGTTATTTCTTTTTCAATGGTGGATGCGGACCAAGTATATGGCTCATTTTCAGTGATGATTCTCTAAAAATCAATGTATTGATTCTTGCAAAGTGAACAAGTCCATATCTATCATTTATTAAGGAAGGTAGTTTGTTTGTTAGATTGAGATCTCTCAAACCACCGGCCCCTCCTTGTGCACTTGGTATCATTGGAAAGCCATGAATGAGTAAGTGTGCACCAAGGGTGTAATGTTGAGACCTCCAGTTCAGAAGTTATCGAATATTGAACAAATTTAATTGTCATTGCAAATTCAATAACATTAAAATTCTAAAAAATAGGGAAATTGGGGTGCACTTTTGGTATTGTTTGAAAGTGCTTAATGAATAGGATTTTATGGAAATTATTTTGTAATTTTTAGACATAAGGTGCATGACCTATTGAATTTTGAACATTCAATTCAATAATAATTCAATAAAAATGTTAAGTCAATTAGTTTTTTAACAAGTTCACAATTGAGCCAACAATACATGCCACACTAGTTTGAATGAAACAAACAATAGATCATACACAAAAAGAAAAGCAAGTGGAATGGGTCCAAATAATAGATTCAAACTTGGCTTGTAAAGCATGTCAAGTAAAAAACTAATTAATAAACCTTCGACACTAGTTAGAGTTAATGATAGAGAGCCTCTTCCCTAAATAATTAAAACTGCCTTAGTTTGGATCTATGCATCGTCATAGTGCTTATTTGAGGAAATCACCCATTCCAAAACTAGTCACAATACAAAAATCTCATAACTAGTTGCAATATAAGCACTTCTTACATATTCACCCAAGTTGTATAATTGAATGGAGTCTACTTTGTATACTTTTCAAAAGTATTGTAAAGAGGCCAACATTACCAATTACAATGTGGGTCACGAGGCAATGTTCAACTTGTTTCACATGATTTGTAAAGGAAAAGATAACCTAGAAAAGACTTAGGGGGAAGGGGATCCAATTGAAGCTATAAAGTGTCTCAGCCATGTTTGTAGTTTGTACATGAGATTCAATCCTTAAGATTTTAAAAACCTAAGTTCAATTCCACATTCAAAATTGCCAAACTCATAACAGTTGGTGTGGGCCATAGTAGCGCCAATGTTTTGGGCATGGCTATAGAAATGATGTAGTTTACACAAATACTTTGAACAAGCCCCTTAGCCTTGACAACCATACATTTCACAACAAACAAAATTTGTACCAAGAATGAATGATAACCGCCCAAACTAGATGATCACAAAAATTTTCTTTTATCCAACTTGATAAGTTCTATTCTAAGTTTAATACATTAGATGAATGAGTACTACAACTTTTAAGTTAGAAGTTTGAAGGCGTACACCCCCACATGCCTTGTCAAGCATGTTTGTGATGCCTTGTTTCTTTTGATATTGTACAACTCTTCTATCGATCTAAACCTTTAAACTTCATGTTGCTCCAGTGCAGTGTACTATAAGCAGGTTCTCTTAGGGTTACACTTCCTTGGTTTCCTAAGGTTTCCCTTCCCTTGGAGAATTGGGAAACCACCATTGAAGAAAACACCCACACAAGCTCACCTTAGATTCTATGTGGCCCTATCCAGTTGACTACCTAATAGAGACTCAAGAGGGGGTCCCTTTGGCCTTAATTAGTATCAAAGTAATTTTCATGATTTTAAAATTTAATTTTCTAATATATTGCACACAACAAGTTGTTTTAGATTTGTGCTTTCACATGACTAAAGCAACTGGTAACATTTTTTCTATTTGTGAAATTTTTCATCACATTGTTTTGCTCAACACATTTCAATTTTCTGATGTATCTATAGTTTCTAGAAGGATGATGAACATTGGAAGCACAATCAAAGGCCAAAAAAAAGCTCTTGAATTGGTAATACAAAGGAAGGAAAGGCAAGTTTTACTATAATTTAGACACACGGCCTCCATATTTTGAACAAATCCCCCTTGATGAGAATCAACCTTTTCCACTTAATCCTATTTCGTAAAATGATTGCTTCTTCCTCTTTCTAATGTTGCATCCTTTCCTTCCTTCCATGCACATTTTTTTGACCGGTGAAGGAAATAAAGAAATTTCCTAGTGTATTTGGAACTCACCTTATATTTGTGAATATCCCTAAGAGGACATTGTGTAGCAGGGATATTGTGTCTAATCCTTAAGGATGGGATTGATCTTACACCTATAAGTAGGCATAAGAACCCTCTCTTCATGTGCATTGTAACCTAAGACTCACTTTAGATGAGGGTTTAAGGTCCAAGGTCCAATGAAATAGAACAATCTTATTGGTTGAGAGCCATAAATTGGACCCATGGCCTTTAGATGAGGGTCCATGACCAAAACGTGGCAAATCCCTAAATCTACATGGCACCATTTTGGAGGGAAAATGAATTGGTTCTGGCCCCAAAAAGACAAAAAAAGCTCAAAGGAGAGCTCATGATTTGGAGAACCAAGATGCAAGCTAGGGTCCAACTCAAGAATTCAATTTGCTTCAACTGAGTCCAAATTGGTTCTTAGGAATTTGGACCGTGGACCCCATCTAAAGTGGGCCTAAGTATGTTTAGGGCGATTTTAGATGAGGGTCCAAGGTTCAGGGACCAATGAATTCAAGCAATCTTATTGGTTGAAAGTTTTAAATTGGTCCCATGGCCTTTAGACTAGGGTTCAAGACCAAAAAGTGGCAAATTGAGGCTAAACTTACGTGGCACCTATTTTGGAGGGAAAATCAATTGGTTCGGACCCAAAACCAGTGCTAAAAGGAGAGCTCCTGATTTGGAGAACCAAGAATCAGGCTAAGGACCAAGGTATAGTCCAACTCAAGGACACAATTTGCTTCCAATCAGCCCAGATTGGTTCCTAGGAAATTGGATCCTGTACCCTCGTCTAAAGTGGCGTTAGGCTCATGATAACCTTTGCGTTGTGCTTTAGGATGGGTGATGCTCATCTGCAGGGGAGATTCTCAAAATCAAGAGCTGGATTGAGTATCACTTTGTCCTAGGCCCCTAATTTTGGGAATACCCCACCCAGGGGGTTTCTCCTACACTTTTCAAGGCACCAAAGAAATGGAACCAGTCTGTATGCAAAATTTGGATGCAACAAACAAAGAGAAGTGACCGATCCCATGCACGAGGAGATCAAGGAAAGTGTGTCGAATGGGTCAGAACAAGGAGAACAAGGAAAGCGTGTTGAATGGGTCGGGACCATATATTTGAACATGGCCAGTACATTAAAGTTATCCCTAAAGTCAGGCGATTCAGGGGCGAGAACGGCCAGTTTCGGCCTAATAGGCCATCAAATGTGTAACTGCGAATGAAATTTTACAAAACGAAATAACTGGGACCCAAACTAATTTTTCCACCAATTTTGGTGGTGAACCGAGTTTCATCCCCTCTTTCCTTCTTCCTGAGAGAATCCACTGCTACTACATATATTTTCACTGCTCCTACCTCTACAACTACTATAATTACTCTCGAACCTTGTGCATTAAATGCTGAGTTTCTGCATTTCATACTGGATTTAATAAAATTTCCTTACTTTGTGGATACCACTGAAAGAGGGAATAGGGGTGAAAGAGAGGGTGACATTACAGATAACTTTATTAGATTAATATTAATACTCTATTAATCAGTAAAATCTTTGACATTAATCGGAGTTACAGCCTCTTTAGACTAGGAGTCAAGGCCAATAAGGGGAAATTTTGTACATTTTTGGCCTGTTGTTTGGAAATCATAAACAATCATCAAACCCTATGCTTATGGGCAAATGAGATGGGAAGATAGAGTGAACATAGAGTGACAATGTTTATTTTAAATTCTTCAACAACTTTCAAGAAAACATAAACATTGAACCCACTAATTAGAAAACTACAACCACATTTAGTTGCTTGGATGTCATGAAGCTTGTGAAAGCACCCTTATATGGCAACCAACCAATGCTTTCCAACTATGACATAACACAAGCTTGTGGATTGACATAGTCATCAACTTTGCAAAATTTGAGTACAATTGGCATTTGCCTTTAATGTGTCTAGCCAAATGACTCCAAGCTCAACAAATTGACACTTTTCACATGCAATCTCTAAAGGCTTTGTGAACATTGACTTCAACCCCAACTTCCTTGGTTAATCTCACCATTTCAAAGCCCTTGCTTTGAACCAATTGTCCATGTTCCTTGAGCATGGAATCTCATTCAACTTTAAACTCTACAATTGCGACAAATTCAAATTAAACTTGATAGGAAGAAAACTTGCAAGAAATCAAATCCATGAACAAAAAAGAGCTTACAATAACTCTCCATGCACAACAAGAGTGACAAAAATTCACAACATAAAAAACCCAATTTTCACACCAAATTAAATTCAAACAAGCCTCAATTAGTATGCAAAAATCAAATTCCTAAAATTGCAGCTTTTGAAAAAATAATAATAAATTAGTTCCAACAAGCAACAAGATGATAGAACACTTCATCTTCTTGCACTTTTACTGGTTACAAACTTATGAAGTGTTTTGCAAGACAAGGAAATTGAGTAAAGATCACAACATTAACAAACACAACTCACTTTCACAAGAAGCTCAACAAGGTTCTAACAATGCAATAGAAGTTGTTAGATGTTGCTCTCATAAAATGATGCAACAACAACAAAAGATGAGATGTTGGTTGGTGGTAACTAGGGTAAAAACATTATAACGTGACAATATGGGTTTTTCTTTAAATTCAAGAAAGGGAACGAGATTCGAGTTACTAATAACATAGTGATTTTTTTTTAATGTCAAGGACTTCTTTTGTAAAGTTGTTGAGGCCAAGAAGTTGGAGCCAATTCAATGTCTAGTATGCTTTCCTTTTCTTTCTCTCTTGTAGATTTCAAGGAATAAATAATATTTTATTGTTACAACATTGGCCCCAAGGGTTGGGAATTGGCTCCCCAACTTAATAAGTATCCTTGGGGCCATCACAGGGCCCAATAGTCATGAATTAAAATATTATTATTTTAGTTTGGTCTCGACTATTACGAACTGTAAAGCAATTGGGACTAATTTCAGGGGCTGCACCAATAGAATTGCTTGATTTTGAGTTCAACTTTGGCCTCAACTCCTTGTGTAAAGTGGGCTTAGCATGAGTAAGAGCCCCTTCCCTAGATCAGAAAACTGACTTCTTTTGAATGTGGGATTGATGCATCTTTGTAATTTGGGAGGTTACCCCTCCCAAAACTAGTCACAACACAAGTGCATATTTAGTATTCATATTGAGGTTAAGAAGATACATAAGTGCAAGCTCCCTCTCATTCTTTAGAAGTAATGTAAGTAGGTGTAAGATATCTCCATCTCCCCTCCTTGACAGGGTTTTTTTTTTCTTCCAAAGTATGGAGAGTGCCAGAATGGCTGCCCTCAATTGGGCAATGGAGCATATCTCACTATAAGATAATTTAGAAAGGTTATGTGTCAAGTTATATTCTTCTTCTTCTTTATCATTTTGGCAATTTGGCTTTTTTCAATGAAACCTATTTGACTATTTTGTTTTCACAAATGTCTTACATTTTGGTGGTTGTCTAGTTTAGCATTTAGAATTATTGACAATAGTTCAATTTTAGATTTCCTAACTATGTGATGAAATAATTTTACATGTAGGAATCAAGGCCACACAACAATCAGCCCCATTGCTTAACCACACTAACCAATTCTCATTCTTCCTTGGGGAATTGAACCTCAACCTTAAAAGGTCTTGCCCACCTCAACAAGGGAGACTTGCACCCAACAATCACAACCCCTACCCAACTTTCAAACATCTAGATTCCAATCCAAATAGCCAAACCATATGAGCAAGTTTTACATACAAAAGCCTACAACATATGAGTAGAACCACAAATCACAATTACACATCTACTTGATACCTCACTATCACTTCCTTTCACAATGCAATTGCATCATCAAAAGGGAAATTGGACAAGGTTAATTTTTTTTAATTAAACATTTTAACACACAAATCAATGTGAGTAGCAAGTCAATTTTGCAACTTGTTCATCATGAACAAAAGATTGCTAAATGTTTTTTCATCCTCAAAAAACCCTAACATTTGAATCATTGAAATCTATGCCAATTTCATGTATTCATTAAATTTTTCATCCAAGATGGTACAAGAACTTATCCTCTTCCATAATCTAGATATTAGATTCACACCATAATGTTTAACCACTATTCCCTTCACATTGTGGACATAATGAGCTTAAAAAATGAAAATTATATATCTAGCTAATGTGAATCCAAAATTCAAAAGGTTGGGGACCATAATCCTTAAACTAGTCGTATGAACAACACAAAAGGTTGACTCAATGACATTCACATGTAGAAAGAATTAACCTTTTAATATAGTGTAGGATTCAATCAATATTGAAGGTACACAAGCCCAAGGCCCATCAACATGCTCATAAAACTACTTCTGCAATTTTGAAATTAAGGATTGGGTTGTTTCAACACATGAATTCTTCATTTAACAACAAACATTTTGAAAGCATCTTGATCAACCTTAATCCAAAACTTATCTTCTAAGCTATGAATGTGGATACAATAAATTTATCATATAATTTTCGAAACCAAGAAACTTTGGAGGGTCAACAAGATTTGAACACTAAGAGAAAGGCAAAGCATCACAAAAGTTGTGAGAATAATTTTGTGAAATTACCAAATGTAAGATCATCAAAATTGAAAATTAGATCAATATAAAGGCAGGACAACTTAGCCTTAACAAGATTCATTATATTCACAAATTGATACTAAAAACATCTCAACATTGAACATACTTCATGAAAGTCTGAACCACCTTTAACATAGGCATGAAACATGGCATAACCAAAGTTAATTATAGGTCACATAACAGCTCTTAAGTTTTCACATGCATATTTGGCCTTCTTTTCATCAAAATGCATTTTCACAATGAAGGCCTTGTACTCAACCATGACATGCTTCCATGGGTTCAACATGGAAATCCACTAAATCTTCACATTCATCAACAACTTGAGGCCTTTGGTTTCCAAAATTTTAACAAAATTTGTAAACTAAACTAGAAATTTCTTAGGGTTGTGAGTGAAAAAATAAATAAATTATAACATTGATTCAATGTGAAACTTGAAGGGCAATATGGAAAACACAACAATTACCAAGTTGGTTTGATGTGTTATGCAATGCACATCAACAAAAAGAAAAACAATTTTAAATTTGAGTTGTGAAATTACCCGAATGTGATGTCCTTGGAACACAAAATTCTCATCAAAACCAAGGCACACCCACCTTAAACCTAAATCTTCATCCAAATTCCTCCATATTTAAATTGCAATGATATTAATTATAGTAGCATCTGATTTCACACATTCCAAATTCCAAGGTTAGTAAAATTGGAACTTGATAGTAATTTTTCATGACATACACATGGACACTAATCCATTGTTGGTTGTCCATTATACTAGTGACTTCATTTGCAGTCACTAAGAAAAGATTAGCACCTTGCATAACATTTATATTGGAGTTAAGAATAACATCATGCATTGCCATAACCAATCCTTTGCAACTACCATTTGTCCAAAAATTTTAAAGGTTATCTTTTACTTTTAGAATTGAAAATAACACATTGGGTGACTCACTTGAAAAGGTGAAAAATGGTGGTGAATTAAAACATGTTTTGGGGGGATTTAAGATGAACATCAAACTTTAGCAAATTCAAGAGTATTTTTGAATGTTTGCCAATGTGGATCCTCTCGTTTTTGGCATGTGTAGAATCCTTGTTGAAGAGCCAATCCCCAATAACAACACCAAAGGAAACAACAATTGTTTTTTTTCTACTTGGCATGTTAATGCAAAGTATTTATTTTCAAACACAAGAGCTTCTATTTTCCTTGAATAATTGAATAGACCATGCATTTCATGTTAGAAATCAAACAATCATCCTTTAGAATAGTTTCAACCCAAGGAAACTTGGTTGCTTAAGAATCCTAAAATGCACAAACTTTATTGTAGAGTTGATGCAAGCTAAGGTGTCTCACTATTGGTGTCACAATGTCAATTTTCATGGTATAAGTGTAAACGTAATGGTTAATGTGTATTTTACATGTCATAATCTCTCAATAGGACTTACTTTGAGATTATTAACTTGGATATGCATATGAGGTAAATATTTATTATGCAAAACTTACAAATTTAAAATATTTATAAACTTATAAAACAATTTAATGGATTATGCATTTCAATAATAGGTTTATTATATATGGATTTCAAAATGGTCCATTGATTGATATGATGAATTAAGGGATTCCATCTTAATTAGAAAATATATCAATAAAACCAAGTTTCAAGGATTTTGTAGCACGTCAATTTTGTAAATTATTCTTAATGGTTTTTCTTTTTGGTCATTGTTTAAAATTTGGGTCTTTTCATAAGTCCATATTGTTATAAAAAATTATTCATTTTATATTGGGTTTGGGCACACATGTAAAAAACATTTTTTTCTAAGATAAAACAATTACTTGAATTGAATGGATTGAATGTTGTTCAACTATTTAGTATTTCTAGGGTTCAAAAAACACACAAAGGAAATGAACTTTGGGTGATGTTTGTTTTGTTGCATAATGAAGCACCTTAACTTGCACTCGCCCTATAATATCTTAAGGGTCTTTTTGGATGGTTCATTCTATGCAATAGAATTACAAGACTTGGAAACAAGCATAATTCAAAAGGTGTGGATCATGACCTTGTGACATTGTTGCATTGACTAGAAAATAAAAACTTGAAGCAAAAGTTATTTGGGACTTTCAATGGTGCCATTATGACACAAATAAAAAATAATTAAACAAAATTGATTTTGCAAACTTCAAAATAACAAATCCAACCGCTATGCCAAAACATGGCATATATTACTACACATATCACTATGTTTGAAGTAATATAGGTCACATATTGCTACATCACTATGTAGTAAAATCGTACTTGTGGCTTATGCCATTAGTATTAATTTTGCTCATAGTAGTTTTTGCCATTAGTCATGTGATGATTATTACTATCATGACTATTATTATTTCAATGGGAAAATGTCATTAAATAATAGATATTTATTAACTGATGAAATGTAAACACATGTTTAAACATAATAAAGTCATGTTGATAATCTAACTACCTGTTCATTAACATAGCTTATGAACCTAGCCTAAGCTAAAACCCTAATTAACAACCTAAGCTAACTTCCAAACTATGTTACTTAAACTAGCTTAGGTAGCTTAGAAACCTAAACTTTTAGGTAGGTAGGTAGGTTTTTTTTTTTGGTCATAAGCCTTTTTTATTGGCTCACCACAAGTGGTACTTACACTTTGAATATATTTAATGTATGTATTGTGTGTGAATTAATATTCTTTCATGTATTTATATAGTTTACAAAGTTGAACTTGTTGACAAAGGATATGGGATAAATTTAATGAAAGGGAAACATTACAACATTATCCCATATCATCATTTGTTTCATACAATAATAGCCAACTTGAACCATTGTTGTCTTTTTCATACTTTGTCCAAATGGAAAAAAAAAACTTTCATTCTTAAAGATTTTTCCAAGATATACGCACATATCCATTTATATATATATCTATATATATATATATATATACCAAGTAATTTGATTGAAAATCCATTTGAATCTTCATTATTTCATACATTTGAACAACAATGATGTCTTTAAGAAATTAGTTATTTTTTCATAAAACAATTTGTAAATAAACATATTTAAAATCAATATGGATTTTTTTTGGAATTTCAAAATTAATATATAATTAAATATTAAAATTTCCAACCTTTTAAACATATAGTGAATCAATAAATGTTGTGTTATATTTCATTACATTTAGTTAATAATTTAAACTAAATTTAAAAGTAATACATGTAATTTATTGAACATATAATCATCTATTTTTAGAAAAAAATCATATAAAGTACTAGCATTATGTTAATTATTATACACAATTTGTTAATGTCATATTTTTATTAAAATTTATTATGAATATAAATTTTTTTCTTATTTTTTAAGGTTATTTTCAGTTCATTAAATGTGATTTAATATAAATTATAACATTTTCCCAAGTTGTTTGACTAAATATTTTGATCAATTGATAAATATAAAATTTCAATAAATAAATAAATTTGGATCAAACTCTATATTTTTGACTACTTATTGTATGGAGACTTGCAAAACAATGCCATTTTGGGGGATGTGGTTTTTTTTTGAAATCCTTTGGATATAATTAACATGATTATATTTTATTATTTAATGTCAAAAAGTTCAAAAAAGATATTCATCAAAATAAACCTTTGGGCACAAGAGTTCAAACTTGAGGGGTTTTTGAATAAATATTCACAGTTTAAAACCAATTGCATCCAAATGATGATATATAATATCAATGCATTATGTTTTTAAAATGTGAACAATAGTTTTTCATTTGCCAATATGAACCCCACATCAAAGTTTTTTAATTTTGAAAATTTGGTTAAACGAGGTCAATGGCATACATAGTAATTTCTAAATATGATTCAGTCATGTAAAATCACATAGTCATGAAAATGGCCAAAATAATAAAAATGGCATAGTTGCAAGGCATATATTACAATATGACTAGATTGAGACACTAGTTGTATATGTTCAAGTCATGGATGCCTTATTTTGGTGTAGTGAACACAATTGCAATCTATAACACAAAGTTTAAAAATCAAGATGCAACAAAATTTTAGAATGACTTTGCAAAAGGGTGAAATCTTTTAAGGTTTACCACATAGGATGAAAAATGGCCTAATCCTCACTTCAATATTTTTTTATTCTATATTTTGATCCTCATAAAAATTAATGAATCAAAAGTTGTCAAAAATTTCAGAAGAACTATATTTTAGACCATTACAATTTTAAATTCCATCATAATCATCCATAAATGTCACTTTACATGATAAAAAAGAACTAGATAAAAAAGGATGACATTGTCACAATATTTTGGTACACCTTAAAAAATTTGGACCCAGAAAAGTCTCACCCTTTTGTAATTGATCTAAGCGACTATTGCAACAACAAAGTTCCACCACCAAGTTCACAATGATCTTTAAAAAAATCACAATTGCTCAAGGTTCAAGCTTTTTAAAACATTCAAGGTGCAAAGACCAATGTTGTTGCCATCTCTAAGTTTTCACAACATAAGCATTTGGGACTTGAAAGCTAAACATTTGTTAGCTATTAGTTTGGGGGAATAGAAGGTCTTTGGGTGACCTACCAAATTGAATGGTCACAAATTAGTGATGTTCTAAAACGTTAAAGCACCATAAAGGTGAAACTCTAAAGCTTTAAAAGTGTTCTTGGCAGTAGAGCTTGTAAACAACTGAATTAAACTGGGGATGCAAGGAGATAAAGTGATTTGCCTTTTGGTGCACAAGGTGATGTGTGGGGGTGTTTTGGGCGATTTGTAAAAATGAACTTTTTTCTCCCTTCAAGTCAATTGGCACCCTTGTTTTTTCCAATACCTTTTGATTATAAATGGCCACCAAAAAAACCTTATTCCTTGAGGAGTAAGTGGAATATCCGTTTTTCTTTCAAGGAAGGGTATTCTTGAATATAATGTACTTGACCTGCCCTTTTGTGCGAGGCCCCAAAAGGCCAAAAGTGGACTTGCTTAGTTGGGGCCAATGTCAGGAGCACCATGGGGCACCCTCCATTTTGACATGGGTTGAGTGTCAAGAATGTCAATCTAGGTTTGATTCTCAATGTGATAAGTTGTCACCTTGCACATAGATGTGTTACAGTAGGTGGAAAGAAGGTTTAGGGGAGAACTTGCGAGTCCTCTTCGAATAGTCTAAATGTAGACTTGTGATTGGATTGCTAGACAGAGTCAAGGGACTTTAGGTGACGAAGCCTTGGACCACTTGGGAAGTTTGTATTGAGCTGAGTCCTTCCTAGCTGAGGCGAAAGGGAAAGGCTTGGGTTAACAATGTGTTAGTTGAAGATTGGGATGTCAGATGGAGAATTTACCAATATGTGGTTTGGCCAGCGTTCAGGTGAATTAGGTTTGTCTTAGGAAGTCGAGAAAGATGAGAACATGCTGAGGGACATTCGAGGACTAAAGTACCCTCCAAGTACACATTGAAAATTTCTTCAAGTGCTTGAGGTTTTTGTGCTGAAAAATTGAAGAGATCTAGAAATATCTGTCATTGTCATATAGCTCCAGTGCTGATGTACCAGGCTTAAGTTTTTTAGGGTTACAGTTCCAGGGGACTCCCAAGGATCCAAGTACATCAAAATAAAGAGTTGCACCTCTGTTGGCAGGATGACTCTGGAACATGATGACAGCCACCATCTGGAATAATACCCATTCTATCTCATCTTACATTCATCAACTTGAGTACGTTACTGGACGGAACTAGTTGTTGAAAGGTGTCAAGAGAGCATTTTCTCCCCTCTCATTGGCCACAAGGTTATGAAGCTTTGCCACATGTGCATGCTCCGGCCAAGGTTATGATCTTGACCAATTAGGTGACAGGGCACACATGGGTTGTGAGTTATAACCCATGTCCAGCCAACCAATCAGAGCATGAGGCACCCATTGATGAACAATTATGGAAAAAATAACCTACAAATGATTAGAAGAAGGGGATCAAATTGAGGCTGAAGTGTCTTAGCCGTGTTTCAATCCCTTAAAATTTTAAACCTAGAGAAACCCACTTCAATTCCACATTGCACATTGTGAAACTCAAACTCCTAAAGCAAAAATAATAAACATATTTTGCCCAATTGGGTTCCAGAATCACTTTGCCAAAGGAGTTTCTGACCAAACCCTATGTTTCAATCTATTGCATGCTTGAGTGGCTTACAAGACCTAGTCAAAGAAAATTGAGAAAGTATTGCAATGTTTTTTCTATAGCTTTGGTTAAAATATTTTGAATGTTGTATGCTCTATATATTAAATCCAACAATGTATACAACGTCATCAATTAAAATGTCTCTATTGGATGTTGAATACCACTTCAAAAAGCTTGACAATGCGATCACTATAATTATAATGTCTACAATTTGTTGCTAATAACCCACCACACATTTTCAAAAGAAGAACCCAAACCATATATCTCAGGATTCATCTAGATAGCAATGCTGTTGGCTTCACCAATTGTTGGATTTTTAGAGCTAGCATTGAGCATTTGAATTGAAGTTTTGTGTTTGTCAGTTTGACGCATGTTGAGCTACTTATGTCCTGATTCACATCACTGAAGTCTAGCATAGGTATCAGGCCACTGTATATTAGTATCTGAAAGTGTAACCAGCTGGTCAAAGAGCTGAATTAAGGAACAATACTTTGTTCATTTTCTCTAGAACCTGATATACTTTCTTGGTTTCATGCAAGAAGACAAAGAGACTTTGGAGCATCTGGGCTCCACCCATCTTGTCCTTGGTTTTATGAAAGGTGGAAAGAGAAGAGCATCCAAGCACAGGCTACTAGTATGGTGTCATTTATGACTTGTGACATGTGCCATGTGCCATGTTGTGATGCTCCGAACAGTGATGGGGGTTGTGCCATTGTTGACGAGGTAGAGGTTTGCTAGGTTGCCAATGGCCACTGTTGGATACACCCGTGATGTGATCACCAGACACCCACCTTGTGTAAAGTTTTCCACTACAAACGGGGCCACCTAACAGACACACCAAATCTGTGGTGAGATAAATTCACCAAAAGACAGTAACAAACAGTAATCCACAAGTAGATACTTTGAGAGAGAGCATTTATACTGGAGAGTAGAAAAAACACAACTGTTTCTGTAGAAATAATTTTGTTTCCAAGAACTCATGGAGCACCATAGCTTCAAGTTTTGTACATAACTTTTGTTTGCTCAAACTAAAAATGAGGCAGCAACTATGATGTATGGAAGAAGGGGCCCTTAATCAGACCAGCTTCAGCTAGTGACATAATAGTAGTATTAGTATTGGGCTTATGTGTATACATGTGAAAATCTTTATTCAAATGGACAAATGAGAGGTGGTCTCACCTACACATGAACACCCACAGACTGATCTACAAAGTGACAAACCCATATCTGCTACTATTTCATAGCAAACCTCATATTATATAATGCTAGTTGTAGTTTTAGTTTTTTAGCAATAGTAGAGAGTCTCACAAGTATGGGGGGTGATAGAAAATCTTCTGTGGGCAACATGTGGACAGGATTGCCATACACATGGAGATCAACACCAGGGAGCAAAGATGACGTGCACATCACAACCATACAAACAATTAGTTGTTGTTCTTGCTCTGTAGACACTTCTCAACACTGTAAGCTGTATAGACTCCAATTTCCACCAAGTCAATTTTTGTGGTATCAAAACCTGCAGGAATTTGAACAATAGCTGACAGAGACATTAGTGAGGAGAAGTTTCTTGGGATTTTGGGAAAAAAAAAGAAATCCTACCTGGTCTCATCACTGCAAACCCTTGTGATCCATTGACCATTCCCAGAATGAAAATGTAAAAGAACACAGCTATCTGTTCCTTGAAGTTCTCATAAGTTAAGACAGGCAAACCAAAAGGGCCAAATACACCCCGATGTGCAGACCCACCCTGACTGCAATTGAATTGGTCATTCATGCTGTCGGCTTCATCTGTAACAACCCCATCTATTGATACATCTGGGTAGTCAAAAATGACTTCCATGTCCAACTGCACAAAACTCATTCAAATCAGTATACAATTATAAATGCCACAAAGCATGTTGTTGGTTGGGTAGAGTGGAAAACATGAACTCACAAGTTTAGAAAAGTCTGCTTAGGTTTGGCATAAGTTCAAGATTTTCCTCAAATATTCACATGGACAGCACCAACACTGTGAATGGATGTCCAAAAGAATGTTGATCATAAGTCACATGAATTGTAAACCTACATTAATCTTTGATCTAAGGGCCACATGACCTATTACTGTCAACTGCCCACTAGCCACCTGGAGGGTTACTTTCCTTCTTTTGTGTTTCAGTCCATGGAACTCACCTGACTCCCCGTAGCACCATTGACTTTCAGAATAGCATTTGCATCAAGCTTCACCCCTGTCTTCACCTGCTCGCTGATCCTCAAGGACTCAACTTCCTCAATGGGCCAGTGGATGAAGTTGACACCTGTTTTACTAAAAAAACATCATCCATGATTTGGTACAAAGCTTCATTTACTAAAGGAGAATCCATATTCTCCCACACTCAGTATGGACTATCCACTGCAACTGTCCAAGGAATTGTGTGCAAAAGCACAAACCAGATTAAAATGAAACGATTCTTGAAAGAAATTCAAATTTATTACAAGGTAAGTGAGTAGGTTAACTTGCTAGAAAACCTGACCAACCCCTCTGCAATTCCAATTCTTCTGTGTCAATTTCATTCACCCAAGATAGCACAATGTGCCTTTGCTTTACTGGGTGAAAAAATGAGTCACTTGCATAGACCCTCCCATAGTCATACTGAGATGATTCAAACCCAGAGAAATCAAGCTCTGGGTTGTCAGGAATAAATTTATGAGCTGCACTGTCATATGAGCCCAATGCATAGACATCATGCTATGTATGAAAAGGCTTGCTTTAAGGACATATTTTTGAGAGCTAGGATCTGGATGGTAGAAATCAATACACTCCCAGATTCTAGTTCCAGGCAATGTATACAAATGGTTGTCTACCAACTCCCAGTGCTTCAAATCTTTGCTCTTTAACAAGTAGGCAACTCCAGTAGTATTAGTCTCTCCTATCACTGAGTCCACTGTGAAAACCCAACTGCCATCATCCTCCTATTAAGCAGCTGTTGGATCTCTGGATGTTATGTCACTAACAACTTGTGTAGGATTTCTTGCAATAGGATTTTCAGGCACTTTTACTCACTTTCTAAGAAGTGGGTCTGAGGGGTCTGCTGGTATGGCCTTGTTCTGTGTCTCCTTGAAGGTATGGTTCATCTTACTTAACCCCATTTGATGCCACAGAGGAAAACCCCCTTCAGCTCCCTCAAACAAATTGGTGCACACACTAATATTCTGGCTAACATTCACATGTATACAATGGATTTGAACCCACAGAGACTTGCAACTGGACCAATAAGCCCTTATTTCACAAAGACAAACTGAAACTCAGATGAAAACAGCCTACCTAATGAGTTATATTGTTGAAAGATGACAAAGGACTCTACCAAAGGGGAACTCATAGAATGAATGACAGATTAGGGTTTGAACATCACCCAAAAAAGACTAAAATCTTCTATTTCTCAACAGTGCAATCTCCACAAAACAATCACAAAATAAATTGGAACAGTGATCAGGAATTAGAAATGGCAGACCTGTGTAGATAATGAAAGGGACACCATTTGGGCCGATGGTACTTGAGCCTGACCACACTCCCATGACATCATACCACTAGTCTGGCTCCAAAACAATTTCCAAATAGAGCCAGTGAACGAGATATGTGGAGACAGCATGTGCCCAAGATATGTTTGGACCCCACAATGGCATAGATTGGTTGCACTGGTGAAACAAATGGTAGTAGCCCTTATGGTAAGTGGGACCTGTATTAAACCCCAACACAGATTGTCGAACTTACGTGGGCACAAAAAAGATGAAGAACTAAGAGATACAGACAAAGACAGAGACAGAGAGATCACCATGGTGCTTGACACCCAACAAACTAGTCAAAAGTTTTCTTGGTTTGTGTTGCAATAGCAGAAACTGCAACAACAGTTAGCCAAAGAGCTAAAGCAAATTTGTCAAGAAACTGTACAAGGAAAATGAAGAAGTTGGTTACAGGAAGTTGGTGCCCACCATTAGGGTTTGAAGATGAAGAATTGATTTCATGTCGAATCATCCCGTATGCCACACAGCAGACAAGAACCAGCCATGAGAAAATAGGTTGTGTATCACCTTGACATACATACAGAACATCAACATTGTGCCAAATGCGCAAAATCCTTGCAGCTTACCATTCATCCAATTCTCGGCAGGCTGGTAATGGAACGAAGTCTTGAGCAAGTGCTGTGGCAATTTTTGCATCATGACTGTCAAGAATCTCTTCAGACCTGGGTCCATTGAAGAAGAGATTCAACCAACTGGGTGCCCCTGTGCCTCTTATGACATCTACTACTAGCTAGATGCGTGTATGTAGGACGTTCACTGCCCCAAACAGCAATGCTACCAAACAGCAGATCACCAGCAGACATGTATTTGTGTCTAATTTCTGGCGTTGCAACGTAACTCCTCCTAGCTCCTGACTGTTGTGGCTAAATTTTGCAGCTTCTTGTCCTCATGAGGAATTGATCCCATGCATTCACCATCTAAATCTGCAGCTCTCCTTCCATGACCAGCGCGGCTCTCAATGGGGATCAACTTCTGATGATCCATCGATCCTGTAAGGAGCTGCTGCTGCTGCTACTCGATCAGCTTCGAGTTTGCACATACATGCTCTTGCACCCACAAAATTAAGCTCCTTACATTCAACAATTCTTACCAGACTCTCGTGTGCAATTTATTCTCAAAACTTGAGATACTAATCCTCGGCAACAAGTACTGTTACTACTATGAACTCATGTTTGACACTAATTAGTTCTTAACAAGGCCAACCAAAGATTAAAATTAAAATTAAAATTAAGAGCAGACTCGTTTCCCAAATTCTAGAAAATTAAACCCAGTTTGAAACACAAGATAATTTTGAAACTTAATTAAGTAGACTTCAAGACTAATTGTCAAAATTCTGAAATATTCAGATTGGGGCTGCCAGATCCCTTTTGTTTCAAAAAAAAATTAATTATTTCAACAAGATTTGCTGAACATGGGTCCAAAGGTGTTGAAGCAATTGGCCACTGCATAATCTGAGAGAATGATCTAGCAATGGCAGCTGCTAAAATCCCCTTTAATCAAACTCAGCAGCCCAAATGATATCTTCCACCATATCTACCTAGTGTTCTTGGTTTTATAACAATAGGGTGTTATAGTATTAGTGTAAAAATATATGGAGGCTGGCATTGAATTGGCTTGTGTGTAGATGTGCAGAAAAAATGTTACAGCCAATGAAATTGCTGAATTGGGGGGTTTGAATTAATTTTCATAGTTATCTTAGTGAATTAATATTTACATTTGTAATAGGATCTGCTAGGTTTATGAGAATTTTAGAGGACCCATGGAATAGTAGAAATTTATTTTCAATGTTCAGCAAAATAGGGTTGTGTGTAAGCCTGAAAATTGAATATATAAGAGAGGTAGGAAAATAAGTGACTTCTAAGTGATGCTTTATATCAGTGTTGGCTGGTTCCAGTTTTTGGTGGGTTATGGTTTTTGGTTCTTGAACCATCACGCTGCCCATTTAAAAATTTTGATTTTTTTTCTTTCCAGAACTGGATTTGTGAATTTAAAAAAAAAATCAAAACTGGAACCTGCAACTGCCCTCCAGCTAGAATTAAGCTCAGAACCAGAATCAGCCCCAAAACCCAGTTTATCAGGTTTCAGTTGTAAATTTTATTATTGTTATTTTTTTAAAAATTTAAAATTTACTTTGTTTTCCTGTGTTTTGGGTTTAAGGTTTCAGGTTTTTCTAACATGGGTTGAACATGTGATTAATTTGAGGAAAACCCTAAACCCTTAGGAAAAAAAGCACGGGTTTGATTAATAACAGTGACATTTTTTAAAATGATAATTTGAGGATGGGATGGGGAGGGCATTAGGCAATTACTTCTTCCTTTTGAAACATGTCACACGTATGTAATTTTTTATTTTTAAATTTATTTTTTGTGGGTTTAGGTATGTAGTTAATATAGGTGATCACATTTTATTGGTGATACAATGCTCGTAAACAAGAAAAAGAAAAAAGTTTTGAGCTATGTGAACCAGACCCACCTAAGATTTTTTTTAAAAAACCTGCAACTCGAGGTCTTGAAATCTGAGAAATAGGGGTCCAGAACCATATTGGAGGTTTTATCAAATTATAAAAAATCCTTGAAACAGAAATGAGGGTTTTTTCAAATTAAAAAAATAAAAATGGAACTAGGACTGGAGGTTCTCTTGAAAAGTGAGAACTGTCCAACACTGGCTCTCTTTACTACCTAGTGACAACTCGCTTGTTGGTTTTTAGTTGGAAGGTAGTAAAAGGATCCACTGAAGTAACCACCATGGTTAGCTAGGAAGCTTCAATTGAACAGAAAATTATTTCTCGATCATTTATTATTCATCCTTCATGGTGTGTTGGTGGGTTCACTTTGGCAATGGCATTTTTTTAATCTCATAAAGCACTAGGTAGAAAATCTTACAATTTTTTAATTTTTTTACAAGTAGTAAATAATGTTTTGACTCGTACTTGTGCCCTCAAACACATTGCAACATCAATTCTTCTGTTGTCATCATGTCAATAGTTCAAATGGAAAAACATTTATCTTTATGATATGAAGTGTAATTGTTATAATACATTCCACCTTACTTGGCTTGTTTGAAGTTATAAAGGCCATGGCACCTTGGCACCCACATGTTTCACTTATCTTGCAATAAAAAAACACACAAAATTATTATTTTTGATTATATATATCAATGAAATCAAATTTCACTTTGAGATTTACATGATGAAATTCAGCACCAATTGCATATGCAATATGACAATTTTGAAACTTTAAACACCCATAAAAGTTTCACTCTTTTTTTCCAAGGTATATGACAACGATTTTCTTGGTTATCAACACAAAGCTCACACATTTCAAAAGATAAATTGAGTTAAAAATGCAAGCTCCACTTTTTATTACCCAACACAAACAAAGTGGGTTGTTTAAATTGTTTTGGAGTTGACCATTTTTTCAAAAACGATTCAAATTAATTTTAATTGCCAATGGACACCCATGATGGATTATCAACCCTTATAGAAACCTACCCAAACAATGATAAAAAGTGGCCCAAACTAAGTCACCAAATCAACAATATAAATCGATCCAAGTCAATTAGATGCTTGAGAGTTATTTCAATCCCTGCAAACTCAATGGGTGCTAGTCATTGAACCCTTGGCATTTGAAACAATTTTGTCAAAATTGTGGTGATAGAAATTGTTTCAGTTGCTGACGTTGTGATGACCAAAATATTGGCAACCAAATAGTTTAAGTCAAACTATTTTAGTTGTCGAAATTACAATGACTCGATTTGTTTTCAGTCACCAAATGTCCATGGGGCAAATTGAGTGAGAAAGTTTTTTGGTCCATGTCTGACCTATTGAATGAAATCGATGCGTTTGAACGAATGTTGATGTGACGATTGACACAAAATGGGTGTGCCAAATCATTTTTGACAAGCTTGATTTGAATTGTAACACTTGTTTTAACATCTAAGAAAACCGAAACCCTGTTTACATAAAAAATGATGAACTTGGTAGCTAGGTTAGAGTCAAAAAGCCCCTTAATTTGCAGCACGCTTGCCAAAATTGTTCTTGTTGAATCATCTACAATACCTCCAGAGCTGATCCCTAATGAGAGCTTTGCAAGGTTGAAAGTGGTGTCACAAACTTCAGAGAATGTCTCCACATAATGGGACATTTGTAAAGTTTAGGGTGTAAGGTTTAGAGGGTTTAAAGTTTAGGGTAAACCCTAAACCCAATCAACCTATGTCACGTTTAATGATGTCCATTCAAGACTGGTCATGACAAAAGATATAATCCAAAATGTTTAATTTATTTTCTACGGATCTTCATGCAGGTCTGGACCCAACAAGCACATGAATGCCTTATGAACCAACTTCAAACTTCAATGTAGGAACCAAGTTAGAGTTCAAGATACTTTACAAATGGAACATTTTTCTTTCCGATCGGAATTGCTCCTCCTCCTCCACCTTGTGCAACACGAAAGCAAGAAAGAGCCCCAAAAAAAAAGAAGAAAAAAAAGAGGGAGAAAGCAGAAATCTCTATGGCATTATGGAGAAATGAGAAAGCACAAAGCACCCTAAACCCTACAAACTGAAATTGGGACTTCAAGAGGATACAGTCCTATTCCAGTTCCAAAAGTTAAACAAAACTGAGATGTTATTTTGTCTTGGTTCCTGTTCTCTCTAATGGCAATTTGGAACCAGGACCCAATTCCCTTGCCAATTCCTCTGACCTGTGAACTGGCAATTCCAGTTCAAGCCCAGTTCCATCTGTTAAGGCTGTTCCAATTAGGTTTTAAGGAACTGAAACCAGAACTGCCAATTCCTAAACATCAATCCAGTTACCTGGCCAACACTGGTTTTGTCATCTTGCATCGGACGCCATTCATGGTTGTTTTACTTGTCGTGCATCCCCTGCATTTATCAAAGGTTATGTTTGATGCATAAATAGTTTAAATTTGTCCAGAACCAAACTTTGAGCTTGCCAACAAATTTATGAATAGGCAACTGTCATGCAACCAACGCTTAAGCTTAGAGTTTAACATTTGGGATTCACGATTCATTAAAAGCATTGATGATTGGGTCAAGCTGGTTGCTTAGGGTTTCCAACCGAATAAAGGAAGAGGCACCCTTAAAATGTACTTACATCTTTAAGATGGAAGTAAATTGGTGATTGTGTGTTCAGAGACATATGACAACATTTAGTTAGTATGGCTCTCATCAGATCATCAACATTCAGTTAAGTTGGCTATTGTAATGTTTCAAAATTAATCAATATACAGTTGCGCATGTCTCATTTGAAGCATCAAGGATTTTGTTAAGGTGGCCAACAATGATTTGGGTGGAGAGAATTAGTGTTATAAATCAATTCACAACTCTGTTCAACAGTTCTAATTGAGTTTTGAAACTTGAAAAATGCTTGTTTGCCATGTGCCATGTTCAAAACAACACCAATTGTCTACCTTTTCCAAGTGGATGTTTTTGTAATTATATAGTCCTGACCTTTTGGTTGGCTATAATGATGAATATCTATTTATGTGCTTTCTCAGTTGGCATTAATTTTCTTTGTGTTTTTAAACCTAATATGTTGCTCTTGAATCAAAATGGAATACACATCATAATAATTTTTGACCCATAATCTATTAGGTTTTTATTGTGAAAGGTCAAATCATAATTGGGTAATATTCAATATAGCAATAAGATTGAAGAGGCAATTCTTTGAATAAATCATGTATTCATGTTCCTTCTAATCATGAGCTTAAAAGAGATAAGATGTAGTATAATGTATCACTGGCAAATGTCTCTTTCTTTCTCTCATGTTGAATTGTGAACTAATCATGACTGCTTGAAAGTTACTATGTATCTAAATTTGAACTCTCAAACATTTATTGTTTTCTGAAATGTGATTGCAAACTTAGTCAAGGCCAGTTCAAATCAAGTCACGGTGATTCATTATCTCACCTTCTATTTCTTTCAATGTCTCAAGTTTCAAATTTCAATGTTCCATGTAAAGTTCTTCCACTTAGTTCATAGTTCATCTTTTGTTTGTTCAAGTAGTGAAACATCAAATCATAAAACAATGAAACATCCCTACGTCTTCAAAACACAGCTAGTATCCAAAATCTCTCCTTAGCATATCTATGAATTGGTGTTCTTCGTCAAAATGAAATAGTTAAAGTAAATTAAGTTATGATGAATATGGTGGTTACCACACACACTCTCACACTCCCCTAGTTGTATGTAAAAAGCAGCTCGAGCACATGCACACACAGTCCCCTAATTGTCTGCAGGATTGGATTACCGTTATTCCCATGTTGAACATAAATACATGTTGGCAGAATTGTTTGGCAAAATGCAAAATTTTGGTGAAGCATCTTTTCAGAGCTCTATTTTCTGCAGCAATTAACTTATGAAAAATTGAATTCACCTCTGAGAAGAAATGGAACATCTCTACTGGGCTCAAAAACTCAGAAGGACATTGTTTACTTTTGACTATGTTCATCCTCTGCGAAACACAAAGAGCTGTCTTTTAGATGTTTTTACATCTGTTTGTACAGAGTCCTCATCTACAATAAGAAGCGTTAATACGATTTTGCAATGGTGGGTAATTTGTAAAGAAGGATCTGAGAAGTGGATTTGCGGTTGGAGTTAACTAATCTCTCTTAGTTCACAATATACACTTCACTGCAATTGACAAGTTCTGATCTGCACCTCAGGGCCCTAGCCTCTCAGCATGGAATTCTCCTTTTTTGAATTCTTCAGACTTGCTGCAGAAACAAGCAAGACAAGAAAAAGCAGTGAACATCTGTCTCTGACATGGAGACGACAGTTCTTTGACACACTCTGCATTTTGTGAACGATTAAGGGAAACTGTGTGTGTGTATGTGCATGCCCGCATGCTCTGCATTATGATAGAAAGCTGGTGAGAGCATCGAACAAAGAGAGCATTTGACCCTCATTCTTATCCTTACTGACAAGATTGAAAGGCTCCCAAGTAGGGCATGATTCACTTGGAAACCTTACTGTCATCATCACCATTAAGTGTCCAAATCTGCTTGGTTGATGTTATGCATCAACTGGCACTCAAGACATCACCAACATTGTGCTTAGTACTGGAGACCTCATCAGTTGTTTGTTACTGTTTGTTATTAGAGCTTCTCTGACAAAACTCAATCACCCTTGGTGCTTAGGAGTCACTGTGAACGAACATCCAGTGATCTCAACACTTCCTTTTTACCACAGCATAGCAGCAACAAATCAGCAAAACCAAAAGCATGAAGAAGAGGAACCCAAATGCCACAGAACAGATCAAACAACCAGAAATTGAGGAGTGGTTTGATGAACAATGAGAGCCATACACATGCTCTGGGATCTTTAGCAGCCCAATGTATAGTATTGACTGTCTACCATCAGTGAGTGGGGAACAATGAGAAACTTCACAGAGATAGTCTGGGAATCCACGCGAGAGTTTTCTTGAGTGGCCTGTCAGTCAAGGGCAACAGCAAATTGATGACTGCAAATCAGCAATTCTATTGCATGGAGTAATGAATTTTTTTCTAACATAACAGAATTTTCTAAACCCTGGGAAATGATGTTCTAGCCTCAAATTCCACTTAGTTTCCAAAATAACTCTGTACATAAGAGGAAGGAAGTTAACAACTATGGCAGTGCAATGATACCACTAGACATGCTACAAATTGAATGAACTTGATATTGTGATTGACAAGACACACTGCTGGTATCACCAATAGTCCATACAAGAACAAACACCATGCTCAAAGTGATGAAAGCGATTAACATCCCTCACCATGATTGCTCTCCCAACTATTTTTGAAATGAACTTTGTGGAAGTGTGGCAATCTTCACAAATCCGCAGATTTTTTATTATTCGGAGTGGAGTCCCAGGGGCTGTGTTGATGAGGCCCAATGCAATAGCAAGTTTCACACTATGGTGACACAATTGAAACACCTTTTCTTCTTCTTCCTCATTATGCAGCACAAATTTAGTATCTGGCACATACCCCACATCATGCATGAGCCCTGACAATCTATGGAGTTCTGTGTGGATTTCCATCATCTGAGGGTGGTCTTGATCACCTGCTATAAATGAATGCACCTCATTTTTCACTTCAATCCAGGTGCAACCTGTCTGATTCTCCACGCCTCTCTCCTGTCTCTTCTGTTCAACATTCTCACAGAGATGCCTGTTTCCAGCAGCAGCGTAGATGTTTGATAGCAAGACATAATCCACTGCATTTTCAGGCTCCAATTCAAGAAATTGTTTAGCAACACGTTCTCCCATCTCCAGATTACCATGAATTTTGCAAGCACCAAGCAAAGCCCTCCATGCAGGCACATACGGTTTACCAGGCATCACCTTTATCATATTCTCTGCCTCGTGTAGTTTGCCAGCACGGCCAAGAAGGTCAACCATACAGCTGTAATGTTCCGATTTTGGTGAAATCATGTAAACTGTGATCATTGAAGCATAACAGGACATGCCTTCATCCACCAAACCTGCATGGCTACAAGCTGACAGAAGACAAACAAAAGTGATATCATCTGGCTTTACACCTTCTTCACACATCTGTTCAAAAAGTTTAAGAGCTTCATTACCATGCCCATGCATGGCACATCCTCCAAGTATGGCATTCCAAGAGATCACATCATGTGATGGCATCTTGTTGAACACTGTCTGAGAATCCTCCATGATCCCACATTTTGCATACATGTCAACCAAGCTATTCCCCACAAAGACATTTGAATCGCATCCACTTTCAATGATCTGCTGATGAACACACCTGCCCTCTTCAAGTGCAACTATGCTAGCACATGCATTCAGCACCCCCACAAAAGTTATTGAGTCTGGCTGCACACCTTCCTTATTCTTTTGTTGAAATAGTTCCAGTGCCTTTTGCCCTTGCCCGCATTTCACATGTCCCAATATCATGGAGTTCCAACCAACCACATCATGTGATGGCATCTTGTTGAACACTCTCTGAGCATCCTCCATGCTCCCACATTTTGCATACATGTAAACTACGCTACTCCCCACAAAGATATCTGAATCCCATCAACTTTCAATGATCTGCTTATGAGCACACCTGCCATCTTCAAGTGCAAGTACATTGGCACATGCATTCAGCACCCCCACAAAGGTAACAGAGTTTGGTCGCACACCTTCCTGTTGCATTTGTTGAAACAGTTTTAGTGCCTTCTGCCCTTGCCCACATTTCACACGTTCCAATATCATGGTGTTCCAAGTGACCACATCTCGAGATGTCATCTTCTTGAAAATTTTCCAAGCATCCTCAGTGCTTTCACATTTTGCATACATGTCAACTAAGCTATTCCCCACAAAGACATCAGACTCACAACCATTTTGAATGATCTATTAATAAACATGCCTGCCTTCTTCAAGTGCTCCTAAACCAGCACATGCATTAATCACAATTGAACAAAACTGAATGTGTCAGGACTCATTCCTTCTTGTTGTATTTGTCGGAAGAGCTGCATTGCTTTCTGGGCTTGCCCATCCTTCATATATTTCCTAAGCTTTTTATTCCATCCAAGAATGTTCAATTGCACTGTGACTGGTGCCATTGCAGCAATCCCTCTTGCCACCCATGGTGGGTTTTGTTGGTCCTCAACCCGTAGTGGATTTGGTTTTTTTGCATTTCAATTCCAATGGGGCCCCAATTTTATCATGAGAGTATTGCAAAATCTAGGTCCATTTCATTCAAGCTCGATCACAATATGATTGGTTCAATGTATGTAATACCTTCATTTTTTCATTTTTGATGTTGTGATGAGAAATATTTAAAAGAAAAAAAACTATGTAATACTCACATCTAAGGCATAGAATGTTGGCTAGATTTTTTTGTGTTTCATATAATACCCAAATGTTGGGCATAAAATATACATATTTAATGATAAACAAAATTTGACAAAGATGGTTTTGAATTTTTTTTTTAATTAGAAAAAATAAAGAAATTTAAAATTTTGATCATGAAGAAGAAATAGAAGAAAAATAATTTAGAACAAGAAAAAAGATAATAAAATTTTAGAAAAATAATATAATTATAAAATTAGAAAAATAATCTAAAAGAAGAAAAAAAAATTCAAAAAAAAAGTTTCATTTTGATCAGAAATGGCATTGCTTTTTATATGTGAGTATTACATGTTGGGATTAAATTTTCAACTACTATTAGTATTTTCCATAATAGGCAATACCTACATGTTACCCATACAATAGGTGTTAGTTTTGGGAATTCCAGACCATTGTAAACACGGTGTTAAAACTTAAAATTGAAACAAGTATTGTAAGGCTCAAAACCTAAACCCTCAACCTCTATATGTAAATTCAACCCTCTTTTAAAAATCATATGTTTTATATTAATTTTCTTATGATTTAAATGATTGAATTATATAATCATTGAAAATACAACAAATGTTTTTTTCTTACCTCCTTAATCATTTGTTCTAATTAAAATCAACATTATTTTTTATGTCCTTGATTGATTTCTATAAAAATATATGTTGAAGTTCATTTTACACCTTGTGGATTCCATTATTATTTTTTCCCTTTAGAAAAGTAAAGGTTTAACTATGAAATAGAGAGGTTTACCCCAAATATAGAAAGGTTTAGTTGAAAGGTATAGGTTTAGCCAAAAAGATATAAAAGAATTATTGGGAGGTAAATTTTTAGCCAAAAAATAAAAATGTTTTGTTGAAAGGTTGAGGTTTAGCCAAAAAAAGATATAGCTTTTGCTAAGAGTTAAAAGTTTAACCAAGAAGATATATTAGTTTAGCCAAGAAGAGATATAAGTTTTGCCTAAAGGTAAAAGTTTAGCCAAGAATAGATATAGGTTTTGCCAAAAGAAAAAAGTTTGGCTAGGAAGATATATAAATTTTGCGAAGAGAAAAAAATTTAACCTCGAAGGGATATAGGTTTCACCAAAAGAAAAAAATTTAGCCAAGAAGATATGTAAGTTTTGCCAAGAGAGAAAAATTTAGTTGTAAAAAGATATAGTTTTTGCCAAGAGATAAAAATTTAGCCAAAAAGATATATAAATTTTGCCAACAAAGAAAATTTTAGCTAAGAAAATATATAGGTCTTGTGAAAAAATTAAGTAAACCAAAAATAGATATAGGTTTTGTCAAAACATAAAAGTTTTGCCAAGAAAAGATATAGGTTTTGCCAAAAGAAAAAAAATTGCCAAGAAAATTTATAAGTTTTGTCAATAGAAAAAAAATTGCCAAAAAAAATAGGTTTTGCCAATAGAAAAAATTTTAACCAAGAAAATATATAGGTTTTGTCAAGAGATAAAATTTTAGCCAAGAAGAAATATAATTTTTGCCAAGAAAAAAACGTTTTGCGAAGGAAAGATATAAGTTTTGCCAAGAGATAGAAATCTAACCAATAATAGATAAAGGTTTAGTTAGGAAGAGATATAAATTTTGCCAAGAAAAGATAGAAAGGGTAGGTAAGGGATTGGTTCTTAGTTAGTTGGGTTCAAGGTATAGGCTAAGAGGTAGGTCAGTAAAGTAGGCAGGTTAATAGGGTAATTAGGTGGGAGGGTAGTATGGAAGGTTAGGGTTCAGAAAAAATTGGCCCAAAAACAAAAGGTCAAAGGTCAGCATGCAAAAAAAATTGATTGTGGTAGAATGTTGGTTAATGTAGGGTGAAGAGGTAGATGAAAAACATAGCCCACTATGGACAGAATGGCGAACTGTGCAGTCATGGAGGTTGGCTCATTCTGGCCTAAACAGGGAAGACGTCATACACCCCACTGGTATGACGAAACGTTGAATACCCCATAAATCAAGGCTGGAGTGAACCGGCATCCACTAATGCACCAGTTGAGGATGAACTCGTTGAAACAGTTCTGCGGATGAACAAAAATCCCATCCTCCCTGC
>Ga0116229_10000895_pt1 | contig 44008 bp, 36 predicted proteins | sample S1TSphgellanicum_3_FD_87313 | JGI IMG/M metagenome (GOLD analysis project Ga0116229, IMG submission 87313) | Host-associated microbial communities from peat moss isolated from Minnesota, USA - S1T2_Fc - Sphagnum magellanicum MG | ecosystem: Host-associated > Plants > Peat moss > Unclassified...
AAAAAAACAAAAAAAAAAAGTAAAAAAAGAAGAAAGTAATAAAAATAATGAAACAAAGATGAAAATGAAGAGGGAGGGGGGGGGGGGGGGGGGGGGGGTACTAGTGTCATTAATGCCAAAAGTTGCATCCATTGAAATTGCATTGTTGTGCCCCATGTGAACATTGATTCCAATTGGATGGGTGTTTGGATCCCAACAATGAATGGCACTTGAATCCCACCAATATTCGTCATTTCTTGGAGAAAAAACATCATCCTAATGACTATAAGCCTAAGTTTGAATCGAGATGGTGAAGTTGGCATGTGACCACCAACTTCCTTCCTTGTGTTTTCGATCGAAGTAGGCGATGTCAATTTAATGAAATCTTTTTTCATCATGAGCTCCTCATGTTGACCCATGCCCACCAAATCACCTTGTGTTTATTATATATTTGCTTCACCATGTGCCTCAAGCTCAATTGGGTCCAAATGTGGTCCTTAAGAACTTGAGACATTCAAGGAGCATATAGTGACATCTGAGCCATAGATTTAGGATCATTTTGCCCATGTACAAGCTCACCTTTAGTGTGAATATGGGCACAATGATTTTTTAAAAAATCTCAACCACCTCTAGTCATACATATAATCGTTTGATCGAGAATGCTGCCAAACAGCCACATTTGATGGAACTAGTATGATCTAGGTCACCATGATGATATTCTAAACCATACCCACGTTCATACCTACATCACATTCAATCAGTTAAAGAAAGGCTACATTCCAATTTTTGTACTACAATTCTAATACATAACAAGTAAATGAAAGTGGAAGATGTGGATTAAATCCTTGCAAAACTATTCTACACTTACTACAACATATTTGCATTACAATATGCACACATTCATAATTCCTAGCTTGATTTTAAACACACATGTGTTTATAGTTCATCAAAACATTATATTCATGGTTATTTCATATAACCATAATTTGTATTTCAAGATACAATGTAAAAAATTCATAAACAGAATTACAATTCATTCTTTTATAATTTTGATACTTCAAAAAATTCACACAACAATTTGAATATGAAAAACACTACAAAGTCTCTATATTTTTTGTTTGGTGAAAATTTCAATAAAAAATACAACCCAAAATTTCCATGTTCTATTGAGATGAAATCAAACAACAAGATTAAATATGTGGTATCAAAAAATAGAGACTGTAATTTCTGCTACAAAGTACATACATATCTTTCTTTATTCCAAATTGTGTGTCTACAAATGAATATCCTTTTCCCAAAACTCCCATCTTTGGGCAATCCCCAAATCACTATCAACATGATTCAAAACTAAACAAAAATTCAAAATTTAAACCTCAAATGTCCAATGATCAATCCCTTTCCTTAATGCCTTGTTCATCCATAACAATGTAATCAACCTACCCTTTTAATAGAAAGTAATACCCTCATGTGATACATACCAAGTATGCCCGAGGTGGTGCTAAATTGTGGGGTTTTTGACATCTTTTTATGCAAGCATGTTCTTATGAATGTTCCATTCCATTGGGGTACGTAGGTCAATTCATTCACCCTCTAAGAAGTCTTGGACACATGCATATGGGATATATGCCACATTAATGGATTTACTGTTTGAACCCCCTGTGGCGTTCACCTTTAATTCACACCAAATCCACATTGGAAAATGGTGACTTGGTTGGGTTTTGAACTTGTATACTTTGGGCTTTAAGAGCTTGACCCATGTTTTTAACCTTCTTAAAAATGCATTTATGATGTAAGCACCCATCACAAATGCCTTCAATATTTTAACTCGACAATAAACATGAAAAAGGTTGATTGCATGGTATATGCATGACTATCATTAAATAAATGAATGGTGAAAATGAATCCCTAATTTGAATTTTTTTATGACACGCATTATATTAAAAATTGCAATATCTTTGTTATCACAAAGTTAGGGTTTTCTATACATGAATCACACAATTAAAACCACCAATACCATGGTGCCTAATGTTCAACTTCTAAACCCTATAGAAAAAACATGACATTTGTTTTGGCCACCCAATTTTGCATTCACAAATAAAATCTATTGGAATAAACAATATGAAAAAAACATATAATAAGTTTTAATGGTACCTCTTATGTGAGGCATGGTATTGTTTTTAAGATAGCCAATTAGGCTTACATCTCTTCAAGTTATACACTTAAAACCCTTGACCTTAAACCCCCAACTATTTGATGAGCAATGGGCATTGTGGACCATCAAACATGTGATTATATATATATATATATATATATATATATTATGTTGATGTGAATCTCCATACCCTATGCCCTAAACTCACCCTATGCAATGGGGGTGGATAGTTAATGGTGAAGAAGGGGAAAAACATAAATAAACAAACACCAATATACAAATATATTATAATATAATAATTGTGTAAATAAATATACAATAAGTATGTAATTAAGTCATTGGGCAAAAAAAAATTTAAAATAAAAATATTATAATTAAAAATCATCAAAGGCCAAGGAGAAGATATTATTCATACTTATTTTAAGTTGAAAGTGGCCTTGGCTTTCCTTGGAAAGAGAAAAAATGAAATGATCTTGATCCATATATGTGGAGGTGAAAGGTTTCATATAAAGTAAAATCCTACCTAATTTTTTTTTGATTCATATTTTATTAAAATCAAGATGCCCCAAATATTTAATGTAATAAAAAAATTTAAAACCCAAAGGTCCTTAGGTACACATTTGGGGGTTAAATTAAATAAACCCTACTTGGACATTTATATAATATGCATTTAATTAGGTCAAAATGGAGGTGGACCAGTAAAGGAAATCATGTTAATGAACATTGTCTAAATTTGCAATATTCGCCCTTTTGCATTCAAATGGAGTATTGGCTAATGAAATACCCACAATTGTCCGTGTCTTCAATAGAATACCATATTACCTTTTCAGGTTCGGCACAAATTATAATTTTTTCATTTTTTTTTGAATTTTTCAAAATAAAGTACTGAATGTCGAAAATCTCAAAAATTCAATCAAGGCAGCCAGGTTCAAACCCATAACCAATTTAGAAAAAATATGAAACCTTTCTTCAGTCTAACCAAAACCACAACATGAAACAGATGAAAGCTTTAATATCATCAATAAATTTATTCTTTATATGTTGAAAATTTCAAAATTAAAACTTAAGTGTCAAATCAAAATCTTCAAATTATATTAATTATTCGGCACATTAATGCTAAACCTAAAAATGTAATATGGTACTCCCTTAATGCAATACATTTATTTGAATAGTTGTTATTTTCATTTAAGCATTACAAGTGGCTTGTGTGAACAAATCCAATGGAAATGTAATACCCACATTTTTTCATTTGAGCATTGTACTGAACAAATGGGTCATACTAATGACCATGTAGGTAGGTATGGTTGGGTGGTGTTTGGTAAGTATTTATCTTTAGGGCTAGTAGGTAGGAAAGTGAAATGATAGTTATTGTTTGATGTAAATAATTCCTTTATTTGGGTAGTTGCAATTATCTTCATCTAAGCATTACAAGTGTCTTATGTGAATAAATCCAAGGGAAATGCAATATCTACATTTTTTCATTGGAACATTGCAACGGGCAAATCGGAGGTTGGTTGTATTGATGACCAAACAAGTATGTATGGCTAGGTGGTGTCTAGTAGGTAGCTATTTGGGTGGCTAGTGGGTATGAAAGTGAAAGGATGAAGCAATCATTTACATGATGAAATGCAATACTTTCATTGGATCTCGTCATTTGGTGGTGCCACGTGGATTGCAATACCTACATTTGGTTTCATCAACATTTCCTCATGCTTGTGTGGTGTGTAGGATGTTAATTGGTAGGTGCCTAAGGATAGATGGGTAAGTAGGTATATGAATGTCACTTGGTAGGTAGTTGTGTGGGCAAGTAAGTAGGTGGGGATGAGACTAGGTCATTTGAAATATGTAGGTGAAAAGGTAGGTAAGAAAAAAAAATAGGCTAAGGTAGGTGGGTGGGAGGGTGGGGTGCTAATGCACTCAAGTGGGTCCAAAAAAAAACCCCACATTATTTTTTTGGGAAGTCCAAGGGTCGACAAGGCGGAAAAAAGTCAAACTATGTTAACCACCTTGGTCCAAGCTAGTTAACACAAGGAGACGAAAGGACATAAATTCAAGAACCATCCACTTGACTGTCCATCCAAATGGTGCATTCGTGGGTGCTAGTTCACATTGGCCCTGTCCCTTCTGCTTTCACCCATTATCCCTCCTTCCAATGGTATATGCAAAGTAAGGAAATTTTATTAAATTTCAATATGAAATGTTGATACTTAAACATTTAATGCACAAGGTTCAAAAGTAATCTATCTATGAAGGAAGGTAATTTGTTTTGTAGTTTAGTTATGAGATCCATCGAACTGGGATGGTTTAGATCATGTTCTTAGTGTCTTTGGAAAACTCTTGAAGAAGAGGGGCGCATGGGCTTGGTTCCATGACATTTGAACTTGTGGTGCAAAAGTTTTTGAATATTGAATGATTTTTTCATTGAAAATTAAATTAAATCATAACTAAAAATTTCAAGGAATTGGAATGTGCTTGTGGTGTTGTTAGAAAGATCTTGATGAGAAGGATTTATTGGAATTTATTTGATAAGTTTTGGATTCAGATGGTGGGAAATATTGATTTTAAAGTGATTTTTGCTGTTGAAAAATTAAATAAATTCCAAAAAACCAAGTTTTGGAAGGAAAAGTCAATTGAAACTGTGGTAACACTTGGGCCAATGGCACAAGCCACACTAATTATAATAGTTGTATAAGTAGGAGCAGTGAAAATATATGTAGCAATAGTGGAGACACTTAGAAAAAAAGAGAAAGGATGAAACTAACCAAAGTGAACTAACAGCCACCAATGCACCAATTCCTCGTTCTATCCATTAGATGGGCTATGTTTCTTCATTCGGTGCTAAATGGGGTTCATCATAGTCCATTTCTTTTTGTTGTTGACCACTGTATTTATGTTTTTTTGTTTTTTTTTTTTGGCCATTTTTCCCCTAAACCTGAACTCACACATAACTACCTTACTCACCTTCCTACCTTCATAAGTACTATACTGACCTTGACCTACTTTACTAATTACCCCCCTATTAACATAGTTACCCTAATAACTAGTTATCCTACTAACCTAACTAATTATACTAACTACATACCCTACTAACCTACTACCTTACTAACTAGCAATCCTATATACACAACCACCCTATTGACATGAATACCTTACAAACCTAGCCACCTTGATAAAGTAGCTTATTTCCTACATATTAACTTGTTTATCTACTTAACTACCTTGCTAATGTAATTTCCTTCCTACATGTTAACTTGCCTTTCTACATGCCTACCTACCTACCCAACTACCTACCTATTTACCTATTTACCTATCTATGCACCCACATTCCTACCTACCATTATGTTTACCTACCTACCTACGTTTTTTACATAGCCAAATACTTAATTAATTACCCATTCATTTATCCCCCCGCCACCAATCCTACCTATCAATTTATTAAAGTTTGCCCATGTTCATGGATGATGAACATAGGTTCCCATATGTAAGTACTACAAACAATGTCATTATTGCAACCATTTTAGTTTAGTTAATACATATTTTACTAAATTTTGTTCACTTAATTTATTTATGGAATGGACATTACAATACATCTTTTCATGTAATTATTATTAGTATGTATTATTGGATTATGGTTTAAGTTTAAGGTTTGCAAGACATAAATTATTAACAAATTTTTCACAAATCTATAATAATTAACTTAAACTAGGTTAAATTTGGGGGAAATTTTTTAAGGTTTAGACATTTGAGAAACAATATAATTTCATTCTATATCTTTTTTAAAGAGAGTGGAAAAAATCAACTTGGAGCAATCACACAAAGGTAAAAGACATACCTTAAAGTTTTTTTTTTGGTTAACAAATATTTGTAGTTAAAAAGATTTAAAATTTGGTCTTTAAATTGTTATTCTATATTTTAATAATTTTTTGTTTTGCATTATATAATTTGTATAAGTTGCATAATTTTTTGGGTTTAGGGCATATATCATTAGGATTATTTTTTGATAGGGTTTGTATAGTTAGGGTTTTAATAGGGTTTATGGCAAAATATCATTTGGATTTTTAGGGTTTAGCAATTTGGTTCATATATTTTAGTGCTTAAAATTTTTACTTTAAACTTTGTTCATTGTATTGGTTTTTGATCTTATCAATTATTTAATTATATAACATAATTATGAATTTCCTTTGTTTCCATATGTTCCATAGTTATAGTTCAATATTTTTTAACCCACTTTTGTACGAGTTCTATTTTTTAGGGTTGTGTTTTCAATTGAAACTACAAACCTTGGTGGAACATTGTCATCTTTTATTCCTAAAGGTATGCATTTGTCTTTTACTATTTCTTTTGTTTTATGTTTATATTTTCACAATTCAACTTCTTTTCATTTCCTAGCTATTGGATATAGAATGGGCATCAAATTTCATTAAGTAGACAACCATAAATAAAATATCTATACCTTTAGTCGGCTATTTCATATTTAATATTTCTTTGTAGTTTGATTTTTTCATACCCAAATTCGAATAATGCATTTACTCCCCACAACCAACATGGGTTTTACAACCTAAGGCAATTATTGGATTTTACACCTTTCAAACAATGTGCATTAATGATCATTATGTGGGTATTGCTACATGGGGCTTTCAAACATTATGGGTTTAAAGTACAATGTGAGTATTTGCATATGTGAACATTTTTAATGATGGAAAGTTTGCTAGCTTAGTGCAGGTATTGCCAAAGTTTATTTTAGTATATGGGTTCATAATGTAAGTGTTGTATGTGATGTACATTGGAACAATAGGTATTTTATATCATGATGTCAATATTACAATGGGAATTCCAAGTCACAACATCGATTTTAAAAGAACCATGTAGGTATTGCATTTTGGGTTTTTGTTCAATGATGAATGTTTTTAAAATTTGAATTCTCTTGGTGGAGGAATTTGTGTTACTTCTTTTCAATCATGGAAAGGATTCCAAAATCTCATTCCATTCATGTCCAAAACCCCACCAAGTCCCCTCTTTCAAACAAGGACTTGGTGTGGACATTCGCGATATGCCATGGAGGGCAAAATAAAATGAACATTCAATTTGCTTATGTTCCATATGCTCGCATCCTAAAAAATTTAAAAGGTGAACGAGGGGACATGGGCACCACTGTGGAATGGAATGTTTACAAAAACTTTCCAAGCCAAACAAATATTAAGCAACCAATTATCAAAAACCACTTCGAGCATATGTGGTAAACATTTATGGCACTAACCTTTTTAATTTCTTTAACTCATATACCAAAGATGTAATCATTTATGTATTGAGTGTTTTTTGGTCTAGGTATCAGTGTGGGTATGGACTAGAGGATTATCAGGAAGATTCAACCTACATTCGATCTATTTAATGAGGATGCCTAGTGTCATTTTCAATCAAACGTCTATACACACAACCCAATGTGGCCAAGATCACGATCTATCATAAGGCCCATACACAAGTTAATGGGTCATTTGCACATGGTGAGCATGTCCTTGAATCCATTTCTCATATGTTTCGTTATGTTTCACGCATGTCACAAGCATTGCAAGACCACATATGGGCCCAACTAAACTTAGGTTACATAACCAAACAAATATATGACAAACATAAAACAATTTGGTGGGAACATGTGAACGTGAGCCAAAACATGACACGAAATGATTTCATTTGGCTTCAAAACATTACATATTAGGATTGGAAATAGAAGAAAAAGAGTTGGCATTTACGCATTAACCTTGGAATTTCAATTTAATCTTGGGCTCTCCAACATCCAAAGGATGTGTTCTTTTTCCAAAATGGTGGTGAAATCAACAGGATTCAAGTCCCATTCACTATACGTATTCAAACATTGACTCAATGTAAGTTCGTGTTATCATATGGCCACAGTGGTGCCATTTCTATGGATGTCACATTTGGCACAAATGATATGAAATTTCATTTATTCACTTTGATGGGGTTTGATGATCAGTGCACGAGTGTCCTTTTAACGTGAGTCATTATAAGTAAGCAAATAGTTGAAGATTTGATCGAATGGTTGAAACCATTAAAAGATAAGATGCTATCACACATGCCACATTGGAAACCATCATGTTTTTCCATTGATGATGCACCACAAGAATTGACAACATTACAGTTAGTTATATATCTAGTACCTACTTTATGTTTATTTCTTTGGATGTTTTTAAATATCTTTCATAAAATTCTTGATCATTTTTTAAAGAATTCTTGATTACTTCATTTGCATGTTATGTTGTACTGACCCTATCCATTGACATTATTAGAAATCTTGTCATTTGCAACTAATCACTATGCAACTAGCATGCAATTGATTGTCATTTACAACTATCCTAGTCATATTTACAACTACAAATTTGGTATTGTATAATTTTTGGGTCATATAGTTGTGTGTGCAATTAACATGCAACTAAATGTGTACAACATGGACATGTGTCATAAAAATAATGGCCTAAACTTATACATACTTAAATTATTCTACTTAATATATCTACATAGGTTATATATAATAGTGTTACGTACTTTTAATACTAAGGTTAACCCTGTGCTAACTCAGGCTAGCCTAAACTAACCATGGTTAATTAAGTCATGTTAAACTAATTATGGCTAAATTAAATTAAATTAAATTAACCATGGCTAAATTTATTAGGCTAAAATGATTATGGCTAAATTAAATTAAATTAATTATGGTTAAATTGAGTTAGGCCAAACCAATTATGGCTAAATCAAGTTAGGCTAAATTAAATTAGACTATATTAATTATGGCTAAACTAAATTAAACTAAACTAGATTAGGATAAAATAAATATGGCTAAATTAAATTAGGCCAAATTAATTATGGCTAAATTAAGTTATGTTATAATATTTATGGATAAACTAAATTAAAATAAATTAAATTAGGATAAAATAAATATGGTTAAATTAAGTTAGGTTAAAATATGTGTGTCTAAACTAAATTAGGCTAAAATTAACAATGGTTAAATTAAGTTAAATTAAACCATGGGTTTAAATATGTTTTATTTTATTTTATTTTCAAATAGTTTTTCAAAAAATATATATTTGATTTAAATTATTTTTCAAAATAAATTAATATGATAATATTAATTTTTATTATGAATAATCATAATTATTAATTAAACGTTTATTATAATTACAATGATTATCAATTTATATATATATGTATATTCAATAGGTATTATATATTAAAATTTTATTATTTATGTTAAAATATTAATGTAAATAGGCTACACTATGTGACTATTAACCTACAAGTATACAAACATCCTAAGTTAATTATTAATTTAAGCTATATAATAATATTAAAATCATATTTTCATTAAGTAATCATAATTATTTAAAATATCCTATAATCGTCTTTGAAGTGCAAAAGAAAAGGAGTAATGAAAATTAAAAATAAGAAAAATAAGAAAAAAAGCTTTCCAAGTTACAAAATGTTTTGTTTTTTTTTTTTTTTCTTTGGACCCCTTCGATTTTCAAACCTCATAACTTTCTTATTTCTTATAAAATGAAGTTTCTAGGTGTTTAAGAACCGGCCTTTGTAATGTTCAATAGTTTTTTTTTGGAGTTTTTGACCCCTTTTACTTTGGGGGGCCATAACTTTCTCATATCTAATCTATTTTCAATGATTCTTAATGTGCTAGATGCGCCAAGAGGAGGACTTCAAGTTTGTTTTGCACACCAAAAGCAACAGAGCCCTCCCCTGGCTGGTATAATCTAATATAATAGTTGCATTTAATGTGCAATTAGGTTGGTTCATGAGGTTTGGAATGGAATGTTTTAACCCATATCCTTTTACTTCAAGTTCTATTTGGCTCAATATATAAGTAGGAACAATAGTTATGTAGTAGCCAAATATTAAGTGCCATTGGGTTTGAGTGAATGAAAAAAGTTTGACCCTTATGAAATGGTTAAACTTAAAAATAAAATTGGATTATTTTAAACCTACATATATAACTTAAGCCTAACTACTTTTTAACCTACTTGCATACCTAAGTAAACCTACTTGCATAGGGTTTAATTATTACCTACCTACCTACACACCACGTGTCAACATCTTATTAGCCATAAATCAGATGATTTAAATTTCATTAATTAATATTTAAAATTTAAAAAAAAGATGGGCTTTGATTGCCATGTGTCACCATATAATTTGTGTTAAAAATCAACACGTGTCAAATGGTCAATGAACGTTCCATGGTGTGCCATGTGTCATCATCTTAGTGGCATAAATTTTAATGATTGAAATTAATCCAATGAATTTTTAATTTTGAAAACAGAAAAAATTTAAATAGTGACACGTGTCCACAAGCTAGTTGTTTAATTTGTAAACATGTGTCATATTTTGATTAGTTGCATTATAGTTGCAAGGAAAGTTGCACATAACGTGCAACTACATTTGGATTTGTATGTATGTATGAACATGTATATTAACATTGTATATACATGTTACATACGTAGTGTCACATGCAACTGAATGTCATGTGTAACTTATTTTATGCAACTACACAAATTTATAGTTGCATGTGTCGCATTCAACTGAATTTTAGTTACAAACGACAGTTGCAAAACACAAAAATTTTAGTAGTGTGATGGTGATTTTATTACATCTGTATCCCTATTAAGGTTGTATGGGGTATGGACAAGGCTCCCATCTTCCTTTATTGTTGGCATGTTTTCAAAGCATGGCACTTACACGGTATCAAAAAAATCAAAGATGTGGAGGTGTGAAGGGCAATCCTCCAAACCTTCATGATGTGGTGTACATGTCCATCGATCATGGAAAAACAATTGATGATTTCAAAAAACGTGGAAAGGTTGATGAGAGAAAGCCTTCACAAACATGAACCTAGTGATGTGTGGACAAATTACTTATGGATTTATTACTATCAATTTGGTAAGTGATAATGTTTATCATGGTTTAGTATTCAAAACTCTTTTGTAATCATGTTGTTCACCCTTGTGCATTATGTTTATGTTTACAAAATTATGGATGGTGGATGTTCAACAAATGCCCCATTCCAACCAAGACACCCAAGCGAACATTGAATCATATCATGGTGTGTTGAAATGTTGGTTTGCTCTTGACATAAAAGGCCTTAGAGGCCATATGATTGATTGTTTGGTGTGGTAATTAATAGCAATCATTGCATGCCACTACATGCACACATTGGAAATGAAGAAAAGAGGTTTCATAAAAAACAAGGGTATGTAGGCCATTGTTACATGAAGTGTGGAAAAGGCAGCCTTTATTCCACTCACCCATGTGTACCAACCAACCTTCAAAAAGATGGAACTTGGGGCGTACAAAACCAACACTTTCCCAACATCATTTATGTGGTGAAATTTCAATTCACCAAAATATCTTGTTGCACATGTGAATGCGCATTGCGAAGGAATGTGTGTAAACACAAAATTGTGGCAATTCTCGCATGCACAAACATTATTTAGGAATATATCATTCATTATTGTGGAACATTGGGTCACATGTTTGTGGACCCACGACATATTTCAGATGATATGGAATCCAACGATGATGGGATCATGGAGTTCGATGGGCTCATGACCATGGAACAAAGTGATCTCCCTATGGGTGGCATTGTAGGGTTTAATGAAATAATAAATTCATCAACCCAAATGGAAAAGATTTTTGCACAATTGGTCACTATAATTTAAGAAATCACAAGTGGATGTAAAGAAGGTGATGTGAAATTTTGTGAACATGCTACTTCACACATGAGAGTATTGACATGCAATATTCGTAACATATGCCTCACAAAAATGAATGTAGTTTTACACCCAAGATTGGTGTTACCTTGCATAGAAAATTGATTTGGAAATAATGCCAAACAATTCAAAGATTAGCATGAAACAATGTTCAATTACACAAATTTATGTACTAAACAATGTCATGAATAAATAATGTCACACAAATCTATATACTAAACGATGTCAATTATTAATAAAGATTGTTGCCATTAGTATTAAGAAATTTGTGTTAGGATCAATTTTGTATGGAAGAAACCATACCCCAAATGCATTGAACATCATGCATTCAACACATGCATCAAGTCTAATATGCTATAAAGGTTATTATTATTTCCAAATACTAAACAAAAAAAATTTGAAATGCAAAAACACAAGTATAGTGATAATATTAATGTTAAATGCAAGTATTGCAACTAAGCCCCAAAATTCCAATTAATAAAAGTAAGTACGAGTGTGGGTATTGTAATTAGGCCCCAAAATTCCAATTGGTAAACCTAAGTATGAATGTGAATATTGCAACTAGGCCCCAAAATTCTTGTTGGTAGAGGTAAGCATGAGCGCAAGTATGTGCACATCATCATCTTCTTGGTTGAAAACACTTGTGAAGGCAACAACAAAGCAAGAAAACCAAGAAAATGATGACGTGCGTGTCGTCATTTTTTTAGTTGAGAGGAGTTATGAAAATAGTAGCAAAGTAAAAAGACCAAGAAAATAACGATGCACACATCATCGTCTTCTTGGTTGAAAAGAGTTGTGAAAACAAGAACACTAGGAAGATGATGATGCATGCGTTGTCATGTTCCTAACTGAGAGGAGTTGTGAAAGCAACAAGAAAGCAAGAAGACCAAGAAGACAACGTATGTGTCATTATCTTCGTGGCTAAAAAGAATTGTGAGGACAGTAGTTCAACAAGAAGACCAAAAATACAATGACACACACATTGTTGTCTTCTTGGCTAGGAAGAGTTATGAAGACAACAATTCAACAATAAAAAGAGTAGGAAGATGACAACACCCGCATTGTTGTCTTCTTGGCTAAGAAGAGTTATGAAGACAACAATTCAACAAGAAAAAAAGTAGGAAAATGACAACGCCTGCATTGTTGTCTTCTTCCTAGTTGAAAAGAGTTGTGAAGTCAACAAGAAGAAGAAGAACTAGACTAGGAAGATATCAACTTAAAAAAACACAAAGAGCAGTTTAGGGGCTCACCTTTTAATGTTGTTGTCTATAGCTGGTCCAACACTCTCTAAAAGCTACCCCAAAACTCCAATGCTTTCCACAGCTCCTACACAATTGCAAAGGTCTTCTAAGTTCCAAAGCTCCACACTACATATGGATTTAGACAATGAAGTTAGGATTTACAGTGGCTGATAAGGTTTAGGTAGAGATAGTAGGTAGTAGGAGGGAGTAGGTATGTATGAAAAATTTGCTGGGGTTAAGGGGGCTTACAGAATGCTGGGCAGGGAGGGGGAAAATAAAAATTGACTACTTGGATGGGTCTGGGTGCATCCCAAACGGCCAGAACGACCTCATCCCGAACTCGTGCACAGGTGGCTACTGGTTCACTCCAGCCGATGAAACTCAGTTTACCACCAAAATTTGTGGAAAAAGAAGTTTGGGTCCCAGTTATTTTGTTTTGTAAAATTTCATTCCCAGTTTAGCATTTGATGCATTATTATGCTGAAACTGACGGTTCTCGCCCCCTAATCGCCTGACTTTATGGATAACTTTATTCCCCAACCAAATTCATAATTGTTTTATCTAGATTTGATTAAAGTTTGCTGTACAAAGTGGGAACTTGATAGGAACCCCCCAAAAAATCCAAAAAATCCAACCCCCTTGAGAAAAATTCAGTGCAACAAACCCTAATCACTTCAGTCCCGCAATTTGCTTGGAAATAATTGATGAATCTGGAGATTCTTAGAGTTTAGTTGGCGGAGAAAAGAGACGGACTTTTGGCAACGATGGTAATTGTGGAGCGGAGTAATGTTGCTGCAGCATCAGGAGCATCAGGAGGAGGAGGAGGAGGTGGATTGATCGTGGAGGAGCAGCAAGAGAAGCTGCGCAGGTTTGTGGATGAATGGCGAGGCCAAGTGTCAGAGACAGTGGAGAGATTAGCAGACAATGGATTGATGGGTGTTGTTGCTTCTACCAATGTTGGAGACATCAACCATGATCCTCTTCATATCACCACTGCCTGTTCTGATGATCATCATCATGATGTCACAGTTCTCGATATCATTCCAACGAAGAATCTGTTCAGCAAAGTGATGACTGTGTTGTCTTTTGACTGCCTCCAGATCGCTCGTCTGCGACAGCTGGTCTGAAATCCAATCCAATCCATTCCACCCTTTTGTTATTCTTGCTTCCTTTGTTCAACTCCCATGAATTCAATCTCCATTTTATGGAAAACTTAGGTTATATATGGATCTTCCAAACCCTAAAGGGAGCTCCATCAGATGCTCACACATCTCATCACTACAGGGTGGTAACGTTGTTGTCTTTGAGAGAGAGTGCCATTTTGAGAACCTGGGTATGAGGATTAGGGTTTTCATATCAAGGAGGACAAAAGGATTTCCAGCTCATGAGATCAGATGTAGGCAAATCCACCACCTGCAGTTTGGCAAAGTGTTTTTTTTGCCCCCTTGGTTTCATCATGGGATGTGTGGGAGAATTTGCAGCTCCCTTTCCATGTTTCACAGGATACAAACCTAAAAGCTGGAGCTTTGCTGGGATTATAATCCCCCCAAAAGATTGTGAAGATTTCTTTTCAAACAGGAAACAACCCCCCTGGGAAGAAAAGCATTGTGGGAGTGATTACAGTTTGTTGAATTGACTACCTATGATTTTTTTTTGGGTGTCTTGCCCCCAAGTGCAGGCGCTCAGGAAGTTTTACCCACAACTGCTTGTTTTTGGACTGCGACCCAGTGGAGAAGAAGTTCCACTAGAAGGAGAGCTACAGAAGACTTTTGCAAGGTCATTAGTGTTTTTCGATGAGCTTCTCAACTTTGTGTCTGATCTGCAAGCAGTCATTGTGAACCTGGTGCAGCAGTTGGGAGCCATCTACACAAACAATAGTCCTCCCAGCCTGTATTCCTCTTTCACATCCGTGCATTTGCAAACAGCATTTTCATCCCTGGCTGATGGATTTGCCGTGCTTGTCACCATCGATGAAATCGTTGCCCAAAATTTGACCATTGGCCACACCATGTCCCTTTTCACAAGGTTACCTGTCTGCCTGCCTGCCTGCTTCTCTCTTCCCTCTCTCTCCATTCTGGTACTTCAGTGATCAGTTGCAGTAACAACATTTCCTCCATCCCTCAGGAGATGATGATGGAAGTTAATAGACATGTAATGTTGTTGCAATGCAATGCTCAAGTGTGGGTGGACTCATTGTGGGAGTGCAGAATGCTCCACTCAGTAAGAAGTGAGCCATCAAGGTTTGGGATGGCAGCAGAGCATGTGGAGGAATTGGACCGAGCTGTAAATGATATGGACAATGTGTTGATAACTGGACTTTTCCAGGTGCCCTATTCTTCTCATCCATGCAGCTTTCAGCTTGACACTATGAACATAAAGTCAATGGTGGTTCAAGGCTGCTGCTGCTGCTGCAAGTCCCCACAGGTTGTTGCATGTTGGAAATGCTTGTCATGGGCGAACTGAAAAATATGGGAGTGTTTTTCTGTTGTAGAGGTGCTTGCAAGAGGATTTTGCTTTGCATCCGGAGATGGCAAATTTGAAGGCAAACCGAGTTTTTCTTGATGAGGTTGCAGTATGCCTACGTGACAGCATTGGTCAAGTCCTCTCTCGACTTGGTGAGCATGAAAGGCCCATCTCCCCACATCTATATACGTCGCTTGCATGGAGCACATCTGGTATACAAGATGTGATGATATAGGGAGAGGATAATGTCTGGTTTCAGCCAACAAAATTTGATATTTTCTCTCAAAGATATGGACAAGTTTCAGGTGATGTCATGTGCAAAACAGATACAATCCGGGAGCCAACTTATGAACGGGAGAAGCTTGCAAGTCTACTTGCTTTGTTTGTTTTCTACTCCTGGATGACTGGTATTACACTCTACCAGTTGTGTTATTATCCTGATGGATAGAGCAAATCTGCAATTGTGTTAATTGGAAGTGGCAGCTGTACACATGTTTGGGAACTGATTTTGCCCATGTTGGTCAGTTGTGGATGAGAAGCAGAAAATTCACCAATTGGGTTGGATGGCATTTCATCACAGTGGATTCTGGGCCTGAAAAGAAGCTCACCAAACTCATCTCTGAAGTCTTGAAGCGTGCACCTGTACTACATCTCTTTGGCAATATACATCTGCTCCCTGTGGATTTTCTAGGGACCCAGCTCCCCTCATCAGCTCTTGCTTCAACCTTTATTAAGGAAGCTCAAAAGGAGGCCAGTACTGTCAAGACTGCTTACTTAGCAAGCCTTGATGAAGATCTTACCAGGTATGAATTGCTTATGGAACCTTCACTAAAAGCAGCTTTTAGGGTTCTATCCATCACATGAGGAAGTAGGTTTTGCTATTCTGTCAGAACTGTAAGGCAGTAGTACACCCTCCTTTGTTAGGTTTCCAGGCGCAGGCAGGTGCCCATGGTTCATATGGGAGCTCTGTTCTTGTAACAAGATGTTTGCAGCTGATTTGGGATTGAATGGAGATGTTACTCTTTGTTTTTGTCAGGAGTGCACCAATTCTGCAAAATGGGTTGGTGAACTGGCTTGTGTCATTCGACTCAACAGTGTCACCAATGGTAGCATTTCTTCTCTTCATGCCTTTGCAGATGGATTGTGTGTGTTTATTTGCTCACTTTATGGTTCTGTCATTTCTCTGCCCCTTGCTTTTTGGATTGGGTTTTGTGCTGTTCCACAATTGGCTCGCTCCACTGTTGATAATGCAGGTACAGCAACTGGCAATTCATGCAATGCTGGGACTAAGACTGAAGCAGCTCGCTCAGGTAGTTGCTTCCCAGCTAGGCCTCTCCTACCTTACAGTTCACTTATCCATTTCCATCTGCCAAGGTTGTTGGGTCATGCTGGTTCACGCATATTCAGTTATGAAGATGCTGAACTGCACTGCTTGGTGTGTGAAAAGGGTGTGTTCTTAGGAAACAGACTTTGCCACATTGTGCGAACCACTATTCAATGGCATTTGTCTCTGGAGGTAAGGGAGTGTTTTAAAGTAGATATTGCACTTCCATTTATAGCAGTTCCCCTGAGATTATTCCAAAATTGTATGCTGCATTTATTTTCTTTGACACATCTTATGTTCTTTGATTTTTTGGGATCATTGTGATTAGGGGTGTATTGTATAAGTGATTTGTTCATGAGATCTGATCGTCAAAATGCTTGGGGGATGCTTCACAGGAACCTTTAAGTAAGGAACAAGTACGGAGACTGCAGCATGCTGCTGAATTTCTGAAGGTATTATCATCCACCTTCCAATCTGGAAAAAAAATCAATGGATAGAAGAAAAGTCTACTGTTGTTCTTTTATCAGCAAAATGTGGTGAAAATACTTATATTACTTATTACTACAAGAGCTTGAATTCCCACACCCAAAGATTGCAGAATAATATATTATCAAGAGACTTTTTGCATTTTTTTGTCTATTGGGGTGGGTCTCAAAAGGCAGTGAGGACAGCATATTACAGACGGAGTAAGGAGACTACACAAGGCATGCCCCACATGATTCAATGGGGTCAGGCTCAGATTCGAAAGCAGCTCCTTCCTCTTAAGGTAAAAAAGTCAGACACCTCTCCATCCTGCAGGCTCACTGCTCCCATGCTCAAACAAAAATAAAAACTTTCATATCCTTGAGTATGCAAAATTCCAATCTTTCAAAGTCCAATGTGGTGGGTTGTGTAGGTGGGCACACAAGGCTGGCTTTTTGAAACTTGTATACTTGTCAACCAAAGTCTTTTGCAAAATCTAGTCCTATAATCCAGCCCACAATGTCTCTTAACACTATTACCCAATGCTTGTTCGGTGCTCTGTTGATCTGCTAAACACCATGAATGGACAACTTCTCTTTCTGTATAATAATAGTGGGTAACAGCAAAATGAAGGAGAATGGATGTCATTACAATCCATGATGCATCCATCCATGCAGGCCCAACTGGAAGCTGACTTGGTTGCAAACTCCAAAGCTAGTGGTCTACAGCTTCTTGCACGCTCTCTCACTCGTGGGTTTTTCTTTCCCTCTCACTCTTGGTGTGAATAAATGGCAATTAAAATCTGACCAGCTTCAGAATGCACATTCCTGACATTTCCTTCAGACAATGGCTTGGTCATAATTTGGTTATGTGGGGAGAATTTCAACCTGTACTCTATGCATAGGACTACTGATGTTGATTTGGTCCTCGTTTTGGTTGCTGTAATTTCTGAAAGGTGGGAAGGATCTTGATACAAAAATCCGGGATGCATTGTCTGCAGTAAGTGGTTGTCATTCTCTTTGATACTTATTACCTATAGATTCCTTGTACCTCTGATGGGTTTCTCCCAAATGTTTACGTATGGAGCTTGATGTTTCAGGGTAGCTGAAGTGATGAAGTGATGAAGTGAGGAAGTGATGAAGTGTCAGTTCTCTGTGATGGATGATGATCTGCGACATATCCTTGATCATCTTAGATCTTGATGAACCTGGGGTTTTGTAACATTCTCAAAAGCTGATGGAGCCTTGTGCTGTAAACTGATCAGGAGTGGGCGATGGATGGTTGGGTGTTTTTGCCAGGTTAGTCTGGCTCTGGAGACACTCCAAGGCCAGCCAAGCTTGCAACACCGCATTGTCTTGCGTCTTTGTCTTGAGGCGCTCTTTGGGCTTGTGGGTTCCATCATCTTTGTTGCACCTTGTTTTCAATCCACTTCTCTCATATTGCCTTTTTGTTATTGATGTCCAAGTCTGCCTTCCATCCTTCCAGTAAGAATGGGATTTCTATGCACACAGACAGACAGACAGAGAGGAGACTGTTGATAGTCTTGTGTAAATTGCAGCAGAAGAGGCTACCAGAGGAGGCAGTTGGAGGGATATTGGAGATGTGTATGCTGGTGGACACAGCAGCTGAAATCCAGGAGCTTGTAGAAACAGCAACAGATTGCAGCTTTTTGTATTGGTGTAGAGGGATGATGCCCACATGCTTTTCCTTGCTCTATTCTCAGACGAATGAGGCCCACAGCCTTCAGTATTTGGTAATGGCGTTTCAAGATGGCATAAAGCTGCTAGAATTGGGTCATGCAGAGAATGATGTGATCGATTCATATGAAGAAGAGATGGAAAATGCCATCAGCAATGTAAGGTTCACCTTAGTGTGTACATATCTCTTTGCATCACAAAATTAGATTCTCTGCCAAAAGAACCTTCAAGGTGGTTGGTTGTATATCTCACAGAATAACAACACAGTGCAAAATGGATCTACTCCTCCATCATCACTGTGGATCCAAGACAGATGAAAATGATTTGTGGCTTTTGTGAAGAGCAGGAAGTGGTAACACCACTGTGTCGGGATATTGAGACTGATCTACGCCTACATGTTCACTCTGCCCATCTCAAGGGTACAGTAAACATCAATCCCACCAAGGTAAATCTAAGGGTGCACCACCATCTTTGTTTTTCTCATATGTGGGAACCTTGTTTTTTTTCATATTGAAAATCTCAGCTCTTGGTTCTGTATGAGAATTTGTTAAATCAAGCAATTTGAATGCAGGATCTTCATCTGAGTCAAGCGTGCCCTTTTGTTAAATTTTCAATCTTTAGTAATTCTTTGTAATTCTTGGCAGACTGGTGTTCGGGATTTGTCGTGGTTTCTTCAAGTTCAGCCACTGAGGCTGGCATCCAAGTACATTCACATCAAGAGCCATGTGGAAAATTATCTGAATGCTGCATTTTACAACCATGCTGCTGTCTCTCTCCATAACTGGAAGGTGAGAGGTGAGGTTGTTATGGGCTGGTGGGAGCTTGCACTAGACTGATTAGAGAGGGATCGGGCAGTAGTCACACATTATCAGGAATTTGTGTTTTAACCTGTGTTGGGGATACTCTGCCAAGTGCAAGCTAGTCTCTTCTTGAGAATTCATTTGGTGGGCAAGAGGTGATTGATTGAATGACTGCAGACATATGGGGAGATGCGACAACTTGCCGAACAGAAATATGGATTGGAGCTGGACAATTTACATTTACCTTGCCAGACACTGGAGCAGGGTGTTGATGTCTTGGAAATCATGCGCAACATTCATATCTTTGTTGCCTCCTATACGTACAATCTCAACACTCAGGTCACAACTTGGGTTCATACCCACACACCACCTTGTTGTTTGTGGCGAGTCTGCTTCTCCTTCAATTGAGCCCCACATGTAGAAAATTATTCACATGGATCATCTCTGAAAGAATGTTTTTCCACATTGTCAACTGTATTATATGTTCATTTGTGTGACCAGTACCATCTTGTGGTTATGGTTGTCACTTCGTGTTTTTTCATGTGAAAACTCCCCCAGTGGCATTGTCTGTATGAAGTCTCCAAAATGTTTTCATTGATATATGAATTTACTTGAGAAGCACATGTGATATGTTTGTGTAAACAGTAGAAGAAAGAATGCAGTGACAACTCTCTCACAGGTGATGATCTTGAGAATGCAGGTGTTTATAGAAAGGATGACAAATGCATCCTACCGTAAACATATCAACACCATCAGCGTGAATCATGTGGCCAACTCCATACGCACGCATGGCACTGGCATCATCAGCACAACTGTCAATTTCACCTACCAGTACCTTTCACACAAGTTTATTGCTTTCTCTCAATTTCTGTTTGATGATCATATCAAGTCACGCCTTGTCAAGGAGCGTCGGTTTTTCAAGGTAACCCTCACTTGACCCTGTTTGTCTTGGTGGTTAAAACAGATGCATAACTAAGGGTTGGGTGTATTACAAATAGCTGTGTTGGGTGTAAGTTCCCAACTGTCCTGCTGATGTCCCTCTCCAATCCCTGCAGTTACAGTGTAGTTGCAGTCTGGTGACAATGTGACTAATCAATTGTTTTTACAGGCTTGAAAGAAATATTGCTGCAGGTCTTTGCCCATGTATTTGAAAGGTCCAATTCTCATAGATGGGTAACACTGATGGCAGGAAACCAAAGGGAACGAAAGACAGGAGTATCCTGTTGCAAGGGCTCAAAAACTCAATTTGGAGATCAGAAAACTGGGAATCACCGAGAGTGGCCAAAGCTATTTGGACCAGTTCCGGCAGTTGATTGCTGAGATGGGAAATGCCCTTGGCTTTGTGCGGATGGTACGCTTGGGAGGTCTCAGTTACTGTAGTGCCACTTCTGGGTATGTACAGTTCAAACAAAGTTCACTTCTGGAAATTGCAACTCTACAGATTTGTATACACTCTTCAGTGTAATACTGAACATAGTTTTGGGTCTGGCAGTTTTGTGCAAGAAGGCAAGAATATCAGCTTTGAGCTAGCTTCTAAGGACCTTGGCATGTCACCAGAAACCATACAAGCAGGGAAATTACTGGACACTGCTTTGGAGACTCAAAATATGTCATTGGATGGCACAAATTACTTCAACATACTTGTCAATGTTTTTTCTCAGGTTGGTCACCAAATCCTGGATTAAAAAGTAGGTACAGAGTGAGAATTTTTGTCCTGCAAGGTTGGTACATTGTGGAAGCGTTAAAGGAATTTTAATTACGGGATCTTCAATTCAGAGAGTCACTGATGTTTTTTCTGGACCTTTTTTTGTTTGAGTCTATGGAGAAAAGTGACAGGGTCAGTTGCTTTGGAAAAATCTTTAGAGCAGTGACATGACTGTTTTGTTTCTTGGAAATACAGGAGCTGCAGAGTGATGGTAACGTGCACTTAAAGGATTTTTTCCTTGTAGTGCCAGCACTCATGATAAGTGCAATTGAAGCAATGCTGCAAGCTAAAGACAAGCTCTTCAAACGCAGCCGCACCTCTGCAGATTCCCTCTTCACAGATGATGGCTTTGTCCTTGGAATTGCCTATCTTCTTAAGGTGGGATATTCATTCCTGCCCATCCACCAAATTTTGGTTTTCAAATGAAGAGCTGTAATCCATCACTAGGACCAACAAGGACCACACTCTTTGAAGCTCCATCAATGTGGTATTTTTTATAGTAACAATTTGTACAACAGAGTCTGCAGGTGAAGATTGTCACAAATGTGTTTTACCCATTTGCCAATGCTTTATCCTGCATGACAACAGGTGCTAGGACAAGACAAGCAGTTTGATTCCCTGCATTGGTTTGAGAGTGCAAGGAAACACTATAGGGCTGAGAAGGCACGCTTGGAAGAAGGCCTGGACACTGACAGTAACACCAGTGGACTCCCTGGCCTTCAGATATGGAGCCAAAAGCTGGCATCCATTTCTGAAGCAGATGTCCAAAACATGCAGCTGGTCTGTCTCCATTTCCTACCTCCACATGGATTTGTAAGTGTGTATTGAGATCTTTGGAATCACTGGAAGGTGCAAGCAAGTAAGAAAAATTGCAGCATGGGTTGTGTGTGCTTGGGAATTTCTCTCGGATGAGAAGCTGTGACATCTTGGTGGGTGGGAAACTGCAGGCAGTGAAGCGAGTGGCAAGCTACTTGATGGAGCTTGAGCTTACTGACTACAACCTCACCGGAGCCCGAATATTCTTTCTATGAGGAGGTAAACATCATCAAGCGTTTTGTGTGCAATTTTCTCACTGATATTAGACACTAAGTTCAGGCGAGTACATACCCAACAAAAGACATCAGGTGAGTGTGTGCCAACCCACATGGGTATCATGCATCTGTAAGGATACAGTGAGCTGAGCAGACACTTCACACATTCATTATGGACCATGTTCACTGTGACAAACTTGTAACTATAGTTCTGGTTCTTCAAAACCAGATGACTAGGACAGAATTCACCTGGCACATCCTTAACAACTCCTTACTGATGATGCCCTTTACCAGGAGATCCATCCATCAGATCTTCTTATTGTTTGAACTGGAAAAATCCAGACTGTTATCCTGAATCCAGATCAACCTTCTGATCTGAAATCGGATTGTCCATACACTGTCTAGAGCTAGATTTGTGAACTGAGGTAGTTGGTTCTGAGAAGGGGCATTATGTTGGAGTTCCCCACAGTGATACCGTCTCCTAACTCAATGGAAACCTGATTGAATTCATTCCCTGGATCCAACATGGATGAAGTTGATGACACAAATGCAGTGGTCATACTTGTGAATGAAAATTGATGGTGTTGATGAATCTCATCTCTTTGATGAATGTGTGTACAATTTGTTTGATGACTGGTACCTTGCATGAATGAAATTATGTTCTTGGATGAAGTTATTACACATGAAAGTGGCCATATGAACCAAATTAACTACTGGAGAAAGCTAGATGGTAGATCATGTTGTATCCATGGATTAAACTTTCTCCACATGGATGCAAGAGGTCATATGGATGAAATTTGAAATGGATGAGCGAATTATCCTTAATATGAAATTTTGATCACAAGCATCAAACATGTAGGGATGAAATTAATGACATAGAAAATCAGGCTATATGAACAAAGATTAATATGAATGGATTTGGAAAACATGATGAAATTGGGCATTAGTGAAGATGAAAATCTGTCAATGGAAATAGATGTATGGATGATGAAAATATCACCTAGATGAAATTCAATTTAAGATGGATGGACTGTAACCACATGGATGCCATTGGCAATATGGATGAAATTACATTCATGGGTGAATGTTGCCCATCATCCATATCCTTGAATTTGATCCACATAGCCAGTAACATTATTATTTATGTTATTAGCTTCATCAATGATCTTAGTTCCATCCACGCAATAATCTTTCATTCATCCATGTGTTCGATTGCAACATTTGTGGTCTATTGTCTATTCCATTGGTATGAGTTACAGTGTCCATTGGAAATAAGAATTTAAATTGGTTTTACAAAGTGGTGGGTGACATGGCTTTTTGGTGGTGTGAAATTGGAAATTAGGGTTAGGGATTGGGCTTCACCAAGAGGGTGCATTGGCTTCCAGCGAAGGAGAAGTGACAACTAAAGGGAATGTTGTTTTCTAGTGGAGGAGAAAGGAAGATTAGTTGGCATTGGTTCTTTGGGGTTGTGATTGTAGAGTGCATTGCTATCATATGTATGGTTGTTTGTTTTTGTTTGATGTAGATCAAGGAGGAGTTGTTTTTAGGAATGGAATGCATAGGAGCAAGTTGTTGTATTGATAATGCGATCCCAAATCACATCGAGGAATGTGTGTGGTGGCTTCGTGTGTTAGTGGTCTACAAATAAGAAAATCACACACACTTCTTTTGAATTGTCTTTGTGTTTTTGGTGTTCAACAAACTAGCATGCATTGGAAGGATTGTAAGGCACTTGGAATTTGACTACTCCATTGTGCTAGTTCCATCTCTTGTCTCTAAATGCATGTCGAACTACATTGGAAAGTGACATGGCGGTGATGACAACTTTTGGACAATCATGGTTTTGTGAAGAGATGGGAAAGTGAAATCTAGTGAGGTGAAATTGTGAAAGAAAACCGTTTGTATTTTGTGCATGTGTTTGTCATAAGATGACAAATAAACAATTTGATTTTTTGGAATGAGAGGGTGTACCAAGGATTGGTGGCCTTCTTTTAGATAATTGGATTTACTTCTATCACCATTATTGGGTTGCACCTAGAGGAGGCATGCGTCAAAGACCTAGCCATCAAGGTTATGAATATGGGATTCTACACATATGTTCAAATTTGGGTGAAATTTTACAAAATTGTCATTAAATGGGCTACCATTGCAACCTATTGGGCAAGATATTATTTTGGATTTTCCTTTGCCTTTTATGCATGTGACAATGAAGATTTATGACTAAAAAATTGTTGCACCAAGGATAGGGGATATTTAGATACATGCTTCACAATTTTTAATAGATCATTTCATTAAAAAAAAAAATTGTTGAGTATAAAGTTGTTTTCTATAGATGTTAAGGACATACAAAAACATAACCCCATTATCTAGTTCTCATAAATTTATATTTAATGTGAATAAAAAATTCTTGGAATCTTTCATGACTTTTGAGAAACATAAAAGGCAATATATGTAGTTTTCAAGAAAAACCTAAATGTTTTAGGGGACGTTTATAAGCTATTTATGACTTCTTGACATTGTACATAAATCACAGAAACACTTAGGTTTCATTATTAACTTTTGCAAAAAAACTAAAATTTAAAGGCTTTATGTTGAACCCCTTGGACCCATAAGAAGACTTTAACACAACTTCTTATGGGGTAGTATATTAAATGCCCTTTAAACCTTTTTTATTCACTAATGTCAAAAATCATTAAAAAGCATTTGAATTAGAATGTGTTGTGAAGTAGATTTTGAACACTCAATAAATATGGAGATATTTACTTAAAGACATGGGGTTCTTGATAGTTTTTCCTCGTTTAAAATTTGAATTAGTTCTTATAAGATTTACTCATTGTCCTAAGGCTCAACTAAGTTGTCCCTTAAGAAACCTAAGAACAATCACCTTTTATAGAGAGAGAGAGATTTTCTTGCAATTAGTTCATTAAACCTACCAATACAAGTATGTACACTACCTTAACCACCTCAAATCTTAATCAAACAATGGTATAATTTCAAAAGAGCCTCGTATACTAGGTTTACTAGTCGAACCCTTTCACTTCTAACTTCCATTCAAACATATCCAACAATCTATTTATCACCCTTAAAATCCTTCAAGTTCTTTCCTTCACCTTTTTCAAGGATCTTATGTGGACTATTGCCAAGGTTGAATTGGTTCAACAACACCTACCTCTTAGATCAATTCTACCTTTCACTTTCCTTAAGTATATTGAAACTATAACAATCATCCTAGATACCATTTTTTTCAAGTGATTTTCTTCTCTCATGTTATATTTCACATATACCTTCCTTGCTCATGCTCTTTTACTTAAGATATCCCCCCCCCCTTGCGGGCAAGTTCGCCACCCAAAGAAAGAATATAGATGCAACAAACATACATAACTAATGTACTTGGACAACATGCCCACAACCTCCATACCCAATGCTTTAATATATGATGTTTTAGAAATTAACATTACAAAAGTCCAAAGTCTTGAAACAAAACCAAAAAACATAAAAACAACTTTATTCATAACTTTGGCCCCTTCATATCCTTTATCTTGCCTCCTATGTCTCTACCTTTTTTACTTGTAATTGTTTCAAAAGCATTCCATGTTACATTTCCCAATCCCATAAACAATTGGAAGGCCTTTTTTATTTCACTCCATCTTCTTCCAAAAGTGCATTATTGTAAAGGGGGAGGGACACTTATTGTAAAATTTGGGATCTACATGCATTAAACAACCACCATTTTTAAGGGGTATTAGATAATGTCCAACCTATTTTTTATCACCCTATTATTATCTAATTATGTGTGTGTGTGTGTGTAAGCCACCTTATATTATAATTAAATTTATTATTTGAATAAAATGTACCTTATTTTTTAACTAATTAACTTATAATTTTTACCCAACAACCAATATATTGCACCCTATATTTTTATTCACGTATTTTCTACTTTTTTTAAAACTAGTGTCCCCCCCATGAAGTAGGTTCAAACCAATGTTGGTTGAGTTAGGATCTTTTTGAAAAATTGTTGAATCCAGGTTTAATGTTTTTTATAAAAAAAATTACTTGTTAGTTTTGAGTCCAATAGAAACCCAATAGTTCTAAAGCTAGGTCTAACTTTTTGGATTGTTTTTCTAGGTCGATGGTTACAAGTTTCATGAAGCTTGTTGGTTCCAATTTCAAGGTGGGCTAGTTCCAACTTTTTAGATTGCCAATGCAAACAAATTTAACAAAAATATTTTTTTCAAAATTTTGAGTATGAACTTCTTATCACTCACCCTATTGCCCTTTAATTGCTACCATAAAATTGTTGGATTTGTGCACTAACCTAGACCCACAAAACTCCAAAATTGAAACCAACAAAGGTTCCTATTGCTCCATCATCCTTCACAATGATATACAAAAGAAAAAAATTATTCTTGATTACATAGTTGATAGCCGCATAACCATTATTCTAATAGTCATGCCTAACACATATATTGTCATGTTACCATTTTGTTGTCAATTTAAAACTTTTGAAATTCATGTATTTGTTTGGTGATAACATAAATTCATGTCCTTGACGATATTTGTTGGTGAAGATACTTAATAACATTATGAATGGGTTAATTGACATGGGAACATCCATGTTGATCGTGTTAACAAGCATGGTTAGAAAGTTAAGTTTGATGCATAGAGTGACATGAATATATTCATACAAAACTATTTTGGGGTCATCATTCATGCATTAGGTTGCCTCAATGAAATTGTTAATTAAGGTGGAATGTGAAGTACATTGCAACATGACATTTATGGTGGTGGGTATGGATAATTATGATGTGTTATTGGGATTTCATTTTTTTATCAAAATTAAATTTGTTGTTGATGTTGAACAAGGCTTAATATATAGGTCAAACAAGGTCCCATGGCTAATGTACATGTATTTTTTTCAAACATGGATAAGATGTTGTGAACCGTTAAGGGGAATGTAATTGCACACTCCATTAAATTGACACAATTGGCAAAATTGGAAAGCAAGTTTAGTGGGATCTAAACATAATATACTTCTATTGAGGTGTGAAAATAGATGGATGACATAATGCTACTTGACCAAATTAATTCAATGATACAAGATTTTCAATCCAAAAAAGAATGTGATGAGATTCAAAGCACAACATATGATAATTAATTAAGATTGATCTTAACAGAAGAATGATAAAAAAATGTTAAACTAATGATTTTTGGACTTAAGGTTCATTGCAAGTTGAAGGTTTAAAACATATTTTGAATTTAATCTTTGATGAATAGACTTTTTTTTAATGATCCTTTACGTGAATTTAAGAATTATGTAGATCGGATATGATGTGTTTCAAAAGATGAAATCACAACCCACCAAACAAAATCATGGACAACACCAACTTCTTCAAGTTTCTTTAATTCTTTCCCAAATCTCTTAACCTACTAGAAATTAGATTCATGATTGTTTTGAGAGACTCAAAATTATGTTATTTTATCAAACCCATATCTCATAAACTTGTCACTATTCACAACTTTTCAAGTTATCCAACTTGATTGTCTTGTCTATCTTGACTAAAAACTTGCTCAATTTCATTGGAGACTCATGGTTGCTAAAGTGAAATGCATCTTTTGACCAATTTAATTAATTAAAATGAACTTTTAACTACTTGATCAATGTCACATTTAATCAAATATGACAAAAAAAATGGACATCTCTAGAATTAAAAAAGGACATATTGTAATAAACTAAAACATGAAGCCAAATGGGACATGTGCATAATTTTTTTAAGACAAATTTTATTGCATTACCTTTATATATATAATTATTTATTATATTTTTTAATAACACTTTAATGTACATTGTTAATTAGTTACAATGTGATAGATTATATGATTGTTTAAACCATGTTTTTAATAAATAAAACATCTTATCATAAAATTTCGGGAAAATGATAAATTTTATTGTAGGTTTCATTTAATAATAAATAATAAAACTATTTATTATTTAGCTATTTGGTTAAAATGGGGGAAGGTAAGTAGGTATTTAAGTTGTAGGTAGGTTCTAAATAGGTAAATAGGAAGTTAATATGTATGTAGTTGGTAGGTGGGTAGGTAAATATAAATCAAGTAATGAAAACATATTTTTCTTGAAGAAATATTTGTTGAGTTGTTTAATTACAAAATAAAAAAGCATGTTCCTTCAAATGAATTGAATTTGTGTATGTTTATTTATTATATATGTAGATCCTTAAAAATCATTCAAGAATTCATTTTCATTTGCTTCATTTGAGCAAAAACTAAGAAAGAAAATGCATGTCAAAATTTTAATTTGTAAAATGATTTGGGGAAAACATGTTATATTTGTTATTTGACACATTATGTTACAAAGTCATGTAATGGCTAGTCAGAAAAGGGCATTGGCATTTAGACCAAGGTTCAATTTTTGTTACCAACATATACCAATATATATATATATTGAAATAGATACACATTCTATGTATATAGATGTATATATATGTGCATAATAAGGTAGGTAGGTAACTATGTATAGTAAGTAGGTGAATAAATTTATTATTATTATTTCATAAATTAATTTAAAAAAAGGAATCACATTTTTTCATTTAAAACAAATTTGCTACCCAAATTTTGTTGTTTCATTCAACCATTCAAAAGAGCCATCATTTTATTAGTAAAAAAAAATTGAATATGGAAGTATCAAAATTGACTTGTTCAAAGTAATTGCTCAGTCAAGATGAAAAAATAACATTTTTGTTGTTTTGGACCAATTTTTGTAATCAAATCAGTTGTGCATTCTTAGTGTGTAAACACTTGGGGGAACAACAAATATCATCATTACCCAATCCAAGATTTTTATCAAACAAGTGACATTCTTATAAACAAAATCTTGAATGAAGGAAAAACAACAAACAAGCCCCCATCAATGTGCATGCATTAATGAATGAAACCTTCACGAAGCTTGAATGAAAAACCAACATCCATTAGTATAAAAATGGATTAAATCTTCAACAAGCTTGAATGATGAACCAACACTCACTAATATATTATATCAATGGAATGAAACCTTCAACCATGCTTGAATTGGAAAGTTAGCACCCACCAAGGTGTGTATATATATAAATGGATGAAACCTTTGACCATGTTTGAGTGAAAAGCCAACATTCACAAAACATCAATGGACAAAACCTTCAACAAGATTTTGAATGAACTAACATCCATTTGTACAACAACATATGAAACGTTCAAATGGCCTCCAACAAACCAACACCCACCCATTAGCACATCAATGGATGGAACCCTCAATATTCAAAAAAAATCTCATTTTTTTAATAATGTATTTTCAATATGATTGTACTTGGAAAAATCGCATGGGAACTTACAACTTGTGTAAGATCCTAGCTACACTACAAAAGTACTTCTGAACGTTAGAAATCCTTATTCTTCAGTTTCTTTTTTATGCCTTTATTTTATTTTATTTTCTTTATTTATAAAAACCTCTTTAAACAACTGAATATTTCTAATCTAATTCTACATGATAGAAATGTGAAGTACAAATTCAAAACACTTTGCAATTTTACTATCAAACTTTTTGAATAAATCCAAATAAAATTTTGAAAATGAATTTATTTGCAAACCACCAATGGCATGGCAACAATTGAATTCAACTTCAATTCCATGGTAGCAATTGAGTTCAATTCCTATTAATCAATTAACTTCTAAAAAATACATTTATAAACTAATAGGTGCAATTGACTCAAAGTTCAAATTAAGTTTGTTTATGAAATTTGTAACTCACAATACAATCTAACATAATCTTGAAAATCCAAAGCTTATCACTAATTAATCACACTACTTTTTCCACTAGTTATGTTGTGAAACTAAGAACACTATTGAGATCAACAACAAAGTTGATTTTTATTGAACAATTGTGCAAACTACAAGAAATGACAAAAGATGACAATGTTTATATTAACAACTTCAAATGGTTGACAACCATGAATAACAATTTAATCATTATTCATACTTAGGAAGTTCATTATCAAAAACTTCATTTTATAAACCATCATCACGTTCAACATGGGATTTCCTTGTTTGTAAAACATGGATCTTCTTCATATCACCATTTCCTATTCTCACAATGATCATGATGTCACAATTCTCACTATCATTCTAACCAAAAATCTATTCAACAAAGTGATGATTGCCTTGTTCATTTTCAACAATTGGTCTAAAGTTCAATCCATTCCAACATTTGTTATTCTCGCTTACTCTCTCACTTTTATTTCTGCTACTACTAAGCCTCAGTTAGAGGGTAATCTACATAGTAACTCAAAGGAAAAAATTAAAAATTTATAATTCTTATTTTACTCACAGTCATTTATTATTATTTTAATTTATGGCACATGTAAAGTTTTGCAATCACATCTAAGAAATAAAATTCTAATTCCATTTAAACATCTTATAGTTGCACATAAGTTATAATAGTTGCAATATAGAATTATTTTTTATTTTTTAAAATTTACAATCACACATAAAACTTGTAAAAAACAATGCAAGAAATAAATTTGTGATTAATTTTTCATAGTCACATTATAATGAAATTAATTGATTATATTCATGGTTGCATGTATTTTGGATATGGTCAACTTTGTGTGTATGGTTTTGTTTCACCTTTTTTTTAGTTTTGGTCACATGTATTGTGGCTCTTAGTTGCATGTATTATTATTATTATTATTATTATTGGGTTTCTCAATTTTGATATTCACCTGTATATTGGGTGTTGTTTACATGCTTGAAAGAATTTTGCTTCAAGGTTTCTTTGTTTTAATTAGGTTTATTCTGGGTGTTGGTTGGATGTTTAGAAGATTCTTTAAATTACTTTTCTTCAGGTTTCTCAGTTTTGGGGTTGTGTTTATTTGGGTTAAGGCCACATGTTTTTTTTCCTTCTTTTTTTAAGTGTAGTGTTGGTGTCCGATGTAAGTTTTAATCAAGTATTTATACAATAGCATATGCTGTAGACTATATTCCATCATACATAAAAATGAGAACTCATTATTGTGGTAACAAATTTATGTTGTATAATTTTCAAGTATTATCATGTATCATATGCATTCTTACAAATTCTAGAACTTCACACTCTTCAAGCACAACATGAACCTACCCCCTTCTTGGACCTTGCATACAGATGAAATTTCCAATACTAATATAGTACGTAACATATGCAAAGGTCTTTTGGATAGCTGACATCCTGTGATTCTTGATGATACAGAATACGTGGGTTGCGAATAATGGATGTGCCCTTTAAATGACATCCATAAGGATGATAAATATTCAACATACAAAATTGGAAACACATGGTGGTTAGCATGGTGAAGCCGAAGTGGATCCTTCAGTTATGCCAGAAAATGTTTCTATAGTGGACTCCACATGACCGTAGAATGTAAGGACAGCAAACTTTGGGCCATTGGTGAGTGCATTCCCAATGTCTCTACCCTGAAAGGCAGAGCCTATGAAGTCAGCAGTTAGGCCTAATAGAAAGAAAGGTTCTTGCAATCAAGAATGAAAATCCACCAAAAGATAACAAGGGGTTTAGGGTCCTCACACCGATCCAAACCCCATCTTATGGTGCATTCACACTTGATGCTAAGTCAGTGTTAAATAAAAAACCTAGGCAACATCCTAGGGTAGCACCCAATGTTAAATGGGTGATAGCTTAATGTTATGTGAATGTTAACTTAATATAAAATGTTCATGGTCAGTAGGTGTAAGTTCTAAATAAGTAGCATGGTGTTAGGGAACTCAACACTAGAGTCCCTAACAACAAGTGTGAATGCACCTTTAGGCACTTAACTAGTCCCAAAGTAAGTGCCGGAAAAGTTTTGTGACTTTCCAAATTCATGCCCGCTGTATAATAAATTAACAAAAGAAACCCCCCAAAAGTTAATGTATATTAAGTGTAAATTCAAATAATGTCTAAGTCTGTAGAAACTCCATTGGAAGTCCCCATAGAATCTTGAAAATGATCTAATTGCTCATTGTGGGTGTTCTCCAGCACATATAGAATCGTTCAATCAATATAGCAAATGTATAGTCTAAGTTGAACTGTGCAACCTTCAAACAAGATGAAACTTAATACAAACTTGCTGTTTCTAGACTAGTTCAGCCTTAAACTTCACATACACAACTTCCTGCAAATGATGAATGCTCTAAATTAAAAACAAACGCTGCTGCAGAGACAAAAAGAACCCTTCAGTCTAGTTCCTGGAACAGAAAAGAGAATGGCAACTGCGAGAAAGATACAGCAGCTACAAAGGCTTTTAGGGCAAGGAAGGAAAAACTTGTACCTGGCAAACCCACCCTCCTCCCACAAACTGTGGCCTCCATCTTCCTCTGTAAAGCTCTCTGAGAAGTTTCCAAGTGTAATCCACTGGCACCTTACTATATCCATAGATATCCCTCCTAGAAAAGAGCACGGATATTATGTCTACTTGTAAAGACTTGCTCCGATTGTTTTAGTGTAATCAAAGGGCATATTCCACATGTATTTTTTGCTCCTTTGTTTGGGGGAGTTTTGAACATGGGTGTTCAGTTTTTCAGAATGCCCTTAATTTTCTTTGTTTTTCCCCATCATACCAAGCAGGAAAAATAATCAGAGCAGGTCTTTCTTTACACTTGGTGATGCCCTCAACCTTTGGCTTTAACTTACACCTCATGATCCCTTACAGGCATATGAGCTCTCACACTCTTATGGAGAATGCATAAGAATCATCATCCCCTTTAACCTTGTGATCAACATATGTTAGGTTCATGATAACCTTTGTCTTGTGCTTCACAATGGATAAAGCCCAAGGGTGGAGGACATGTACTACCTTATCCTCTTAGAGCATCTCTAGGAGACCTCAGGATGTGAGCTGCAAAAATATTGCTCACATCCAAGTTTAAGTTATTAACTTTTTTCCAACCTCACCCACAAAACTAAAACTGGGACTGCAAATAGATGGGAGACTACTAATAGCAACCACCTACACCGATCAACAACAAGTGTTAGGCTTTGCTGTGCCTTTTACCAGCCTCAGTGAAAAAATGTTGAACCAAAACCATTTTTGCTGAACCAAACTGACATGCCTTGACTTTCCTTCATCCAATTTGAATTTCCAGGGTAACATACCGGTGGAGAGTTTACTGCCTTGTCCTAGGCCCTGGTAATGCCCCCACCCTGGGGCTTTACCCTCCACTTAAGGCTTAGGAACCAAGCAGAGTAGCCTCCCCAGGGTAGTCTTACTCATAGACCACTGAAACCAGTTGTTCTTCGACTCTGATTTTCTTTTTCTTGTCAACTGTAGATATTATGTCCCCTATGGTATCTACATATGGAACAAAACTTATTAGCTTTTATGTGAGATCCCTAATACCTGTCATAAGAAACTCTCTATTGTAGGGGAATATGTATGGTTAACATATGCCTAGCACATTGCAAATCTATCTATGAAGGAAGCTAGTTTGTTTTGTTTTGTAGTTATGAGATCCACCCAACCGGGATGCTTCAGATCGTGTTCTTGGTGTCTTTGGAAAGCCCTCAATGGGGAGGTGTGCATGGGCTTGGTTCCATGACGTTTGGACTTGTGGTGCAAAAGTTCTTGAATATTTCTTCACTGAAAATTAAATTAAACCATAGCTGAATTTTCTTGAGGAATTGGAATGTGCCTTTGGTGTTGTTGGAAAGATGTTGATGGGCAGGATTTAACGAAATTTATTTGGTAAGATTTGGATTCAGAATGTGGGAGATATTGATTTTCAATTGATTTCTGCCACTGAAAATTCAAATAAATTCCAAAAAACCAAGTTTTGGAAGGAAAAATCAGTTGAGGACGTGATAACACTTAAACGCCTACCATTCAATTCAAGTAGAAGGAATTGTGATGGGCCTTTGGTGTTGTTGGAAAGATCTTGCCAAGGGATATAAGTATACCTTGCAAAATAAGGACATATGTTGTGTCCACCCTGCATTATAATGAGTTCACACTTGCGTTAACAGCACAGACCACACTAGTATGTATGATGACGTAAAATTTGTTCGCAAATGGTTGAAAAATACCTAGCTAGTGGAATGATTTTGAAAACCCAGGTGACAATACTACAAAATTGCATGGACATTGTTTCAATGTCAACATTTCTCAAGGGGATTCCATCTTTAAGTAGACTTTTTAGTTCAAATTTAGATTTTTGTTACATTTTTCTCGGGGGGTGTGAGGAACTTTGCCATACTTCTTGATTTTTGGTGTCTTTAAAAGTTATGAAAAACTTTCATATGATGTTGAAATAGTTTAAAGGAATTCATTTTGAATTGCAAACCACATCTATGAAATTTGGAGAAAATATGATATAATTTAATTACAAACCGTGACAATAACGAGTCCATTTTCAATTTTTAGAAGGATTATACCATTATAACTTGTTTGTAGTTAAAAGTCCCCCATTTGATATAAAACTTTTGATTTCAAATTATTCCCCTTATGTTTCACACTAGATTATATAAATATCATATGATTAAATTCACTTTCATTTTAAAAGACATTTGACATAAAACACATTTTAATCCATAAGGGAGGAAAAAAATGATATTGCAAACTCCAGAAATTGACATTCTAGCTTGTAAATACCCAATAGAACCTTGTATTTCTATAAAGACTTCTAACACTTCTCAGCTTTTTTTTCAAGAATTGGCTAACTTGTGGCTTAGCAAAACTGGATGAAAATAATTGATCTAAGGAGAACACTAAAGTCCTTAGCCTAGTCCAACAATGCATAACCATGCTAGGTACTTATAATCATTTGGTGTTGAACCAAGTTGGATTTACTTATTTGTTGAAGGTAGAACTTTGTTAGATGGTTAGGCCAATTTTTTTTTAAAAAATGGTTAGAACTATTGAAGAACATATATATGAGGGTGATTATGCATGAAAACAGTTGTTGCAAATATGGAGGGGAGAATATTCATATAGGTGAGATGTCTATAAAATGTTACTAAAACTATTGAAATTGATGAAAACTAGGTGTTTTAATTCATGCACTTAAATGAGATATGATGACTAGGGGTTGAAATGTTATATTCTATTGAGTACATGGTATAGAATGCACAAGTTTGAAACAAGAACCCATAGTTGATTGTTTATTGAAACTGAATTAGATCAAAATTGTAATAAACATCTCCCATGAAGAATAATAGGTAATAATTGAATTGGCTTCAGAACATCCATTTCAAAATATTTTCAATATCACATTGTATTCAACATTCTTTCACATGAATAATAGATTTTCAATAGACTCATTATATCCACAACAATGAGCAAACATGTGCAAACCAATATTTTTTTTAAAAATCTCATGTTGTATCATATGTGATCATCCCAAGAATGATTTAGCATTAAATGGCAACATGTTTCTAGAACTTGTCCCAAAAAATAGAAATCTAGTAGAAACAAGTCCCCCACCCCCAACCCCCCAATCCAAGGCAAATGTGATGAAAAATTTTCAAAAGAATTTTTTTGGCAAATTTCCCCCCAAAAAAGAGGAATATGTGACAATATATTCCATTTTCATTTTTATTTCCACATTTGTGTGAAATTCTGCCCAAAAAAAATTGTTCGTGAAAACATGTTCTTTGTGATGCCTTTGTTCCTTTTGCCATCAACTTGGCTTTCATGTGGTTTGCAAAATATGCCATTGGTCCCACATAAACATATTTCTTCTCCATACAATTCTTATGAAAGGGGTTATACCTTTAGAGATTGCATGTGGACAAGAAAAAGCTATGAAGATAGTGTCCTTGCAATTATGGAAATGGCTGTTAGCCACTTGACCATTTTGTTTTACATGAAAAGTATGAGAAAAAACCATGATTAAATTGTTTCAATCTCGTTGTGCTCGGTGATTCTTTTTTGTGCACCTTGCATGCACCCACTAGGCCTGCCTTTGGCCTAGTTATAATTTTTTTCCAAATGAACTTCACACCTTGGCCTTCGTTTCTACATTTTCAAGCCATATCAAATGAAAATCCTCCATGCATATAAACAAGCAAACCCAAACCATCAGCAAAATCACGTTTGGCACATTAACCTCACCCATGAGAATTACCAAAACACGGCACATTCGAACATAAATATTCCCCTAGCTTGATGACTACCTCTCACCTTGGATCAACAAAAACAACATCAATTGGAACCCACATAAACACTAATATTTTGGCTACCTGATTGATGGAACTTGTTGTAGACATATCTGGCAAGGATTTTGCAACTATGCACAAATGTTTGTTGCAGGTGAGGAGGGCTGTTGAAGGCTGGCTTTAGGGTCTTGTTTTCCTTTGACAGGCTTTGTGGCTTAATGGCTGCTTGGGAGCTGATTGATGAAACCCTGCCAATCATAAGTAAACCAAAGCACCCAAAAAAAAGGGGGAATAAAAGGAACAAAATGGAAGGACCCCACATCCAAGAAGACAAAAGAACCACCCAATAGGGTGAACCACAAGGGGAACATCGAGTTGCTGAACCCCCCCCCCCCCTTGCTGTCTCAAGAAGCATATCAAATAAGGAAAGGGGAGGACCGCCTGAAAGGACGCCTAGTCTAAAAGAACCTTCACCTACTACTGCAACAGCATGTCTCAAAATAGAGATTGCTTATGCACCCTTTAACGCCACTGACACCCTCTGCCTATAAAATGTGCGTACAAATTGAGAGAGGAGGGCCTCCAGTGGCCTATGGAGCTGATTTGTTCTGCAACTGTGCACATTTTTTTGTTGTTTGGTGTGGAGCACAATTTTGTACCATAGCTCCATGTAGGTAGCAGCCTTTCCTCTAAAACATCACTGTCATGAGGTGTAGTGACTGAGTGATGTTTTGGTGATGATAATGGAGTGTGCACTGTTTTTGGTGGTATGCTAGTGGATTCTGCTTGAGTGGCCCTTCTTGTCTGGTGGATTGATTCATCCTGCACCTGGTGTTGGGGAATGATAATGACTGCCAAGGCTGAGGAGGGTTGGGGTAAAGCAGTCCTATGTAAGGGACATTGCCCAAGGAGATCAAGGGCATTACCAGATACACAGGTACCATCCGAGGTAGCAGCCATGTGGTAGTAGTGCCTGCATTCTGGTTACAGCTTCATCCAAGGGCTTTACTGAGCATAAGGCAACTGCCTCTCCTGTGATTGATGTGTATGGATGAACGTTTCAGAACAAGAACATGTTCCTCCTTAACAATGTAAGTTCATCCCTCCAGCATAAGCAAGTGGATCTTACCTTTTTAAGGTGCACTCCAAATACCCTGTGAAATTTCTGGCATTGCTTTACGCGATACGTAAGACTTGAGGTTGAGGGCATTAACCAAGATAAAGGTATGTCCAAGGCGGCAGCTGAAGTGGTGCCTGCATTCTGGTTACCTTCTCATCCGAGGACTTTACCAAGCATAAGGCAACTGTTTCAAACAATCAACTTGTACGGATGAACATTTTGTTTCTGAGCAAAATGTTCCTTCTTAAAGACGAAGTAAGATCCCTCCCTTGGGTGTATTTGAGAGAATCTTACCTTTTTAAGGTGCACTCCAAATACACTGTGAAATTTCTGGCAGTGCTTTACAGTAGTTGGCGCGCACTCTCTCTCTCTCTCTCTCTCTCCAGACAGAGAGAGTGAGTGTGTGTGCACGGAATGGAGAGAGAGAGAGTGGGGAAAGACTCTAAATAACATGTTCCAACCTGGAGCATGTTTAGCAGAACCAACAAAGGAATTTGGCACTATATCGGTGTCCTCATTGTTGGCTGAATATTTGCAGCAGTAGTTCTTGCATGCATTGGTTTGTTTTCACAACTTTTGTACAGCACCTCCCTCATTCAATCTCTTGCAACATGAACAAATAATAACAACAACAACAATAATAATAATAATGCACAAAAGGTGCTTCTTACACCTCACATTGGGGGACTGTATGTGGACACTTGTTCACCAGGCTCCTCCTCCTCCTCCTCCTAAATGAGCTCACACAATGCTCTGCTTTGTCCGTGCTTTCTTTCTGTCCTCCTGCCTTTGCAGGTTTGCAGTTGGCACTCTCCTAATTAAGACCTTGCTTTGGACCCTTTTGTAGTCTAAGTGGAGGACACCGTAACCTAGCTTATTTTTTCCTCTGTTGTTTTGGGGGTGTTTCAAAAAATGGGAAAATACCCAATTATACAAACTGAATGCTTGTTGCGGGCATTTTGTTTTTTGACCCTGCCAAACTCGTTCTTTTTCTGTTAAAAAGAAAAAAAAATCAGAGCACGTCTTTACGTTTTGTTAAAGCCCTCAGATGCGGGATTTATCGAAATCGGGCCTTTGCTCAGCTCCCATGGGCCTTATTCCAGGAAATCCCGCAGCTGAGGGCTTTACCCTACTACACTTTCGACCTCTAGCCTGCTTTGACCCCCTAAGCCCCTTGTCCTGAGCCTAACCACTGCCCATCAATTTTGGTCAATACTTTTGTAGTATAGCAAAAAAGCTACTACCATCAAGGCCACAACCCATGCATGGTATGGAATATTCCCATAACCCAGGGTCAGGAAGCCCTGGTCATGAGAATATTCTTATGAGAAGGGTTAAGAAGCCCAAGCTTTTGGTGAATATTCCTCCAAACCTCCTAAGTTTTGTGTTGTAACCACAAGGTAAGAGGAATATCCACAAAAAAGTTTGGCTTTTTATTATCCATTGCCATAAGAATATTCCAAAAAATCCCTTGGCTCTCTTGACCTTGTTAATGGGAATATTCTTTGCATGGTTGAGTATGCAGAATATTCCCGAAAGTCTAGACATATGACTGTTGATAACTGAATACTCTCCCATTATCAAGGTCAAAAAACCAAGACTCTTTTAGAATATTCCATACCATGGTTTATGTTGGTGGTAATAGCCTTTTTGCATCCCATATACTTTTGCCACTACACTAGTATCACCAACCACTCTATCCAGACAATCCCTTGCCATATGCATGTTATGACTTACAACAAGTTTTGGGATGTTATTTTATTTGTCAATAACTGTTTGTTCCTTTTTTGTTGAAAATTTTGAAAATAGAAGAATGTCTGCTTCTGCTTTTTAAACATGTCAAAGAACCAATGGTTTTCACGAAAGAACTGGTAGTTTTATAGAAGGTTCTTTGATTGGTTCTTTGATTTGTTGAGAACCAAGGTTATGTATCAAAACCAATTCTTTAATTTTGAGAACCAAAACTAAAGAATTGAGATAAGGGGGTTATTACCAATGTTGTTTAGTTACCAATATGTATAATTGATGGATACTCATATATACATATCCTATATTTATGTCAAATTTAAAAATAAATGTCATACATATTCAATGGACTTCTATTCATTGATAACCTAATGCATATCCATATCTATTGGGCTTCTATTCATCGATAACCTGATGCATATGTCATATCCATCACATGCGTCCGGATATGTATCCTATGCTATGCATATCTGGATTTTTAGGTTATAGGCTTTTTTAGGGTTGAAAGATATGCATATGCATTTGGTGGCATGGATACAAATCTCGAACCCTAAATAACAAAAAGATGTAGTTGTCTCTCTACTTGTTCACTCACTTGTTAGTTGTTCTTCATTTATTTTGGTTTTGCATTGTTTCACATCATAAGATTTTCATTAAAATGCAACATCACAAATTTAGTAAGCTACATAATGGCAAAAAAATTGTATATTTCTTTATTTGTCAAAATAAAGTTTATCAGATCATCAGAAAGGGATAAAAGTGAAAGTGTGTCAAGTGCAGTGATGCAACTTGCTGAAGGTGCAATGGTCCAAGTGTGCAAGGCACAAGTGTGTGATGTGTTGAGCTTTTTTTGCAACCTTTCAAAGAGCCTCCAAGAATCCAAGGTTTTTTTTTTGTTTAGTTTTCTTAGATGACACTATGGCCATTTCTGTCATGCTATGATTTCATTGTTTGTTGTGACTTCGTTTACACACATTGCTTTGCACTTGTACACATTTGCCTTCAAGAACTATTGTGGTTTGTTCTAAATGCTTGATTACAAACTATCTCAAACGAGTTTTGTCAAAAAGAGCCAAGTACAATCCATGCATTGTTAACTATGTCAAAATCTACTTCAACTAATTCGATATCCAACAAATGATACATGCAAACATCAAAGGTGAAATTTCATATCATTGGACACCATGTAGACAAATTATGTTCATGCTAAATTATGTTCATGTTAATCAAATCATGTGTCATGCACCATATAATTTCCACTATTAGCTACCATGTTCTACATAACACGATCTAAAGTCATCATGACAATGGTTGTAGCTCCTAGATGTTTAAGTATACTAGTGGGACTTGTAGGTGTAGTCATAATCACTGGAATTTTAAAAAACTAACAACCAATTTTTCATATTTTTTTTGAGTTTTTTATGAACTAACATACTTGAGGTAATACAAAACTTGTAATTTTTTCAAGTTCTAATGAGTGTTATGGATTGTTTCAAGTTTTAGGTTTTTTTTTCACCAAGAGAAATAAGTTACAAGTTAAAAGTTTAAACTCCACTAGAAACAAATCTTTCCATGACTATTGATGATGCCGAAAAATTCCAAACTTACTAGAAACAATTTATTTATGAAGGAAGGCAATTTGTTTTGTTTTGTCATTCTAAGATTTCCCAAACCATGGCCTTTCATGCCACGCTCTTGGTATCTTTAGAAATCTTAGTGAATAGGGGTGCACCAACTTTGTTTGAAACAATTTGGAATTATGGTGTGGAAGCTATTGGTTATTGAACCATTTTTTCAACGAAAATTAAATGAAATCAAAACTAAAAACTATATTTCAATTTGGGGTGATCTTGGTGTTGTGGGAAAGCCTTTGACAACTCAAATTTAATTGAGTTTATTTCACAATTTTTAGACCTAAGGTGTGGAAAATATTGATTTTTGAATGGATTTTGTTGTCAAAATTTCACAAAAATTACAAAAATTGGGTTTGGAAGGAAAAATCAATTGAGCCTTCAATGTGTGCACAATTGGGCCAATAGCACATGTTACACTAATTATTACTAATAAACATTGCACAATTTGAAATACAAATGTGATTAGGGTCAAATTAAGTTATAGAAAGTTTTTCTTTATTTTTCATAATTTAAAAACTATTATAAATCACATATTTGTAAAACCTAATACCCAATTAGTAGACTTCATAAATTTTGTTGTAAAATTTTGTGTTTAATTAGTAGCCACATGAGTTATGAGGATTCATATATATATTCAAATTTCAAGTGCTCAAAACTTATAAATTTATGTTAGCCAAAACTTTTATGCAAACTTTGTGATTTATTAGAATGGGTATTTTGCACATTTATGGATTAAGTTATCTTAAAGTGAAGGATCATTACACATTAAAATTACACATTTTGAAGTTGGAACTTTGTTTGAATCTATAACTTTTAGTGGAAATTTTGATTGAATATGTAATTTGAGGATTCAAGAACTTGTTTTGAAAAACTTGGAACTTCGTTTGAAAGGCAAACCCTATCATTGATAGTGAAATTTCAAAGTATTAATATTTTAAAATATCAAAATATCATAAAAATTCGAAAAATTCGAAATAATAATAATCTATAGAATTAAACTTCTAAAGATAATATTTGAACTATTAGGTAACATCAAAAGAGAAGAATTGAACTAAAATTGGAAAAAAAAATTCCTTAAAATAAATAAATAGAACCGAAAATAAAATAAAATATTAAAAATAATTTATAAAATATATATTGAAATTAAAGTTTAAAATTGATTTGACATACATAAAAATTAAAATTTTTTAAAAAAACTTAAAATTCAAGTGAAGCTTTCAATATTCTAAACTAGATTTTTTAAATTGATCTCAAAAATTAATTTTAATTGAAAAAATGAAGTAGACTAAAAAATTAAAGTGAAACTAGGTCAACTTTTAATTAATTATTTTTGGAAATTTTTGATTGATTTCAATTCTCATTTGGTTTTATATCAATTTGCAAAGATAAATTTCACATAATTTTCAAAACTCAAAGGTAAAGATAATCAATTTGAAATTTTAAAATAACACATAATGAACATAGATATTGAATTAACTAAACATGGTTTGCAACAAGTTCAAAATTTTGAATACAAAGTAAGAGATTGTTTGTTTGATTTAATAACATATTTATTCAATTATTGAATAAGTTTGGAATTAATCCAAAAAAATAGCATGTGTCATTTACAAAAATGTCTAACAATTGGTACACCTCAAGTATTGGAGTGTCATCAACGTGAATTAAATCCAAAAATTTTGCATGATTTACATCACAAATAAGCAACAAATGAAGTTACTTGTATACAAAAAATGTCATTACTTGCTTTGAATGGAGGATTGTGGGGTGATTTCATTACAATATACTAGATATTAAAATATTTACAACTTCCAATTCACATTTAGAACAAAAACAACTGTCAAATTATGATGAAAGTAGGAAATGAAAATGCAAGTCATGTGTTAAACATATTATATGCAAACAACCATTTTGAACCTACTATAACATGTGATCTCATGATAAATTCTTCAAATATTCACACTTGTGATGCATATGACACAAAATTTAAAAAATTTAATATTAATAATGAAATTAATGAAGTTCAACATAAATGAAAAAGATATAATTGGAATTTTAAATTAAATAAAAATTTGTTAGAAATAATAAAAATTCATCTTAAATGGTTGCCACAAGATATTGCATTAGCTTTCATTCAAAAATATCCATATTTGGGTTTAAACACATCACAAATGAAATGGCATTTTAAGCATCTAAAATTCACATCCCATGAAAATAATGATCATGAAATTCATCTTTTTCAACCAAAATAACCAAAAATCCTTGAAAACATTATGGATTTTCTCCCAAATGTTTCATTTAACCACTAGTTGTTCCACCTACTATTCAACATGTGAAATTAGAAAAAATGTCAAAACAAATTAAAAGTGATGTCAATCAAATGGTACCAATCAAATGTGATGTCAAATGTGATAATATTGTTAAAGACAATTTTATTGATTTAACAAGTAAAAATTCTTCAAATCCTATTTTTATTAAAGAAAAAATAACTCAATTGAAAACATACAAAATAATAACAATATTAAAAATAATCTCATTGGTCCTCGAGTAAAAATATTCCACATCATGTTTTCAATAAAAAAAACAAATATGGGTTTTTTTTTCTTAACAAATATGTTTTAAAACCATTCAATGGGATTAGTAGAAATGAAAAACATCTTAATAAAATTTTCCAATTAATGAAAGAAAATCCAAATTTAAAAAACAGAAAA
>Ga0116229_10000897_pt1 | contig 43995 bp, 29 predicted proteins | sample S1TSphgellanicum_3_FD_87313 | JGI IMG/M metagenome (GOLD analysis project Ga0116229, IMG submission 87313) | Host-associated microbial communities from peat moss isolated from Minnesota, USA - S1T2_Fc - Sphagnum magellanicum MG | ecosystem: Host-associated > Plants > Peat moss > Unclassified...
CACCTCCTCCACCACCCCCTCCGGCGCCTCCACTACCGCCATTGCCGCCATTGCCGCCAGAACCACCCCCGCCATGACCACCGTGACCGCCCCCGCCCCCACCATAATGTCCGCAAAGGCAGGAGTGGCCTTTCACAACACCGGGATAGTATCCGCCTCCATTTCCGCCCTTGCCGCCGTTCCCACCTCCTCCATTACCTCCTTTTCCACCCTGTCCTCCAGGGATTTTGCACCAACAATGATGTTTCACTGCGCGAACAAACTCGTGTTAGATTCAACGATAATGTGGGTCTAGCAATAACATGATACATTTCAACTGCAAAGACGATTAGTCGTATGAAATGAACGTATATATTTTCTCACCTTCAACAGTCGAGTGAAACCGGAAGATAGACATGCTTCAATTAGACAGGCGCACGACAACTATCAACAATCTACAGCTGTGTCTCAGTTCCACAATAAGAGTGAACATAATCGAACGATATTTGACTAAGTAGAAAAGAAAGGATCTTCAGTATATAGTGTGTGAAAATGTGTAACACCATACCTGGCGGGTGGCTTACTTTCTCTTCGCCGACGATACCGACATTCTCACCAGCCTGAAAGCAAAAAGAGGGAAAGTTTCATACAGTACTTTGAACTCCGGGGGTGCTTCTAAGATCCAGTGCATAGTGATAGAAGAAACTGTGATTGAATTAAGCTGTATTGGACTAGATTCCTCGCTGTACAATCCTCTCATTCTTGTTATCTGTTGAACTAGAGGTTCCACTGCCGCTTAAAATTGACGGCGTGATCTATGATGAATAATGCAAATGCCAACTCATGTTGATCTCCATGCACACACGAATTCACGTGCAACTCTCAAAATCCACAAGAACGAAGGCATAAAACTAGCAGAATGCCCATATTGTCGTAACTCGTTACCTCAGAAGACTCGAGTGTGCGCCTCTCTTCCACGCCACCAACTGCATTGGACTCAGACTGAAGCTCACGTCCTCCACGAGCGAATGGCCTGCTGGCCACTGGAAGGATGAAGGCATGGCACACGAAGAGGACCGTGGCGACCAAAGCTAGAGTTCTCGGCTGAGAGAAAGCTCTAAACCCACGAAGGCCACCCATTGTTGAAAGCTGTTGTCAATTATCCTAAACCAAAATCGATAATACACTTGGAAAACAGTCTGTCCCGAAGGATGGAATAAGTGAGACAGAGTCCTGCTTTTGTAGCTCCCCGATCATTCAGGACCATGTCCAGAGTCCCGCAGCTGGTATACTTTTCTGCGTAGCTTCTTGACTCCGGCCGAATGATTACCTACAGAAAGAACTAGCAGCCTAGAGTGGGGCCCAACAAACTCAACCGCGACTGGGTGGATCATTTTCGTCTCTCATTTCCGCTTCTATCTGGAGGGTCTACAGACAACAGTGCTTTTGAGGAGTGCTGAAAATACGACCGGATGTTCCTCACGAGTCATGACCTGCACAGTTCAAAGGCCGAATGATCCATACTGACAGAAAACTGTCGATTCGAGAAATGAGATCAAGATACATGAGGTGTTTAGATGCAAATGAATGGGAAATTTCCCTGATCTGATCTTCTTTGTCTCAATAACTCACAAACAGAAGTGTTTTGACGAGACCCGAAATTACGACGAAATCTTCCACATCACCAGCTGCAAACGTCATGATCCACACTGAGACAAATACTGTTGATTCGAGAACCTAAATTTACACAGATGAACTGCAGTGGTACCGGTGTGAATGAACAGAGTATCTGATCTGTTCATGGCGAATCCCCTGTTCGTGTCTAGAGAATCAAACTGTTCAGACGAGTTGACCGCAAAAGACTGCACATGGTTTCAAAGTGTAACGACTGCCAGCTTATCCCTTGGATGTTCATTCAATGCACTGCAACTCCATCCGAGCTTTTGTGATCATTCAATGTACTACAACAACTCCAATTGAGCTGTTAGAACCATTCAATATGCGCTGCAACAACCCCATCTACTGTTTTTTGAGCATTCAATTCACCGCAACAACTCCATCCATGCTTTTGTAATCATTCAGTTCACTGCAATAACTCCATGTGAGCTTTTGTGATAAGTCAATGCACTGTAACAACTCCAAAATTTGAGCTTTGTATTCATTCAATGCACTGCAACTACTCCATCGGAGTTTTGTGTGAAGTCAATGCACTGCAGCAGTGCAATTGCATTCACGAGCTTTGTGTTCATTCAATTGCATCCACTGCGACTGCATCTAAGCTTTGTTTGCATTCTCGAGCAGGAGCTACTTTGCAAGCTCCTTTAACAAAGCTTGGAAATCCAGACTGACCATTGGGTATACGACGGGAAACATGGTATTCTTTTTGCGTTAATTGGAGAACTGATCTTTTTTTCCCTCGAACTTATCAAGGGGTAACTTTTCCTGATCACTTATTTTCCTGTAAAATATGAAGGGAAACATGGCGAAGTTTCTGGTTTGTGAAGGGGAATTACCATGATTGGAAACTTTTGTGATTATTAAAGGGAAAGCTAGCATCCCTAGGTGTGCTTAATGAAGGGACACGCACGCAGACCTCCATGTAGGACCATGGACTCCTAGTACCTACTATCCTGATCTAAGATTGCATTTATGGCCTTGGAACCCCGAATTTTTTTTATATGGATGATGAAATACACATGTTTTTAGTTGGAAATTATATTACTGCATCCACCTGCCTTTTAACAAGTGTGTAGAAGAAAAAATAAATTATATATATGCCTAAAAATTCTCAGCCTGGCCCCTAGAAAGGATGCTCAAGCACCCCAGAAAACTTCATACTTTCTCAGGCGGTCAGCTTAGAAAATTTACAGCCATCCGAGTAGGTCTTGGCGCTTGGACCAGTTCACCACCAGTGGGGTTTACCATAGTAAAGCACAAGGTGAACATTATCATGAACCTGACATCCTGGCGCTGGAGGCTCAGGAGGGTTCTTCAAGGCCTATAAATAGGTGTGAGATTTTCAAGTGTATTTGGATGGCCAGGGGGAATTGACCCCCCACATTGGGATCATGGTAAAAACCCCAAAACCCATTTAGATTGCTAATAAATATTCTAAGTATTTATAGATATAATCTCCACAGACTAAAAAAACTATAGATTTGGTCCCAGGGACCCTAAATGGGTTTTGGGGTTTTTACAATTATCCCAATGCGGGGGTCAATCTGGAGGCCGTTAAATCTACAAAAATTCCATTCTGACACTGGAGGTCATTTTATTTTCCTGGGCGAGCTTTTACATTTTAGTAAGGACTCACCATTTTGTCTTTGCACTACGAGTAGGTTCGTGACCGTTAGGTTAGGTATGGAGATCAATTTCTGACAGGTCATTCTGCATGGTAAGGCTCTACAAAGGGGGCGTTACTAGAATTCTGTTAATGCTCCTGCGCCCCCGCCCCCTTTGCAGGCCTTCCCTACCAGGTAACATCCTTCTGACGCACTCAGGAATAGGTGTAAGATCAGTCCACTTTTCTAAGAGCCAGGAATAGGTTTAAGATCCCGGGTTTTCTAAAGAATTTCTTTATGTAGCCTAAGTGGCCATCATCCATAGGAAGAGTATAAGAAAATGGCGTCTGTCCTTAGGAAGATTTATCCAAATCCAGCGATAACCAGATGGGGAGTACAATTCTTTAATCAATCTTAATCTATATTCATGGCTAAAACATACTGAATACAAATTATAGAAGTCTGGAGATTTTCACTAATTTGTTTCACTTCTGGTGATGGAAACCCTCCAAAATCACTTCGTTTTTTAGTTTTTTGGCTACATTTCGCCAGTAAAAAAAGGCCGGTAATAAGATCCGTCCACTTTTCTAAGAACCATCTTCATGAATATAATTACGTGGCCTCCAGAAATAGTAAGATATTTCTTTCAATTGCTTTGTGCCTTCCATTTTGAGGCCTAAAGATCTTGAACGGTTCCGTGCAGCCGAGGCAGCAGTAACAGGTGACTGTGGAGGTGGTAACTAAGTAGGGCCCGTGTCTTAACTCCAGTCCACCGACCTTTTCTCGTCGTTTCCGGAACCGTCTTCCGTGACCTCTCTCTTTCTCTCTTTCCCTTGCCATAGTCATTGACAGAAGGACAACGCCGTCTGCTACGCCAACGCACTGTGGACAATCGTCTTCGATTCTTCAAACATGCATTGACTTGTAGAAAAGGATGACATTTTCCCATCTAGTTATGAGCGTCATGAATCAGAACCCACTTCCATTGGCTATATGATCAATTCTGTGAAGCTCGTGGCCACTTGTTTTTGCTATTAGAAGACAAAATCTCTCCAATGGCCCCTGTGCCTAGCTTAATGATGAGGGCCTTTGTGGCCTTTTTGCCTAAATTATTTGTTAACAGAAACTCTTTCATTTCAGACTTTAGTCCTGTGATTCCAAATAGTCTAAACTGCTGAATTTCTTTCTTTTCTATGAGACTTTAGTAGAACAATCTTTGTGATATTAATCCCTTACCACGGTTTAACTATTATGTTGATCACCTGATTGTCAGTGTTTATTCCAGGTTTCTCCCGGCACCCATTAATTTCCTGCCATTCTCGTACTTGGCAACAAGTCTCTTGCCCAAAGTTGTGTAACCTCAATAAGGCAGGGATGAAAACCACAGGAGAAGACTTCAACACTTTCCCCCATCCTCCCCCTTTCCAGGCACTTCAACTGTTTTTCATTAGCACTTTGTGTGACTCATCTGAGCTGGTCCTTAATATGTCTTCCAAGTTCAAATTGCAAATCTCTTCGCCAAACCTTGCAAACAATTGAAAGACTATTATAAATTATTGTGTTCTCCTAGAGTTTTCCATTATAGAGATTGAATTGGGAATTGCATCAGTAAGTTTTTCAAATATTATGACGTGGGATTCTGTCCTTAAATTTCCATTTTTACAGATTCAATTCGGAATTATCACCGTATTTATAATTTATTATCGTGCCTCTAGTTTTGAGTACATGTTTTTAAAGGGGAGGAGCTTGAAATTCAAATGGAAGAATTATTTGATACTAAGAGTAATTCAACTAGACTGTTAACATGTGTAGAAATTATATCCACATTCATTACTTGAGTTTCACAAGAAAGTAACAATTTATTTTATTATTATTGCATATTCACATTCGACAAAGAATAGTGGCCATTGGAGACTATAAACTGTGTACTCCAAGTATTCTAACAAGGATTGGAGTAGAACGAAAATCTATAGGATATTGAAGAGAATGAGGCACAAACAAGAAGAATATCCTTGTAAATTCCAAAATGAATCCAAGACATCAACCTGTACTATGTCATTTGAAGGAGAGAAGACAGAAGAGGTCACGGAGATTGATAACCAATATAAGAATCCAAAGTTAAATATAGAAAGTCAAGCGTTTCAATATCAGATTTGCGGTTCTGCCCTTTCATGGAAGAGTGAGAAAAGTTTGCAATAATGGTGACATTTAACCGGGCTGAACAAGCTTTCATGATTTTGTTCATATGGTAACTCCAAGATTCATTTGTCTTCAACTCTCTTTCGTCCACAAGTTCTGTTCATATGGCAGCATTTTGGCGTTTTAATACACTTTGTCTTCAATGAAGATAGTGGCATCCCAAGTTTCCCAACACAAAATTGTTGGCAGCTCATAAATTACTGCAGAGCACATGGTACATTGATGTCTGCCCTGGTTGAGTTCTTCCTGCTATTCTTTGTCTTTCTTGTACATTAATACAATACTTACTAATTATAAGTTCTCTGTCACCTGTTTCAAAGTTTGTGAACACTTCAAGGACCCGTCATCATATGAATGAGGATGAAGGCTACTGGTGCATATATATAACCTTAGCTGATAGAAAAATACTTATAGGTGGTAATTGAAAATATCTTTGACTAGTAACTTCCCTATGCATGATGGGTTTTGGAGTGTGAAGAAAATTGAAAATATTCTTTTTTGCACTACGAGAAACTTCATCTAAGTCTTGCATGGTTTGGAATTCATTCCTCTGTTGAAATTATTATGAAGCTCTAAGCTTACGGATCATAAATGTATCAATTCGGAACCAGTGAGTATATCATGCTCGCAAGTGGTGGATATATGTTGCAGAAATTATTTTTGACATACTTGGCAAACAACTATGACAGAAAAAGGAGTATTTGTCGAAAAGAGCACCTGGGCCAGAAGCTTGGGACAGTAGTAAAAGGTTTGAGTACTATTTAATAGGAAACCTTATGCTGTTGTAGTAAAGTTCAGTTAAGGTTCCATTAATAATCAATGTACATTGCAAGCTTGCAACCTACAGCATAAGCGGAATAGTGTACTCGAGCTGACAATGTTAAATAATACAAGACTTCAACGAGGCGCTCATTGATTTTAAACGAATATTGCACAAGAATAAATTCAGATAATATATGACTGGTCAATATAGTAGATAATATCAGACGAATTATTACTGTTCCACATAGTACTAGAATTTTCAGATATCAATGTTCAATATGGTACTTGATGCAGGTAAAAATTCAGATATGTCACGTGTGATAGGACTGATCAATCTCGATATATACTTGCTAGAATATTCTACCTGCAGCACAACCGTATTCACATCTTGTGCCAGAAACGGTATCGATCTGAATTACAACGGCAATATGCTCTATAGTGCAAGTTTATATCAGTACCAGTAGTAATGTTCCAGGAAGTGCATAAAAACGAACTCACAGTTCAACCAGTAATTACACACCGAGGTGAACATCCTCAAAATATAGGACCAAATGAATGTACTACGTGTTTCAACAGTCTCTCCTCTGACAGGAGTTAGAGCTGCCACTGAAGCAGCAAGTGCTTAGAATCTGAAGCTAATTCCAGTATGATTTTGTGGTGCACGTTACTTGATTTTTATTTATATGATCCAAGTTAGCAGCTGGCTTCAGTAGAAGTAATCGACAATCGACAAAAAGAGGATTCGACTAAGTACCTTGCAAGTGGATTCTAGCAGATCTAGTGTTGCCTACGATTCACACACACCTGTTCGAGCACGTCGACATTTCCCATGCCAGAGCTGCTTTTTCACAAGCAAATTCAGTACTCAGGGAAACTAGGAGACAACCAAAATGCGGGACCCACACTTCGAATTCCTTTGTTGTTGAAATTGAGGAAAAGCAGGATATCTTGAGATTCTGGGGCTATAAATTGGCGAGTCAGGGGCATGAGTATTCATTCTGCAAACTCAGACCTTGCTGTTGAGCTAGATCTACATATGGCTGGTCGAATGGGTCTTCGTGTGTCAAGCGCTCCCATTGGAGTTTCAGCTTTGCTCGTGATTGTTCTGCTTGTGCTCCATGCTTTGGTACTGCCAGCAGCTAGCAGACCACTTCACGAGGCAGAAGCTACCGTACAGCCTGAGAAAGTCACTGTCGAGGCGTCTGAGGTGAGTCGTGGTGTTTGCACAGCGGTAGCTGTTACTTAGGTAGTTGGCTGATATCTGACACGTTTGTAAATTGAATTTTCCTGCTTGGAACCGGCTACCCACCGTCATGTACATGAAGGACTCTACACTTAAATGCAGGGACGGTAGTTTTGTGTGTATCTGGGATTAGTACGTTGAACATCTTATAACTGTGAATTGATGTGCACATCGACTAGACCTCTGCACCGGATTGAACTGCTGTGCTGATCGTAACTTGGATGTGAAATCCTTCGAGTTTGTGTCTAACGATGCAATGTAGAATGGCATTTTTAAAGCTCTGGACCTGCTGCTCGTCGTTTCCAATTCCATCAACATGTTAAGTTCTACGTCTAGGACAGACCCATTATGCATTCATCTGAAACTGAAATGTTGCAGGTACGAGCTGAAGAAGTGTCTGATGATGAGTCGACGTCCATCGACGGCGTCGTCCGCGTGAGCAGAATGCTAGGTACGTGCTCGTTCCCTGACCCGTCGTCGTTACATGTAAGCTAGTTTTAAAAATTTGTCGAGGAAGCCTTGCGATGTAGAAAGCAGACGGTGAAATACCAGTTTCTGGTGTATGAATTGATGTCTAAATCTGGTCACTAGTTTGAATTTGTGGTATCTTATTCTTGAAGCTTGTCGGGAGATTGAGTCCAACCTGCAGATTAAAATTTCTGGATCCATTAGGAGTGAGATGTCTTGATTCCTGAGCTCAGATACACTAGCGTACACATTGTCGAAACGATGCTTGGTTTCATGCTTTCCTTCTCTCTTTAATACAGGAGGCGGTGGCGGCGGAGGTGGTGGAGGCGGCGGCGGAGGTGGGGGAGGCGGAGGAGGAGGTGGTGGCGGCGGCGGCGGAGGCGGAGGTGGAGGTGGAGGCGGTGGAGACTCACCCAGTCCACCTCCGCCAAGCTGGGGTTCACCTAGCTGGGGAGGAGATTCGCCAAGCTGGGGCGGAGATTCACCTAGCTGGGGCGGAGATTCGCCAAGCTGGGGCGGAGATTCGCCAAGCTGGGGCGGAGATTCACCCTCATGGGGACATCACTATAAACATGGAGGTTGGCACAAAAGCCCAAGCAGTCCTAGTGGCGGTGGGGGTGGCGGAGGTGGAGGTGGAGGCGGAGGCGGAGGCGGTGGAGGTGGAGGAGGGGGAGGAGGCAGTTAAGTTTGCACTATCCTTCCACGCAACGATCGAAGAGTGTCGCACAGTTCACTCAACACGTCGTTGCGAATATGGTGGCCTAGATTCTCGTATTAGCTGATCTTATTGGATCTTTGAAATAAAAAGTGTTGAAATATTCTATGGCACTTCAACAGTTAATAACGCGTGGCTGTGATGTAATTGCCGTGCTAGGGGGATTATAAATATACTCTCTGTAATTCTTGGACTCGATTTGTGTGCTGCGACAGTAATTGTTATTGCAGCTATGTAATACGATATAGATTTGCAATAAAGTTTTACATTAATTTTTGTTTGTAGAAGTTACCAGCAGGTATTTGCTTTGTTATCCGATATATTTGCATTTTAGAGATTGACTCCTGTTTTTCAGCATTCCCTTGTGTAACTTGCATGATCGTAGACAGGACCCGGTCTAGTTTGGCTCACTCACTTCATTGCAATAGAAGATATTTTACAATATTAACTATACACGGCGAATTTTATTTATGCATTTCACTTATTTGTGTTTTTAAAATATATCGTCTGGGAAACTTGTTCTATTAGTATCTTGAACACCTTCATTGTCCAGCAGTAAAATTAATGTTCCTTCTAAGTCACAAGGAGAATGAACATAAATATGGATTAAACCCATTCAGTACTCACCGATCTGTTCTCTTATCAGTTGAACAAATATGATTCATATATTTCTCTTTTTTAAAACTTTGTAAAAGTTTTGTATAGAATGGATAAAAAACAAACTCCTGTTTATACCACTCAGATTATTTTCAAAGTAAAGAGTACACTGATTTGTAAAGTTGCAGAGATGAAAATGGCACTCTAACATTCGAAATTAATATTTCTGCTATAATAACTGCTCTAATCACTATTAGTTTCCAACTAATAACGCTTAATGATGATAAGTGGAGTATGAATGAGTATACAAAATCATTCCGAATCCTTGGAAAATAGTATAGAACATTTACAAACTAACATTATCATTGCAAGCTTTCTCTTCTCGGATATTACCAGTTCACATTACCGGGGCAAACGCAGCTTTTTCACTCAAACGCAATATAGTTTAAACACAATGCAATATCTAGCAAATGTTTATAATCAATCAGTATTGATGCCTATAGGTTGACAATATTATTTTCCTGACTGTACATGAACATAGATTTTAGGTAACATGCTAGCAGCTACTAAATGTTATGTACTTAATTGAAGCTACTTATTGCCAACTTGCAAACCAGAGCAGAAAACATTCAAGAAGCGCGTGCAGGAACAGTCTTTTCTACTAGCTATCCAAAAAATACTTTGCTACATTCAAATCCAGCTATTTCCATTATGACAATTTGTCTTCTTGGACGTGGGTCCTTTCATTTTATTCCTTGCTTTTCCCTTGTTTGGGTGCTTTGGTTAATTTATGGTTGGCAGGGTTTCATCATTATGACTATAGTCTGTAGTCTATACTACTTACAAAATACCTGAAGAGGGACCACAATAGTTGAATTATCTGCATTGTCCCCATTCCTAAATTTACAAATTGATGCAAAGCTACTGACGAGATTGCAGATGATGTGCGACGTAACAATAATTAAGCTTTTTCTGCAGACACGCCACATATAAATTGCAGTTATCTAAAATATAAAAAGCTATTTCGCCGCCACGTCCTTGCAACGCAAGAGACTGCGACAATGGGGCTCTGCTGTCTTAATGTCTCGCTTGACGATGATACAACCCTGCAAAACTTTATTTATAAAAACACCGTAGATGTGGAAAATGTACAAAGGAACAAGGAAAAGGAAAAGCGAGAAATTAAAGGACGTCAAGTTAGCTCAAAATAGATATCTCGTCTTGTTCTTAAACAATCGCTTACGTCTTTAAATGTCTATGTCACTGTAGTTGGCATCCTCGTCGATAACTTGATTAAAATTTGTCCATGTCAGGTGTCGTGCAGTATTCCAACAATTTGACACTTATTTGGAGAGTAAAAGTAGCCTTTGTGGATACAGCAAATTTTGTCGAACTGCAGCGTTATGGAAGAGACCCTAAACTAGTGGTGAACACACAGTGGTTGTTCAAGGAATTTCTGGGTGCACCCAAAGCGACGGGCATCTAGAGGAAGATGCACAAAAGGTAATCATCAGCCCTAAGAAGATTTAACCAAATCTGACTCTAAACAAGATATGAAATACAAATATTTAATCATCCATTTATATTTCTGATTTTTTCTTTTTTCTGAAATCAAATAAACAAATCTGGCATCTTTTCCTTTTCTTTATTTTGACTTCTTGCCCTTGAGCCATACTAACCTATAAAACATCGCATGATACCTTGCTCTTTTGCTTGGACTATGGCAAAGCACATGAGCCATGGATTAAGAGCATTTTTCCCTCTATTGTAAACGAGTAAACTAATGTTGATTGGGTCAGTCAAGGCCTTTTCTAGATGAACTATCAAATTCAGGTCTAGTGATTTGTATAAAATGGATGATTTGTCAATTTTGGGTGTAGGAAATATTTTTAAAAATTATAATTTGTCAATTTTCAGGTTGAGTCTAATATTTTAGACTACTAATTCCCCAAGTTGGTGGATTTAGGCTTTACGAGGCTGTTGATTTGACCCTTTTGAGGTCAAAGCAAAGTCAATTTGACACATAAAGTCTTTGAGATGGTTCCAAGGTTAAGGCCTACGAATTTTATTTTCAAGTTTTAGGTCTTTGTAATGCAAATCACATATCAAATCTGCTAAAGTTGAAAACATATTCTTTTGCCAACTTACCACCACCATTGCAACATCATCAACATGAAATGCGAAGTGCAAACGAAACATGCATTAGCATTAGAGACTAATGTTTACAAAAAAAATTTGTGAAGGTTACAAAACTTGTTAAAAGTTTTTTTTTCAACACAAAATGCATAAGTGTTTTTGGGAGGAAATGTTTTCAAAGTTGAATTCTCTTCAAGAGAAAATATCCTTGAACCAGTCACCCCCTATGATTTCATTTTCCTCCAAATTAATGAACTCCAAAAATTGAAAACTAGTGTACAATTTTCTTGTTAAAGCTCACATGGGAATGCAATGTGAAGAAAACAAACAAACAAGTTACTCAAGTTTTTTAAACCCAATACTTAGACACACCTTATATCTACACCTGAGATTTGGCCTTGGGCAAAACCACAATCTTGTTAAATCCAATTGACAAATAGGGTTTTCTTAAGTTCAATCCAAGGCTAGGTTTTCCCACACCTAGACCCCATTCACAAGGGAGAGTCTTCTAATGGTTCTTCCTCCCATTGAAACCTATTCAACTAAATATCTATGCCCACCAGTTCATATTATTTTTTAACACAAAAGTCGTGTGCACAATTTTTGTGTGTAAACAACATAAATAGATATACAACATCTATATTTAAACAATATGAATAGGCATACATGCAATATTCATGTTTAAACAATATGAATAGGTGTCAACAAAATAAAATAAACAAAAAAAGTAGTCCACCCAAAATGCAATTGAAAAATGAAACAATTTTTGATATGGACACAAGAAAGTGGGTTCAAATATTTTGAAGTAAAAATATAAAACCATAAGGCCTTACATTTAATTTATGAAAATTTGATGAGCAAATTTGGAATTATAAAAATAGGTTGAAAATACATTTGAATTTAATTGGGTCAAAATGGTGTTCGAACCTACTTCATATTAAAAATTTGATATATTATGATTATAGCATTCATAATTTGATAATACATAAATATTTTTGAGAGCTCCACTAAGTTGATTTTTTTTTAAATCAATATTTTATCTACAGGTAACCCATTTTGTAAAATTAGACATTTTGTGCAAGTAAAATTTTTTTAAAAAAAATTCTACTTTCAAAATGGGATTTTAAAAATTTTAAACATAAAATAAAAGATTATCATCATGTTAATTATAATACCAAAAAACATGTTTACTTTCAATATATTAATTTTTTGACAAAGAGTAATGAGTTGTCTATTTTACCTTGCTTACACCTAAATAGGCATATGACATTCATATCTAAATAATGTGCATGACATTAATGTTCAAACAATATAAATAAATGAATAACATCCGTGTCTATGTCATATGAATTTATGAAAAATAGATTTCGCACGACTATTATTACCAACTAAGTTGTTAATCTTAAACCTTAAACCATTCGATTGAATTTTTTATTTCAATTGAGTTTTTTTTTAAAATTAATTTATTATAAACTTTGTTCTTTAAAACATCAAAAACCAAGAAATTGATTAACATTGCAACTTATCAATGGACATGAATTTCAACATCAATATATAAATGACCATGATTATAAATGTGAATTTTAAGCTATGTCAAGTCTTCAACCTTTCTTTTTGGGACATTGTTGAAAAGTGATTAAGACATTGACATTTCAACAAATTTCAATGATGAAATGACAATTTAAACTTGTGTCCATTCAATTGAATCTTAAATTTTATAATATCAATATGCACACATGTGGATTAAAAAAATACAAAGAAAAAATAACTATGGAATTTTTTAAAAAATAGTTAAACCTTAAACCTTCTGTGTGGTGATTAATAAATTATCAAGGTGGTGGGTATTACCATTTATAAATAATTAAGTAAAATGGTAACTACATGTTTTTCTTTTAGGATAATTAATAACTTGTGGGTCCAATAATTTTAAAGGTTTTGAAATTAATATTTTGTGTCATGTTGCAAAAAAAATTGATATATATCAGCAAGACCATGAAAATGCCTTATTGTTTATTAGGGAAAAAAAGAAGGTAAACTAACATTGTCTAATTTTTTATTTTGAAAGGTTTGGGTTTTTAATGTATTTTTGGTTTGATAGAAGTTCAATCGAGGTTCTAAGAACATTTTTTTGAATTTTTTAAACCTTTGATCAAAAATAAATCTCAATACAATTGGAGCTTAATTTGGTTTAAAACCAAGTCAAATCAGTGGATACAAGTTAAAATGGTTCATTTTTAATGTCACAATGGCAATTTTCAAATTCATAAAATAGATTGTGTTTAGATGTTTATGGTGAATAACATAGGGTGTTTACATGGCGTGATGGACCCAAAAAATAATCACAATTTTGCAATTTTCAATACAAACAAAATTTGAAAATTTTGGATACATAATTAAAGAATGTTTAATAGTCAAAATGTGCAATTAAAGGTGGCTCACATCTTAATCTATCATTATGTTATGAAATTGGTGTAAAAAATAATGATGTAATAGTCTTTTGGAGTACATTTGTAACATGCAGTTACATGTCATAAAATCATTATTTCAAAAGGACTAAAAATACTTTTTTTAATTGGGATTTGTTAATAAAAATTTGCATATCAATGTAAATATGTACAAAGAGCAATCTTCCATTATAATGTTTTCCAATTCACTTAAAAACATGAAGTTTATATTTGAATTAAATATAAACTTTTGGTGGTACATTATGGTATAATAATGATGATGATTACATCATGTTTGTAAATTGTAAAATTTTTTCCATTGAAAATATAGATGATTTGGGTGTTGTTTTTATTTACCCACAAAATTGAAATAAAATTTTTAATTAGAAAAAATTGTATGTTGATACCAAATGAGGCATTTCCAACAAGTTTTACAATGTAATTGTTGTACATTTACTCAAAGAAATAAACATGAAACAATTTCATATTCAAGGTTCTATTATTATTATTTTTTAAACCCAAGTTAATTGAATTTTTAAAAATAAAATTCAAAGTAAATGGATTTAAAGTTGTGATACTTTTAATAGTTTTTGTACAACTAGTTTCAACTACATTTGGATTAACAATTTGATTATGAAAATATCAATACAATTAATTTTTAAAAATAGCTCACTCATTTTTAATAGTTAACTTTTAAAATTTTAATCACTACAAGAAATCATGGCCATTTTGATTGGGAATTTCAATAAAAAAAACCCATCTGTTTTTTTTTGCCACCATGTCCAAGTTGACCAAAGTGCTATTTTGGACAAGTCGTTTTGGACTTAACCATTTTGATTGAGTTTTTTTTACCATGTTTTTTTAATTGAACCACTATGACAATAATATAATTTGGGCATCGACCAAATATATATATATATATATATATATATAATATGAAAATATTAATTAATTAGTTACTTACCCTACCTACCTACCTAATTAATAAACCTTATAATTAATGCCAAAAAATATTTATCTATTTACTTTCCAACACTATGTCCTATGCTTAAATTCAGCCACATAGGCTAAACCAAACCACTTAGGTTAGCCATGTAGCCTAGGCTAGGTGGTTTAATAAGCTTTGCAATCTAGGCCTAATTAAATCACTTAAAGGTTGGTAGTGACCTAATTAAGCCTAGATAACAAAGCCTTACTAAACCAAGATAGCCTAGGTTGCAAGCATGAAGACTTGAACTTCTCACCTCCACATGAAAGAGTCAAGTTTTTAACCATTACACCACCACCCCATAAGGTGATTTTCTTGAACAACATATTATAATGAACATGATTTTGAACCAACATATTATAATCAATTTCCATGAATGTTTTTAGACTACTTCTATAAATAAATATGTTATAAATATGTTAGCCTAAATAAATAGAAGGTACCTATTAATAAATGCACGTACCTAAGTAACATGTAGGTTATAATCTACTACGCCTTATAGATACCTACTAGGTCTATGTATATACCTACCTAATAAGTTACCTTTGCTTATGGGTGAAAACACATTAAGGGTGAATCACTTTTCACCAAAAAAGGTGATGTATAATGAGTATTATAGTACATAGTAAACTAAAATCTTGATGGTATTCTTTGGCTAATATCTTAAACACAAGCAAAAAAAATTTAAAATTTGCATGATAACGTTTTGGAACTCAAAATTAATTTTGATTCAATAGTTAGATGAAGAGGATTGGATAAAATTAATGTACACATAGTATATAACTTATAGTTTTTCCATGGCGATAAGGCCTTTTGTTTGTGGTTCATGAAACATTATTAAACAAAAGAAAATTGAAAAAAAAATGCAATACCTATCTATAAAATCTCCTTTTCTTTGAAAACATTGTGGTTTTTTCTTGTGTATATATATGTAATGCATTTATTATTCAAAATTGAAAAACCACACATTTTTTGAATGAAATTTCATCCAAAAAATTTTAATTTCTAAATTGTCCTAGATTTAAATCATGTATATCAATATCATACAATATAAAGCCATTCACCCAAGAATTCCACTCACAACTTTAGTTTTCAAATTTTGTGACAAGTATTATTTTGTCACAAATATAGTTTATACATTCAAGTTTTTTATTATTTGTTGGATTTTTAAAAGTAATTGCTTAGATTAAATTTCAAGTTAATCAAATATACTTAAAATAAGCAAAAATAATTCAAGATGTGATGTCCGTACCTTACCAAAAAAAAAAAAATTACAAAAACATTATACTTATGATTACAATTTTTAGGGGGCTTAATGTGCTTCCGCCTTTATGTTATTTAATAAGCTACATGTTTGTATGTACTAGCCTATTAATAAACCTACCTTAAACATATTATGTAGGTAGCTTAACCTACTAGGTAGGTCTAGGGTTAGGTTACCTACTTAATAGGTTTAAGTTGTTTAGTTAAGCTACTTACTTTCTAGGCTTAGGTGGCCTAAGCTAAACTACCTACCTAGTAGGCCTAGGTGGCCTATGCTATGTAGCTATTGAATAGATTTCCATAGCCTAGGTTAAGCAACCTACCTAGTGGTAAAAACACACAACAATAGACCAAAATTGGTAGCTCAAAGTCCATTTTTGGAATCTAAATCCAATGATTTTTCAAAAAAAACATTTAAATGGTGTTGAAGTTCACATTTTGTTCCATTCCAAATTCAAACCACCATAATTTAAACCTTTTAAAAAACCCTCTAAAAATATGGGCCTTGAAAAAATCAATTTAATTATTAAAATGGATTTTACAAATTTGAAATTTTCATTTGAAATTTCAAAAAAAATTATAGACATTTTTTTGCTTGATTTTTTCATCTTAAGTGTTATGGTATTTCAATGTGTGGTGGTAAAAAGTTGTAGGTTTAATTTTCAACTCCACTAGAAGAAAAAAATCCATAATGATAGTTTTTTTGGGTTGTTTGGATTGTGACATTGGATGTAGGGTGAATCCATGCAAAAAGGAACACCTACAGCCCACTCGGTTACTTAATTTACCATAGGACAGGACTATTGTTAGAAGTTTTGGTAAGACATTTTCAATGAACAAACAAATAGTCAACCATGACATGTCCATTTCTATGTTTAGAAAAAGGTGGACCTAGTGGATTCAAATTTTGAATTAGATTGGGTTTAGGGTTAATGACGAGTGTTGTTTTCCTTGTTTTGACTTTGTTTGGACTTGAGACACAAGTTGTTCATGGTTTCTTTGTGTTTTTTGAGATGCAAGCTAAAGTGTTCACAATTTCTTTACATTAAAGTGTGGAGATCTTTTAGATTGAAATATTTTTAGGTTTACACTTGGTTAAACTTTCATTATATTTCTGTGAAGTAGTTAGAACTATTGAGTGAAAAGAGAAAAATGGTGGAAGAGAAGAAAGGTAAAGAAGAAAAAAACCTCATAAAAAAAGTGAGCAGAGAGTTCCTAGAATTGTTTGGGACCATGTTGATTACCATGAATGAACAGTAGAATTTTTTGCAACTATTATGGAGTTGCCTAGTAGAGGTTTGAACCGTAAATTTAGAATCATTAGTGAGCATGTGGTAACATCTGAAATAGTTAAAGTTTTTGGAGCAGATTATTCAAGTTTTAAGAGTACTAACATTTACTTACACATAGAGACACGAAGAAAGTGCTTGTTAAGCTCCATTGGCAAATCTATGGATTGGTAATTATCACCAAGAATGAGTTCATGATGTGGCTTGTCAAAGGATGCATCGTAAAGTTGAAAGGCCATTTCATGAATTGGGCGCTAGTTGTTGCATCAATGCTTAGAGAAAAAGCTCGTAAACAAGAGGTGAAAGGTGTTGAAACATGGGTCCATTGATATATTTGATTTTAACTATGAGGAGTTGGTTGGAAGGGTTGAAGGTGACGAGGTCTGCATGATTCACACAGTGAAAGTAGAGAAGCAACTATGGTGGGACACAATGTGAAATGTCCATTAGGGATTTCAATCCTAAACATATTGCTAATTGATGATGTGCATTTATGTTTGCGTGAGCGTGAAAATGAAAATGTCCTTCTTGGAGTCGGAAAAGGTGAAGCTTGATGAGAAGTTCATCGGCCTATTATTAAATATGGATGATCGCAAAGTTGCCACAATTGAAGCACAAGATGGCATGGCATTGATTGAATCAGACATAAGAGTTGTCAAGAAAAACATTCAGCCATTAGAAGAGAAGGTAAATTTTTTGCCCACATAGTCCTTTGATGTAATTGTGAACATTCAACTTTTGGTTTCTTGTTTATGTTTTTCAAGCTTTAAGGTTTACATGTGTGCTTGGAATTTATTTCTTAAGACTTGAATTTCTAAAGTAAATGAACTTGAGGATGACTAGAGTGGACCATGGGGCGAAAGCACACTAGGGTGTCACAATTTTGACGAATTAGAGTCCCTTTTCAAGGTCATTTTCTAATGTAGTTTAAAATTGGTTTAAAATATGAATATTTAGATGATGTTGAAAGTAACAATTTTTTTCATTTCCAATTTCAAGTCATGATGCTATAAGACATATAAAACATATCACAAAATATTTTTTTCAATAATTATTTTTAAATGCTTAAAATTTTTTTTAAAATAATTACAATTTTGGGATTTTAAAAGTCCATAACATAATAAATTAAAATCACATTCCATTCATTCAATGGATCTTTACTTTCTTAAACATAATTCATCCAATATCCCAAATTTTCCAACACATAAAATTAACACATTGTAAGATAAAAGTTCATATCCATGAGTTTTGTAGGTGTGACAAAAAATGTGGGCAAAATTCAAAAGTCCATTACTTATTGTCTATCCATGATTTATTTACGTTCCATAGATTTCGAAAACCAAATAATATGAAGAATATTGTGTGATTTGATGTTTTTAATCATTGCATTTTTTAAAAAAATTCAAGAACGTAAAGCTAGTTTTAACCCTTCAATGTTTTTCTTAAAATAATTTGAAAATCATTCTATTTTTAGGTTTTTATTTGGCAATTAATTATTTAATTATTATTTAATTATTAATTTCTAAATTTGAAGCTATTGAATTTTTAAGGGGCCATTTTAATTAGGAATATAAAATTTTCAATGTTTTAAATTCCTAAATAAACTACGAGCCATATATTAGAGCATGTAATTCATAAACATAAAAAAATATTAATTTATAGTTGTGAAAACATGTAATAAAAAGGGCTTAGAAAAATGATTTAGTTGTTTTTGGTTCCTTAACCATTCTTTCAAGTGGTTCCTAGTGGTACCATCCAAGGATGGGTTCATGCAAATGTTTTTCACAACATCTTTAAAATGTGATTATATTCAAGAAATGATTTAAAACATTTAATCTTTATGAAATTCATAGTATATATTAAACATTGTGATTACATATGAATATCCAATAGGTTTGTGAGTCATGTGAAGAGTTTGGTAATTATCATATCGCAAATGGGTTTTTTTCTCAAAACCTAATGATTGTAAAGATGTGATAAATTAAAATTTTGAAAGTGATTATTTGTCAAATTTGAATTAATCACCAAAAGACTTTTGAAATGAAAATTTGAAAGAAGGCTCCAATTCACATTTTTTTCATATTCCATTTGAAATGTGAATTGGGGCCATTTTTTAAATTTTCATTTCAAAAGTTTTTCAATGACTAATTCAAACCAAAAATCAATGCAATTTAAAACAAAAAATATGTTTTATCATATTGAAAATACTATAAATATATCCATTATTCCTTGATTTTTAGTCTTTTAAATTTATTTCTTTTGTCAAATAATACTATATAACATTAATTTGTGCACTAGAAGGAATTCTATCCATTGCAACCCATACACTTGCGACTTATGTCCAAATCCATCATTTTTGCAATTACAAATGCAACTATCTTCTATGGCACTTAATAAAAACAATTTATAGTGGCATAAATAATTACAAAGGGGTTTGTAGTTGCATATGTAACTTATTTTTATGATTAATGTCAATTTGGATGAAAATGAAAATGAAAAACACACTTATATCATTTTTTTTAGGGGCATCCCAAAATAAATGAAAATATAATTTTTACAACTTGGAGGTGGTTCATAAGCCATTGGACACCACATGGCATCTTTTCAATTTGATTTGGAACTATAAATCCTACTTGCAAAGGCACATATAACTAAATGTGAAAAGAAAAGTTGGCCAATGAAATTGCTGGATTTAATGGTCTAATTTTTTTCCGTTAATTATTCTCAATGAACTAATCATTAAATGTGTAATAAGATTTGGTGGGTTTGTGAAAATTTTAAAGGACGCATGGCAATTAATGGTAGAAATAGGGCTATGTAGTAGATAATATGTATGTGGCTATGTAATAAGTATTACATTGTGTTGAATGAAATAATTTTATGTTTAATTAATTAATTAGGCTAGGTAATTAATCAATTAATAAGTTGTAAGGTAGTAAATAGTAGGCAATATGTAGGTTAAATTGTAAGTATCTTATCATGTTGATATGTGATAATTTTTTGTATTAATTATTTAATTAAATGGGCTATGTAATTTATTTATTAAATAGGTTAGGGTTTAGGTGGTAGGTGTAATTAATTAATTAGGTGGGCTATGCAATTAATCTATTAAATTGACAAGTAGGATAAATAGTAACTAGTAAATAGTTAGTAGGTCATATGTATGTGGTTAAATAGTAAGTATCTTTTCATGTTGATATGTGATTTTTTTGAATTAATTATTTAATTGAGTAGGCAAGGTAATTTATTTACTGAATAGGCTAGGTAATAGGAATATAGTTTTTTTAATCAAATAAAGGTTTGAAATGTGAAAAATATAATTTATTTTTACATACAATTTTGATCATATTTCTAAGGAAAAATAAGATATTACATGTGTAAATGTAATAAAATTTATAGTTCCATAAAATCAATTAATTATATGGCATTAATTAATATTTAAAAAATTTAATTGATTATCAAAATTAATCTTTACATTAAAAAAACAGTTAATTTATTATATTTCTATTAAAATTTATTTATGATCCATTCATAAATATCACATGTGAATAAATTATATATCATATATTTAAATTGAATTCTATTTATAAAATTATGATATATTAAAAAAACTATATAATATAATTTTAAAAATCAAATGGAGGTTGAAGATATTAAAGATATATATGTATATTTATTTATTTATTATTATTTTATCCCTTTATAAATCACGCGATTGAATTTAAATTTTCCAAAAAATGTTTATTGAAATTGTATTCAATAATTAATTCAAATATTTTTCGTTTCAAATCAATTTATATTTTAAAAGATTAGTTTTTTTTACATTATTGAAATAATTTTCAATTTTAATTTTAATCTTGTCATTTGGACAAAATCTTAATAAAATATGAAAAATCAAAAATGTTGTTTGTGTAATGTTTTCAATGAAGTGGATAAATAGAATGCACATTATTTATTTGCCATAATAAGTGAGGTAGTTTGGTGGTAAAAGAGTTGATTTCCATCCTTGAAGTTGAAGGACCAATTCCCACCCATGACATGGGTTGTGGTTGATAGCGAGTTTTTAACTAAATATTCCTTACCTATTTAGCCAACTTAAGTTAAATGCCACATAAGCTAGTTTGGATGGATATTAAGTTCATGTATGTTGCATTTTTATGTGACTATTATTACAACTTGGTGCCATGTATTGTCTTTTGTGATTGGAATTTTATGCAACTTGTTCAAAATGACTAAGCCTTGTAGTAGGTCACATGTGATAATTACAACTTAAAACTAATTGTAAATCCAGTCGTTTATTTGCACATTCCTAGTAATGGTGAAAATCAAAACATAAACCCAAATGTTAAAAATGAAACCCAAAATTCAATGTCACCCATTTCAAGTAAATGAAAGATGCCAAACATATGCACCTCCATTTTATTACATCATGAAAATGCCTAGGTTGGTCTTTTTGTAATGTGCTCTCACTTAATGATGGTTCCTAATGTTTCTTTTGTTGGCATTCAAAAGGCCTATTATTGCATCAAACAATTTGTGCAATGACTTGATTTAATGTTGAAAGGTTTGGTTGATGAACAATAAATCTTTCACATCATTATGTGACCCCAATTGAAATTGACTCATGAATGCAACTTCATCCCATGAAATGTCATAAGCCTAATGAACATAGTGGGTCTAAATTTCAATGCAGACACCATGGTTGAACATGATTTTTAGAGAAGAAATCACAATTTGTTGGTGGATGTGTGTTCCTAATTTAAATTTCCATAAATGGCAAAAAAAAAATTTAAATGAATGCTTCAAAGTTATTGAGTAAAGGTACAATAATTGATGTTTCGACAAAGGTGAGAACCAAAAAAGGTCATGTTTAATAATAAAATGCCAATAAGTTTAACTTGGGTTCGACCATTTGGGTATTGATGAAGATGAAGTTGGATAACTAATTGCATTTAGTTGACAAAACCTCAAAACTTTTAACATGTGCCATCAAACTTGTCAAGTAAACTAATTCATGGCTCCTTTGCTTGGGGTTGTGTTGTGAAAACACACCCCAATGATGTTGAAACTTGATTATTTTGGAAATGAACATATTCATGAAATGTTTGATTTTAGTGTTGCAAAGTTTTAAGGACAACAAAAACTTGTTCCATGGGTGCAACCATTTCCTTTCTAAAAACAAACCTGGTTTTCAAACAAAAAGGATAATAATAACCATAGAATTAAATTTAATGGGAATTTGTTCAAATTGCCACAAGTATAAAAACTATCTAGACAACATGAATTCCTAAAGACATGAACAAATCATGATGAAAAGGCAAGTTTAGTTTTATGTTCAAACAAAAAATGTGAAAATCAAGAATAAAAATATGAAATGTGCAAAAGGGCAAAAACACATTAAGGTGTCACAATTTTTTAATGTAGTTGAAAATTGGTTTAAAATATGAATATTTAGATGATATTGAAAGTAAAAAAAAATTCCATTTCCAATTTCAATCATGATGATATAAGACATATAAAAAATATCACAAAACGATTTTTTTTAAATATATATTTTTAAAATTTTAAAAGGGCTTTTAAAATAATTACAAAAATTCTATTTTAAAATTTTTATAACATAATAAATTAAAATCACATTCCATTCATTCAATGGATCTTTAATTTTTTGAACATGATTCATCTGATATCCCAAAGTTTCAAACACATACAACTAACACATTGTAAAATAAAAGTCCATATCCATGAGTTTGGCAAGTGTGACAAAAAATGTGGGCAAAATTCAAAAGTCCATTACTTATTGGCTATCCATGATTTTGAGTTGATTTTTTCATTCTTGAAAGGTTGATTATGATAGCTTTAGATAAGTGAATCCTTTTTTCTATTATTTCAATGAATTTTATTTTATTTCATTTATGTTCTTGTATCTAGGGAATACAAGAAAAATTACCACTATAACGTCCATATAAAGTCATCGTAATGTGCAAACACTCAAGATGTAAGTTCAAGTGAAATTTTATTATGAAAACATGGGGTGCAAGATCATACCCCAAACTAATGTTCAATAAATTAAAGGTAACATGCAGAAAACTACCTCCATTTACATATTGTGAAGGACTTAACTCAAAAAAAAAGAAAAAAAAAGGTCAAAATAGTTCACATTTACTTATATCCACTTTAAAATTGATCTTTTGTTGAATTTGAAACCGAAATCAAAACTGTGAAAATATATTCTTAATCAACATAAAGTTCAAATCTTGAAGTAGGAAAGTTGATAAGTAAGTTGAACTTCATAGCTAAAAATATTATTTAAAATTATTTTTCAAACTCCATACCTATATAAACCTCTTGTCATAAAATTTTTCAACCATATAATCTTTAACATTCAAAAGATTATAATGTTTACATAGAACCAAACCTAGTTGTTGAACTTGGCCCAAATGTTCTTGAATTTGAAAAAAATGTTAGAATCAAAACCAAAAGGTTTCAATCAAAATTTTAAAACTCAAACCCCACCCCCACTCGAACAATCTACAAATAAATTTTATAGTTTCAAAATTGGGACAAAAGGTTCTCTTAAAATGAAAAAAGTACTCAACATTGGGAACAACCCCCAAAGTTCAATTTACTTTTTAGAGTGATTGGCCTATGACAAAAAAAAGTGGTCAAAGGGAATTCCCAAAATAAATATATGGTAATCTTCTACTTTGTGCTACCTCTATAATTTAGAAGAGGAGAAGTTTGTGCAAAAAATATTGGATACTGTGTGCTGCTATTGGGAACACATTAAGAATGCCAAATGTCAAAAAGTTTTTTTCTGCCCAACCACTCTCCTCTTCCCCTACCGACCCCAACACAAAAAGTAGCAACTATTGACACAAGGTAAACTTTGTGATTGTATCCATACAATGTGTAATATGTGATGTTTGTTGTTGATTTGACTAAATTGGCTTATGGATGATTGCCACCTTCACTATTTCCAAAAATTAAAATTAAAATTAAATGGATCCCCAATAATGTGAGAATTGTTAATCTAATTTAAACAACAAAATGGGCTATCACTGAATGTATTAGAGGTGGCTTGGGTTTCTTACTATCCTATTTCCTTCTCAAAAAAATGTTTATTGACAAGGTACCTTACGTGTTTTGGATATTTTAATTGTCAAATTGTTCTTCACATTTGCACATGACTGTTGATGATGTGCTTGGTTTGCTCACTAGGAATGTTCATAGAGGTGTTAAAGAAGAGGTTTTAATGCAATGCTATAAAAAAAAGTTGCTTTCATCCAGTATCTCTGACAACAAGCTTTCAATTTCTGACCGAACAACCCCATAAAGAGAAACTTATAGAAGTAAGAAGCAATTGGCCAAAGCAAAAATAGCTGGTAGCTGAAACTTGAAAGACAAGTGCTAATTTTAGCTTTCTTGGCCTCTTTCACATTGTCAAACTCAAGGGACCCACTCCTCACAAATCCCACAAAAAGTCCATATCAACTAAGCAACCTTAAGAAAAGCACTCTTGAAGACCTATCATGTAAATAGAGGCGGTTAGTTGGCTTTTTCCCTCGCATGGGTAGTTCATTAAAACTCCAAATTAAAGCTCTCCAACAAAAAATAAACACTGTACCTGCCCAATTCCCATATTGACTTATGGGTCAACGACAAAAGATGAATAAGTAAGTCAATATGGGAATTGGGCAGGTGGCAGTGTTTTAATTTTTGGGGGAGTTTTGGCATTTTTTGGACCTGAGAAATATGATTTTTACACATAAAAAGTATTTTTTGTGCAAAAAAGATTGCCCTAATTTACTAAATTTCCAAAAAAAAATCACCAGATTTTTACAACAGGTTCCAGCATGTAGTCAAAATGAATTCTTAAAAATTTCTACTTTCATAATATCAGGTCAATGGGCAAATTCAGCTAAGTCTTCTTGTGGATGATCACCAGTTTGGCTACACTGTGAAATTGGGAAAATTTACTAGTTGAAACAGATTAGAGTGTATCATACCTCCAAACTGATGTTCCACACAAAATAATTTGTAAAAGGACTCATAGGAAAAAAGAGCAAAAAATTGATATTTGTTGAAATTGTTGAAAATCAAAAATCATTGACTTACTATTACAAATGCACCGACACAAGATGTATTTTGCATACTTATTCCTCAACTATTGAAAATCTGAAAAATTAAATTTGAAACAAAGAAATAAATATTTGGGAAACAAGTGCAGAACCTGAGTCTTAGGTACTGTAATAATGAGCTCAGTTTTTGGCATTTGGATAGGTAAATAATCTTCAAGTTTAGTTCCAAGGACAGGTAGGTTCATCTTTCTTCAGATTCCCTGCAAAAGTGTTTGGTATGGTACGTAGAAGCCAGGATCATTCATGAAAATCACTTTTTTAGAGTTGAACTTACAATCTAGTAACAACCCTCCTAATCTACCATTCTGTGGCAGAAGATATTTGCCATGTTAGGAAGGTATTCGATTTTGTTAGTAACTGTTGGTTATAGGTTTTATCAATATTTTCAGACTCACAGAATATCCATGGTTCCCACAAAATCAGAATCAAAGAACCCACAGGTTGAACAGTTGTGTCTCAAAACCTGAAAGAGCCAGCAGTTTCCAAAACAGAATCAGTACCGAACAGATGATTATAATGATGACTTTGGTAGTTTTATAAACATTTGTAGAACTGTTGATATTAAAGTTATCGTTAAAGTCAGGCGATTGAGGGGCAAGAAAAGCCAGTTTCGGCATAATAGGGCATCAAACGCGTAATTGGGAATGAAACTTTTACGAAAGGAAATAATTGGGACCCAAAGTAGGTTTTCCACCAATTTTTGTGGTACACTGAGTTTCATGATGTGTTTCCTTTTTCCTGAGCGCTTTCATTATTGCTACATATATTTTCACTGCTCCCACCTTTACAACTACTACAATTACTCTCGAACCTTGTGCATTAAATGCTGAGTTTCTGCATTTCATACCCAGATTTAATAAAATTTCATTACTTTGCGGATGCCACTGAAAGAGGGGATAGGGAGCGAAAGCAGAGGGGATAGGGGGTGAAACAGAGGGTGACTTTATGGATAATTCTAATATATCAGAAAACTGGTTTTTTAATTTTCTTTTCAGAATCACAGTCACTAATCCTAGGACCTGCTGTGGTAACCACCAGGTTTCTATTCCAGTTTTTGATAACCGCCTGGACATTCCGGATAATCTGCAGCACAAGATATTTCTTCTCCGCAGTAAGTTAGTCTTTGGACAGATTTGCCGGAAGGAGTCAAGAGTCCACTGTGGAGATGAGATCAGATGCCACTGCGTGCAATACAAGCAGTGCAGCCTTTTCATTACTCACGAAATTTCGTCAAAATTTTATTAAAAAATAGAAAACAAAGTTACTTTGGGGGGATTCAACCAACAGAAGTGAGGGGAAATTTTTTTAACATTTCCAGATTTATAGATTCGCTTGTCAGTGTGTTGTCTCAAATATAGATCTTTGAGTAAAGATTTGAACTCCATATTTCATATTTGGTTTATAGCCAGATTTGGCTTAATCGTCCCCAGGAGGATCACGAGTTTTTCTACATCTGTGATCTTCCTATGAACGATCGCCACTTAGGCTACATTAAAAAAATCATTTAAAAAACTCTTGACCCAGTTGCCAAGTCGACTGATGGATTGGTACAATGAGCATCACTAGAGTCCACGATAATATGAAGTTGCGAAAGGAAGGAATTAAATGCAGGTAGAAAGTGTTGGTGCTAGATTTTGGGTCAGTCATGATGTAGAGTCTCGGATCAGACTAAATTTCATTTCATCACATTTCTGCACTTAATGTCTAGCTAGTTCTTCTGACTCCTGTAACTTTGTGTGAATCTGCAGCAGTGTTTTTTTTTAGGAACCAATTCTGTTTTTAGCTATAGTGGTGATCATCCATAGAAAGCTGTAGAAAAAGTGGCGATCACCGCTAGGAAGATGTAGCCAAATCTGCCTGTAAACCATAAATACGAACCACAAAACTTCAATCATCACTCTAGATCTTCCATTACAGACTGAAAATCCAACTTCTGGGGATTGAAAACTTCCAAAATCACTTCATTTCCAATTTTTGAGTTGTTAATTTCTCTCTCATCTTGGCCAAATTTCGTCAATTCAAAAAAAAAAATTGCAAAGAAAGAGTTAATCTACAGCAGCTTGCAGATCAGTGATTAGAATGAAAAGAAAAGAAATAATGAACGTGATACAGGAATCATTAATGCCTAGTCGCAATTGTTTCACGGTCCATATCGTCTTATTCTCACCCCTGCGTGGGTGTGCACGGAAAGTTCGTAGGGCGCTGTTCACGAGACATTGAATAATGCCAGTAGCCAGCTACCAGCCATCCAGAGACAAGACTCGTCGACATCCTTTTACGCTCTTGCCGAGAAAAAACTGAAGGAATTCGACCAATCCATGGATCTGAATCAATGGTTTCTTTTTAGGAATTTTTGTTTGTAGCCAAAGTGGCTATCATCCATAGGAAGATGTAGAAAAATGGCGATCATCCCTAGGAAGATTCAGCCAAACCTGGTTATTAACCCAGATATGAAATACAAATCTTAATTCATCCTTCTATATATTTGTGTACACTCTGAAAAACCAAGTAAAGAAATCTAGTCATATTTTTATTTTATTTTTATCTCACTTTTCATGATCGAGAAACCCTCAAATCATTTAATTTTCTTTTTTTATTTTAATTTCGTTTTAAGAGGGCTAACTTTCACCAATTTTTAAAAATACTGATTTGAATCAACCTTTTTTTTGGTTGACTATATATGGCCAAAAAGTTATAATAAAAAGAAATTGCTTTAAAAGATTTTCAAAAGCCATAATTCCACCAAAATTTAAAGAAAACTCACCAGATTTCTAATACATGAGTTCAAGTAGGGTTAACAAAAAATATACAAGGATATTTTTATAAAATATTTACTAAATCATATGCATAGCTTGTAGCCAAAATCTGGCTAAAATTTCTTCATGTGGATCATCCCCGACTGTAGCGATAAAACAAAATTGCGCGGGAAAAAAAAAAAAAAAAACACTGATTCTGAACCTTTGGTAGCGTGCTTCCAGAAGTTGACTCTAGTCCCAGCTACCGTCTGGTACTATCTCGACCAGATGTGCCTCCCCGGCCAACTGATCCATCCGTTTGTGGCTCATCAAGTTCATTAATTTGCCGCCGTCTTCGGCGATCTGGTTCACTTCCGTGGGTCCCCAAGTTGACAAATCTAACGAAGAATAATTATTACACCTACGACAGAAATTGTATTGACTATCTTTTCTTTGTGATGCATTATTTGCTTTGAAGGGAGTTAAATTAAATTACGTCTGGAGAAATTAGCAGAATACTCAAGTATATAATGGGGACAGAATGCATGTTGTCTTCACTCTTCCTCATTCAGTGTCGCTCTCGTTGATATTGTCTCAGCTGCTGAAGGTGTTATGATGCTTCGGATCATGGGTGTTCGTGTGTCCAGAGCCCCCTGTGGAGCTCTAGCTTTGCTTGCTCTTGTTCTGTTGCTGTGCCATGCTTTTGTGTTGCCAGTAGTCAGCAGGCCAATTCGTGAGGGGCGAGAACTTCTGTCTGAGTCTGAGGTCAGTGTCTCTATGCTCGTGTCATGCAATTACATACTGAACCCCGGCCTTGTTCCTAGTGTGAGAGTTTCAGGAGGTGTCTGCTTGAATCTAGAGCTCTCATTATACTTGTCCAAGCAAAGTCCTCTAGAGCTCTTCTTATACATGTCAAGGAAGTCACGTCCTCTAGAGCTGAAATATAGGAAGGACTCTAATTTTATTTCTTGAGACATCTCGAGTAATATTCAGCTCACGTATGTTCGTTAAAATAGTTGTACAAGCCAATGGACATGACCTGAAATTCCATTATCGCTGTGTAGAGTGATCAGTAAGAATGTTCATGCTCTGTAAGGACCGGAGTCCTCGTGCCATATATGTTCAGCCAAGTCTGTTTCAGAAATGTGTGAGCTTATACCATTGTATGTTCCGGCCTGTTTCTAGTTTCTGACAGTTTTAATTCATGAGTCCTAGCAGGAAGCTGGAGTTGAAGATGAATCCACCGATGCGGTCGTCGGTGAAGAAAAAATAAGCAGGATGCTAGGTAAGTGTATCTACTGTTTTCGCAATCTCAAACGGGACTTTGGTGGTCATTCCAAGTTTTGAGGAGAGAAGCTCTTGTCAGGAAATGCTATCCAGGTTCTACTATGAGCGGATCAGATCTTTGCCGAGTTGCTAGCCAGAATTCTCCAGGGGAACGAAACACTAGCTAGTGTTTGTAACGAGTAGGAATGTGGGAAGCATTAAAAAACAATCTTTTCGTTTCTGTAATGAGCTCAATCTTCACATGCAGGTGGAGGCGGCGGCGGCGGCGGAGGCGGCGGCGGAGGCGGCGGTGGAGGTAGTGAACGTGGACATTACTCAAGGCCTGAACCTAGACCAATTTTTCATAGGCCCGAACCCAAGCCCGTACCCAAGCCCGCACCCAAACCCGGTGGAGGCGGTGGAGGCGGCGGAGGTGGTGGTGGCGGAGGAGGTGGAGGAGGTGGTGGTGGATCTCAATCAGGCGGAGGAGGTGGCGGCGGTGGAGGAGGGGGCTCCGATTCAGGAGGCGGTGGAGGTGGCGGAGGTGGTGGCGGATCTCATTCAAGCGGAGGAGGCGGCGGAGGTGGAGGAGGAGGATCTAGTTCAGGTGGAGGTGGTGGTGGAGGTGGAGGAGGCGGATCTAGTTCAGGGGGTGGAGGAGGAGGCGGTGGTGGCGGCGGATCAACTAAAAGCAGTGGAGGCGGTGGAGGGGGAGGAGGAGGAGGAGGTTCATCAGGAGGTGGTGGAGGCGGAGGTGGTGGAGCGTCATCAGGAGGTGGTGGAGGCGGAGGTGGTGGAGCTTCAGGAGGTGGTGGAGGCGGAGGTGGCGGAGCTTCAGGAGGTGGTGGAGGCGGCGGTGGAGGCGGTAGTGGAACTCCTCCACCCCATCACTAAACAAGTGGATACAGCAGTAAATGCAGTTTTGCAGGCAAGTCATTAATACTCGACTGACTGATTCCAGATCAAATTTTCAACAGTCTTAACAAATTTTGGAAATTAGAGCTTAACTGTTGCACTCATTCGAAAAACCCTGATCTGAAACTGCTTTTTCTGCGTCTTCGTAAACTGTAGAATGTTAAACTCGTAGGAGTTTGATCTTTAGTCCTTTGCTGATATCAGCGCGGAAGTTTAAGTGCCTTTTCTTATTGTCTATGTTTTGTTGGTTGGTTGGTTGCAGCAGTGCAGGTTAACCAGACATTCGCAAAAAAGTTGCATTCTGGACTGCAAAAATCTGCACCAAACGAGTAGTACTCATGGCTTTACTTCTAAGTTTGCAATCAGTGCGTGTTATTTGCTTTTATCTTACTTGCTTTTGTTGTTTGCAGCCTTGATCAGGTTATGTTTGTTGATACTCCAGACTCCAGACTTATTGAAATCAGTACAATAAATAATTTGGAGGGTTGTTTGAAACCTTGAGGGTAAATTTGAGATTGTGTCCTTGGAGATATATTCAGTTCAGCTGGACCAAACCGCTGCTACTCTGTATTCCAAACTGTCCTGATCAGTCTTTGGTAATAAATCTCTGCTGATGTATCTTTCCTTGCTTTCTTTTTTGTGTTCAGTTGGTATTGCATTTCTACTAGTTTGTGCACTTGTAGAATTCTAGTAATCTGTGCATTTTAAAAAAATTTAAGTGAATATATCAAGTAAAAATTTCTTGATTCTATTATATTACATCTTTCTATTGAGCAACTCAAAACATATTTCTGAATATAATTATTTAAAGTTTTTATGTTGAAAAGGGTAACCTGAGCCACGTTTTGGATGGTCTCTCCAAATGTTCCAAATCAAAATTGTGATAAATGGGTGGTATTTTCTGGTGACTATACAGTTTGAAATTGAATCTCCAAACATCCAACGCACATGTAATAACTTGAAAATCCTCTAAATGTCATTTTCAAACATTTACTACATTAATATCAACATGACATATCATAATGTTAATCTTTAATAGTGATGTGTATATTATATGACTAAGATATGTTGACTATGGTGCATAACCCATATTCTACATTGCCACATGACTAAACATCAAACTCCTTTTTGTAAAAGTTTTAAAATCTTAAATGGCATGTGCCTTTTAATGCTGTTTTATCCAGTGTACCAGTCCCTTTATTTTGTAAATAAGCTCTGGTTCCAGTTTTTTTTCATCTTTAGATGTTGTTACCCCCGAAACAAATAATTACAAATCAAAGAACCACATTCTAAATGCAAGTGATAAATAAATTACATTCCAACAATATGGAGTTTGTAAGGAAGTTTGGGTTTGAAACTTTTAGGTGATCATTATTTATTGTTAGTCTAAAATGATGAGGCTCTAAGTAATCTCAACAATGTAATGATCATATTGATTTCTTTGAATTTCTTTCTTAAATGTTTTTGCATTTCGTTGCTTCAGAAAATTTACATATGTTTGCTTTGCATTTTATTAGGTTATGCAAGTATTAGGAGAATGTCTTGGAGCAAATTCAAGGATTATAAAATTTTGGTTGGAGTGTTGCTAATGTTGCTCATTGACTTTTGGGGATTTGTTATGTTGTATGGTTCCTATGAGCAACTGGCTGGATGTCTCATTATGTGAGATAGAAACAAGTCTCCTTGCATTTGAATTTGATCTAGAAATTCATTCTGTTTTGGCATGCTTCATTCTTCAAACTGATACAAGCAAAATTAGCTGCTTGCTTTTTGCAATCTACACTGCAATTACAAAAGACAATGTTGTAAGAATTTGCAACCAACACAAAAGAACAGGTGCACACATGCTGCAGCTTTGCTCATATAGTCCACCAATAATACATCAAAGCAAATTTAACAAGTAGTCTTGTCTTAAAATCTTTATCATGCAATTTCTTCTTTTAACATCATTTTCAATTTGAAATATGAAAATCTATTGTTAATTCTTATTTTATCTTCTTTTATGGTGACTATAAATTTTGTAAAACTAAAATTTTGACAATTTCTCTTGGTTGAGTAACACCCTCGAACCTAAGGGCATTATCAGAATGCAGGTGCCCAGTATGAAAATTTGCAAATGTGGAGTTAGCATTTGCACATTGAAAACCTTTTCTCTAACACTTGTAATTGTATTTTTGGTAAGCCTTCAACTGGGAATTTTGACAGATTCGGCCAGCATGGGCCCTTATTTGGGAAAAGGTCACAGCCAAGGGCTTTACCCTACACCATTAAACTTCTCTCATCTTCGTAATCTGCTTCAGCTAAAAATTATGGCATCATGGGAAGCTACTATTTATATTCCATAATGCCATCCACCATTTTCCCTTTCTTTGCAAACAGTCAGTGATTAGTGAATAGCTAACCAAAGCAGATTACATTGTGTAATATCCATGGGTACCAGCATCCTGGAGATAATCTGCTGGTTTACCTGCTCCTAGCTCTCACTTGTCACAGGCAGATGGGCAGATTATATCCCAGAACACCACTCCCAAAGATGAGACCTAATCTATTCCTCTGCCCTTGAAACTCTGGGTCATACTACTTGAACCACTCCGAGGGTTTTTTGTCTTTGAACCATCTCCTCCAAGATGCTTTTGTTCATTGACAGAACCTTTGCACCCCATGTTTTTTTAAGAATTTTTTCTTATAACCAAAGTGGCAATCAACCATAGGAAGATGCAGAAGAAATGATGATCATCACCCCTGGGAAGATATAGCCAAATATGGCTATAAAACCAGAAATAAGGTACAAATGTTCAATCATCCTTCTATATTTCTGGCTACACAATGAAAAACCAAATATATGAATTTGGTGATTTGAATATTTTTTTCTCACCTCTGGTGACTGAAAACCTCAAAAAGTCATTTCTTCATCCAAAAAATTAGTTTTTAATTTTTCTTTTTGGCAGAATTTAACCAATAAAAGAAAAAGGCGGCTTCCACCAATTCATATGCAAACCTTCACCATTCAAATAAAGAAACATTTCATACGGTCCACTAGGTACAGCCTGCTCAGTCCTCCTGTAACTTTTGGGCATATGTCTTGGACACTATGCACAATGACCGTCAAATTAGGGGAGGCCAGGTCAATTTTAAGGAAGGCTAGGTCAATTTTAGAGGTCAAAAAAGATGAAAAAGAATTGTCCAAGAAAATCACTGGAAGGAAGGATGTTGATGCCATTGAAATTGCTAATAATGAAATCTCTAAAGACTACAATATGATAATAGATTCATGTGTTAAATGTTAAAGTGTTAAGCCCACCCTTTGGGTACCACCTAATTTCATTTAAGAAGCATTAACGACTAGTTTCCTCGCCTGTTGCCTCCCAACTACCTTGTTAGAAAGTAATAAGAAACCCAAACAAGGGGCAAAATAAGCCAATAAATTGGTGCTTTTTTGGTTGTTATTACCCTACTGAGAGAGTTTTCACAAACATTTCTTTTGCAATTATGAATTGGGTACCTGTTGGATCGAATGGTTTTGGCACACACAGAGAGAGAGAGAAGAATTTACTTCCCAAAAGTAAATTAGGTTAATGGGTTGTCATCATTTAGAGTTGGGATTCGCAGATCCTACTGAGAGATGCAAATTAGGTTAATGGGTTGTCTTTATTTAGAGCTTGGGATTTGCAGATCCTACTGAGAGATGCAAATTAGGTTGATGAGTTGTCTTCATTTTGAGCTTGGGATTTGCAGATCCTACTGAGAGATGCAAATTAGGAGAATGGGTTGTCTTGGTTTGGAGCTTGGGATTTGCAGATCCTACCGAGAGATGCAAATTAGGGTAATGGGTTGTCTTCATTTGGAGCTTGGGATTTGCAGACTCTACTGAGAGATGCAAATTAGGGTAATGGGTTGTCTTCATTTGGAGCTTGGGATTTGCAGATCCTAGTGAGAGATGCAAATTAGGGTAATGGGTTGACTTCATTTGGGGCTTGCAATCATGGAAGAAGAACAACCCATCACAACAATTCTCTCCAAGGAATGTGCATTGGGTTTTCATTACTTGGAACATAGCAGCAACAGCAGCAGCTTCTTACATCACTCTTTTTCTTCTTCTTCTTCGTCTGCAAGGGGTCAAGAGATTTCTTCCAACTCTCCCTCGTGCTCAGAGATTCTGAGAATTAGAGATGGTGAAGCAGCAGGAGGAGGAGGATCAGTATCACCATCAGGAGCTTCAGTGATAGTAGGCAAGAAGAGTAGTGGAGTGCAAATTAAATGGAGGGGACTGATGAGGAGGAAAGGGCAGATGGCACCTCCTCTTGCAACTTCATCCCTGTCGGTTTCAAAGTCTCTCAGGGCTTTGCAGGCGGGAAGATTAGGGGAACTTGTTTGTGGATTTGTGACAGAGAGCAATCACCATCTGAATCAAGCTATCAGGTCCATGGTCCTCCTTTCCACCTGAATCCCATCTGAATCTTCTTCTTCAACCCCCTCCTCATTGCTGCCATAACCATGTCAGAAATTAGTTTGCTTTGTCACGAGGGTTTTGTGAAATTGTGCATGATGGGTTTGAGTTCTGGGTTACAAAGACAGATTTCTTGTTTGTGTGCTTTGAGCAAGAAAAAAAGAAAATAAATTTTCTGTCAGAAGAATATGTGTACCGAAATGTCAGCTTTGACAAGGTTTTCACATCCCCTCATCATGTGCAAGAATTTTCCAAATCATTGTTTTGCTTTGTCACTAGGGTTTTGTGAAATTGTGCATGGTGGGTTTGAGTTCTGAGTTACAAAGACAGATTTCTCATGTCTGCACTTTGAGCAAGAAAAAAACAAAAAACAATTCTTCCAGAAGAACAAAATGTCAGTTTTGACAAGGTTTTCACATCCCCTCATCATGTGCAAGTATTTTCTGAATCATTGTTTTGCTTTGTCACTAGGGCTTTATGAAATTGTGCATGGTGGACTTGTGTTCTGAGTTACCAAGTGAGATTTCTCATGTCTGTGCTTTGAGCAAGAGAAAAAGCATAAATAAATAAATAAAATTGCTGTTAGAACAACATGTGTACCAGATGTCAGTTTGCACAAGGTTTTCACATCCCCTCATCATGTGCAAGAATACCCAAGAGTGCATGATGAATTCCTTCAATGTCCATACACCACATAAAGACATACATATGATCATGACATATGTGCTCAAGGATTCTTTCCTTGCTGATGAGACTTTAGAAACTGAAATGTTTTGGGTGGTGATAGGACTATGACAATGGCACGTACACAAGCAGGAAGGATAGTAATGCAGATACCATTGTTAGAGAGAACCAGGATCAGCGCCTTAGCAGGTGGTGTGGCTGGTGGCTTTGTGAGTGCAACTCTGCATCCCATTGACACTGTGAAGACAAAGCTGCAGACTCATGGAGCATCTGAAGTTTACTCAGGTCCTCTGGATGTGGTCACAAAAGTAATTTACCTTCCTTCCTCTATATATTTTCTCCTCTTCTCAGCATGCATGCATTGCTATTCATCTACTTTTTTGGTGTTACAAGTCATGGATGACCTTTGTGCAAAATGTTCTTCTGTTTTGTTATTCGATTTGTATTTCTGTGTGTAGGTGCTTGCACAGCAGGGGGTAGCCGGCCTCTATAGTGGAGTGCAGGCAGCAATTTTGGGCTCCATTATCTCCTCCTCCATATACTTTGGAACATATGAAATGGGCAAGGGTATATTTTCATCCATCATCAACTGCCCAAAAACACTGATCCCTCCTCTTGCAGCTGCTGTGGGAAACATCACATCATCAGCCATTCTGGTACCCAAGGAAGTTATCAAGCAGCGAATGCAAGTAGGGATGGTTGGATCTGCAAGTGAAGTCTTCATTCGGACAATCCAGACTGAAGGAGTGGGAGGGCTATATGCAGGATATTCAGCTGCACTTTTGCGAAATTTGCCTTCAAACATCATCAGCTTTTCCACTTTTGTAAGTAACATTTTGGTTTCAGTTCACATTTCTGTGGTACACATGCTCCATGGAGACATGAAGATTTTTACCTATTTTGGTTTTGTGTAGTCCTGGAGCTCTGTCACTCTTTGCCCTTAGCTGTCCCTTTACAGATTGGATGCATGATCCCTGATTATGTGAAGTTCTGATTTATTTTTCTTGTATGCTATGGATTTTACATAATATCAGGAGTATTTGAAACTGGCATGGCTAAGGGACAGTGAGAAAGAAACACTGGAGCCATGGCAAAGCGTACTGTCAGGAGCAATGGCAGGAGCCTTATCAGCAGCAGTAACCACCCCACTGGATGTGGTGAAGACCCGACTGATGACACAAGCCCGTCAAACTGTGTCGAGTGCAGGAATGTTGGGATTGAAGGCCGAAGCAGCTGCTCAGACACAAGTTGTAGCAGCATTCACGTACAAAGGAGTGGCTTCAACACTGCAACGAGTATGGGTGGAAGAGGGTGCACCAGGGCTCATGAAAGGAACAGCACCTCGCTGTTTCTACAGTGCTTGCTTTTCTGCCCTTGGGTTTTTCACATTCGAGACAACACGGGTTTACCTACTTATGAAGCATCTGGAGAAGAAGAAAATCACTCGAGAGGAAAAATTAGATGTGAAATTGACATGAATTCAATTTTTGATAGCAAAGGAAGAACATCTGTTTCATCAGAGGACTCAATGGGACCGATCCCAATTTCTGTATTAAGACTGACAATTGACAGCAAAAAGAAAATAACATTCACCAAATTGTAGACTGAACATGGATATTATGTCCGAAGCTTGGAAGAGGAGAAAGAGAGAAATGTCTGACCCTGGAAGCGAAAGAACATTCAAGTCTTAGATCATGTGCTTTTTCCACTTGTTTCACTTCTCATTCATTGTTTGGAGATTGAACTCTAACCCTAACTCTGACCTAATCTATTGCAGGATTTTTTTCATTTATGTGTGATTAGAGGCCTGACAATATGCTAATTTTTAACTTGATAAGTATTGGTTTTTTGAGCATGATTTGGTGGTCTCTAAATCACCAATCAAAGTAAATAGATCAAATGACACTTTTACGTTAATAAATCATCAGTTCAAGATCATTATCTTATTGTTGATGACAAAGAAAAACTCTTGTAAATAGTAAACTGTTGTTGGGTTGGGTTGGCATGGCAAAAAGCTAACAAACAAAGACTTTTTGTGACTTCAACAAACAATTGCCACATGCAATAGAGATATTTAACATCGTGTTGTTACATTTCAAAATGATGATGACAACATGACATTACATTGCGAAATCATATGTCAATGTTGGAAAAAGAAACATTTCCAAAAAATGATGGAATACACATCATGCAATGATATATATGGCTTGTCCTTATTGAATCCACATGTGCTTACACTTGGGACAAATTCAAGGTGAAAATTGTACCATGTGATCAAGCTTTCCAACACATTGATTTTTATGCTCTTTTGTTCCCTAAGGAATCCATTCTTGCATTTTTGAATAGGAACCTTATTTATGGTTTTGGTTTGAAAGGTGGTAATTTTTGGATGCTACACCAAAAAAAGATGCTTTGGTTTTGCCACTTATGTGTGACTAAATGTGTGACTAAATGGTTTTCATCCAACAGTGCTAAAACTATCATTCAAAGTTGGTCAAGTTGTAACAAAGGCAACAAACCATCCCAAAGGATTTGGCCCCTAAGTATTTCACATGGTTTTTTTAATTATGTTACTTATGATCCTTGATATATGTGCAAGTTTCCATAACATTCTTTTTTTAAAGAATTTTTTGATGTAGCTTAATTAGCAATCATCCCTAGGACCATATAGCCAAATTTGGCTATAAATCGAATATGAAATACAAATCTTTACTCAAGATTTTATATTTATAGCTACACATTGAAAAAAATGTAAAACTCTAGTGATTTCTTTTTCCTCTTCATTTTTGGTGAGTAAAACCTTCATTTCAAAATCTCTTCATTTTATTTTATTTTCTTTTTTCTTTTGAAAAAAATTGCCAATGAATAAAAGGTTGTTCCATAATAAGTAACATTAAACATGGCCCTGCAATGAGTTGAACCCCCACCATTGGCATGGTGATCATGAATTGAACCCCCACCATTGGCAAGGTGATCATGAGATTGAATTGCTTGTGCAAAATTTAACAACATATGTCAAAAGTTTGAATGTTCATGAAGAGTGCATTGCCATTCAACTACATGTTCAAAACACTTAACATGTTACCTAAGCACACATTGATACCATTATTAGGTAGTTTGTTCAAGGATTGGAAGTTTTCTTTTTTTATGTAATACAAATCATTGTGAAATGGAAACCTATACATGAAAAGTTTGTTCCATGTGATATGGCAATTTCAATTTGGGATATTAAATTATTGCAAACCAATTATACATAAATGTGGCATACTAATCAATAGTTAATTATGGCATTAACATGGAGGTCACATGATGGTCAGTTTAATTTTTAATTTGTTCAATGTTATCTCAATAAATATAAAGAGGCCCTTCAAAAGGGCGACAAGGAGGTGGTGGAGATTGCAAGTGTCGAATTGACTAAGAAAAACAATTGAATGTTTAATCACTATACCTTAGAAGGCTGAAATTTTAAGTTTAATCAAGAAGGTTAACACACATTGCATAAAGGAAGTGGCCAATGGAAGGATAATGTGTGGCTACAGGTCTTGTGAATGGATGTCTTGGATAATGGCAATAGGGGGGTGATGCAATGATGTGGGATTGTTGGTAGATCATCAATGCAAGACATTCTGAAACATAACAATAATATATCAAAGTGGCACAATTGGATTATGTGGTTGTCATGAGTTTCAAACACCGCACATTAGATGACACACACTAATCAAGCAAGGTGGAGAGGTTAAACCAAGAGGTGATTGTTATCATTGATTTAACACAGATAAGGTTTAAATAAACAATGTTGTTAATTCAAATAAATTTAATGTCATGGAGTAGAACCAAATTGTTGGAGATCAATAAAACCATGATTGTAACACCATGTCATGGCATGAAAATTATGAAGCATCATAACAATTTTCAAACAAATATTAAACACATGAAAGAACATAAACAAGGACAAGTAACATGTAAAATTGTGTATGAAAGGACATTTACCACAATAAAAAAACTTGAAATGAAAATAATTCTCAATCACATTTCAAATTGGTGTTGATAATAACAAGTTTGATGGATTACATGACATGTATGCATACCTATTGAAGTGGAAACTTTGAAAGCTTCCTTAAGGCCTTTCCATAAAGCACATTGTCCAAAGGAAGATAACAAAAATAAATTTCAATAATCATTGCGAAATGAAAATGGTAATTATGGATGAACTTCACCAATGAATCATGACATTAACATTTTAGTTACCTTGTGATTAAGAACTTTATATTAAGAGTGGACCAACATGCCATAGCTTATTCCATGTTGTAGATAATCCATGCAAACATGCATGAACAATGTTTTTTCATTCAAGATTTGCATGATTTGCACCCAATTTGTGTTTCTTGAGCAATATTTTGCAATTGTCAAATTATCACGCATATAGTCCATTAATTTTGTAAGACAATTTTGCACACATGAGTAAGAAAGATATATGCGCCTTTAGTTTGTAAATGTAGCTCCAAATGGGAACCCCAAAAAAAATGTCTAACAATTTTTTTCTTTTGCAAATCACTTTTTTTTTAAAAGTTCACACAATGTGCCACAACAAACCCCTCATTTCAAAGGTTATGATGCATGTAAAGCCAACTTGAGAAACAAAAGGCAAGGTTGGTTTGCAAAGGGAATATGTGGATTATTGTCTACAATGATATGAAGAGTGATAAACACAAGGGCGTTTATGGGGGCGAGAAAAAGTGTATATATATATATATATATATGATTGCACGAAAATTTTCAACCTTGGTTCAACCCCGACCTCTTCCTCACATATAAAAAAATACAACCTGCCTTTAGTAGGTTGGCTTCTATACGGTTGTAGCACAATGAGAATATTCAAGTGTATGATTGGCAAGAGAGAATCTAAACATAACAATTGCTTGTTTGGGTGCCCTCATCAATCAAGCAACATGAATGATGAATGTTATGCATGAGTCAGGACCTTATCACTCCAACTTTATTAAAGAAAGATTGTTGAAAATTTCCTAAACCCTAACTCCAATTTCCAAGCTTGAAAATCATCCCGCATGAGAATTGTGCAGAAAAGGCAAAAATAAGAACAAAGTTCTACTGGAACTTTCTCTGTGATAAAATTGCAGATTCTCTCAATTGCTAGTGTTTAGAATTCAATTTCCTTTTGGAATTTTTTAATTCGGATAAAAATCAAGTGTGTGGGATCTGTTTACACTGCATCCTCTCACCTTTGGATTCAAACTATAACACCAAGGCAAGAGTTATGATGAACTGAGACATAATACCCTCTAGTACCTTTGCAGCTTCAACACATCATGTGAGTCTGTCAAATAATTAATTAACTTTGAAATTTTTCATTTCAACAAAAGAGTTCATATTCATGAAGAAGATTCAATATTTTTCTTCACAAAATTTTGTTAATTTGGAAAATTTTCTTTTTTTGAAATTTACAACATTTTTGAAAATAATATAATTTTGTGTCGAAGCTGCCAAGGTAGATAGATAGAGTATGTAGATCCTGACTCTCTATCAGGGTTTTCGTACAATTACTCCTTAAGACTACTGCAAGGGATCTTGCACATGAAAGAAAGTAGACATAATTCCTCTACAACACTTAAGGAGTAAGTGTGAAAAATACCTTGTCCTTTCTAACACAAAACAAGCACCTCATCGCGTCATGACTCTGCCTTGTACAGTGAGTTCAAAGTTAAACCAAAAACTTTCAAATTTTTCAAAAAAATTGAAACAAACTATCCCTTATCCTCGTCCAGTGTTTTCTTTGTTGCTTCTTTACTTACAACGACGGTCAAAGAACATTTGTAGCCCTCCAGTTTGCATGTCCAATGACTCAAAAATTGATCAATTTGGTTTAGGAATGAGAAAAATATTGGAGAGTGTTCGATGATTGGGCTGTGTTCAGTGATGAGCATAGCTACCCTATCGGGGTTGAAGACTGATTTTTAAGTAGTATGAAACAGGTGCATGCCTGGTATCAAGGGGGGTTGAAATAAGTGGTTCCAAAGTAACAAATTGAGAACTTGGGGAACCCCATGGGACCATCATGGGAACAAATTGAGAACTTGGGAAATCCTTTGGGAATCCCATAGGAACATGATAGGAACAAATTCAGAACTTGGGGAACCTTTTGAGAACATGATGGGAACAAATTCAGGACTTGAGAAACCTTTTGAGAACCCCATGGGAACATGATGGGAACAAATTCAGGACTTAAGAAACCTTTTATAGAACCCCATGGGAACATGATGGGAACAAATTCAGAACTTGGGAAACCCTTTGGGAACCTCATGGGAACATGATGAGCCTGATCTTTGAAGCAAGATACCTCTTTTCGGAAGCTTGGAAATCAGTCATAATTGACAAATTGTTCCCTTATCAGGTCTGGATATAATGCAGATGCACACTTTCTCACTCTTTCTCCGAAGCTGATCCGAAACTTGGGGATGGTCTCATCCATCACTCAAAGGATGTACAGCAAAAGGGCTTTATACTTTATATATTGTGGCAAAAAGGATTTCCGAGACTCAAATATTCGTCCCAAATAGTTTGTTCAACCATCCCAAATGATAATAATGATGGTGAATCTCACTGATTTTATTTTATTTTATTTTTGCATGGAACAAACTGTGTGATTTTTCGACAAATGAATTGGGAAATTTTGGTTTTTTTTTACTGTAAATTAGACTAATTTGGTTTTTTTTTTGGGGAAAACGTGCCAATTTTTCAATGTCACAAAATTGGAAAAAAAAAAAAAACCTGGATGTCCATTCATCTATGCTTAGGTCTATGCTTCATCTATGTTCTTGTATTTTTTCTCTCCTTAGGCACCTTCTTAAATACCTACCTATTATCAATGAAAAACAAACAATGATGAATGAACTTCAACTATTGATTGAAATGTGAATAATGAAGGATGAACTTCATCCCACCAATTTCTCTCTCTCACTTTCTCTCTCTCTCTTCATTCTTTTCTTTTCTTTTCCCCTCATCGACTCATGCTATATCCAATGCATTTTAACTTTGCTTGACATTGGGTGGACCCATTTGTGGATCAAAGGACTTTGGTTGTTGAAATCCATTGAAGTATTGTGGGCGGTTGGGTTTGTCCCATGTGAGGCCATTGAGCTTAAATTTTCCAAGCTTGCGAGCTATACAAGCTTGGAACAAGGTGGTGGGTGGGCTTGCTACTTGCTACTTGTCGAAGTATGAGTTGTGAAAGTGAAAATTGATCCTATCCAAATGACTACAATTTAGATCCTTTGGTAGGTAATTTGGAATGGAATTGAGAAATTAAATTTGAATAATTTTTTAATGTGTTGTTAAATATAGCTAGTGGGGTGCATATGACGGAATTTCATTGTAGATTGACATTTTGAAGTGTGTCAAGTTTCAACCCCATTTGATTATGAAAGTTCCCAACTCCTTCACACTTGATTTGGTTAAAAAGAAAATAAGGATGTAACCAAAAAAAAATCCATCCATCATTTCTGAAAATTTTGGATGATACAAATGTCCAAAATCACATACCAAACATATAATTTTGGTTTTCCATGATTTGAGTTAATCATGCAAGTTCAAGCTTTGAATTGCATTCTAATGTGCTATATTTCCATAATTGCTTTTAGTAAATTATTTTCCATTTATGACATATCCACTTCAACGATTTCAACAATTTTTCACATTTATTTATTTATTTATTTATTGGTCACATTTATTTATTTACTTATTGGTCAGATTTATTTATTTATTTATTTGTCACATTGTTCACACCTCAACTTCACCTTGATCATCTTTTGACCATTATTCAATTGCAACTTGTTATCCCCTTGAAAGCCCATGTCTCGAGAACTCACTTAACAAGATGCCAATAAATCAACAACCGAAGCCGCTAGCACTTGTATCATGGTGACAATTTGTGAGAGTATTTTATGGGGGCTATTCATCATTTGCTCTATGAGCTCATATCTCAAATCCAAACGGGGAATTAAAAAAACCTCCACAAACTAGAAGCTTCATTCCAACCAAACAGATTAGCTACTTTTGTCATGTTTGTTTTAGGTACACGATGGCGAGTGTGGGGCAACTGACTCCTGAAATGGTAGTGAATGGGTAATTCAATTCACGTCTTTTCAAGTGATGCATTATTCAGCACAACCCAATCCAGTTTCTGATTCATTTTATCCTTTGTCCTTCTCCTTTTCGGAAGCTGAATGCTTTCTAACACCTAAAACTGGGAATAATATGGTTGTTGAGTGCCGTACCTATGACTCATGTTCAACACTAATTTAGTCCAAAAGGGTCAGCCGGAAAAAAAAAAAAAAAAAAAAACAAAAAATATTAATAAATTTTTAAAAATAAAAATTATATTTAAAAATTAAAAAAATAATTTTTAACTTTTTTTTTTTTTATTTTTTTA